>Ga0156229_1070_pt3 | contig 28699 bp, 32 predicted proteins | sample RifCSPlowO2_12_FD_116156 | JGI IMG/M metagenome (GOLD analysis project Ga0156229, IMG submission 116156) | Betaproteobacteria bacterium RIFCSPLOWO2_12_FULL_66_14 | reverse complement strand
GTGGCCTGATCGTAGTAGGGATAGTTCTTGACCGTGAAGCCCGCGTTCTCGAACAGCGCCTGGTGGTTTTCCCAGCTCGGGTCGCTGATGTAGACCTGCGCCTGAGGCGCGATGCGCCGCAGAAAGTCGGCTCCGACCTTGAGACCGCCGGTGCCGCCGAGCGCCTGGACAGTCACGATGCGCTTGTCCCGCACGGCCGGATTCGACTCGCCGAACACCAGCGACTGGACCGCGCTGTCGTAGGCCGGCAAGCCATCGATAGGGAGGTAGGCGCGGGGCGTGGCGGACTCGATCAGCTGCAGCTCTGCGCGCCGCACGCATTCCAGTACCGGAACCCGGCCGCTGTCGTCGTAGTAAATGCCGACGCCGAGATTGACCTTGTTCGGGTTCTTGTCGGCGTTGAACGTTTCCGTCACTCCAAGAATCGGGTCCTTGGGGGCCATCGGGACAGCGGCGAGGGGGGAGGGCATTTTGGGGGCATTCATCGTGGTAAATTGGATCTTTTGCTGCGGCGCACATTCTACTCGTGCTGGCGAAGTTCCCCAATAGCCCTTTTCAGTTGAACGAGGCGTTCTTGCCGGCCGGCGACCAGCCGGAGGCCATTGAGAAGCTCCTCGAAGGCATCCAGGACGGCCTTGCTTTCCAGACCCTGCTCGGGGTCACCGGCTCCGGCAAGACCTATACCATGGCGAACGTCATTGCGCGCCAGGGCAGGCCGGCGCTGGTGCTGGCTCCCAACAAGACGCTGGCGGCGCAGCTGTACTGCGAATTCCGGGAGTTCTTCCCGCAGAACGCGGTGGAGTATTTCGTTTCCTATTACGACTATTACCAGCCGGAGGCCTACGTGCCTTCGCGCGACCTCTATATCGAGAAGGACTCCTCGATCAACGAGCACATCGAGCAGATGAGGCTTTCGGCCACCAAGTCACTGCTCGAGCGCGAAGACACGGTGATCGTCGCGACCGTTTCCTGCATCTACGGGATCGGCGACCCGGTCGATTATCACGGCATGATCCTGCACCTGCGCGAACGGGAAAAGTATCCGCAGCGCGACATCATCGCGCGCCTTGCGGCCATGCAATACGAGCGCAACGAGCTCGATTTTCGCCGCGGCACCTTCCGGGTCCGGGGCGACGTGCTGGACGTGTTTCCCGCCGAGCATTCCGAGAGCGCGCTTCGCATCGAGCTGTTCGACGATGAGATCGAGGCGCTCACCGTGTTCGACCCCCTCACCGGCCACGCCCACCACCGCGTTCCCCGCTTCACCGTCTACCCGTCCAGCCATTACGTGACCCCGCGGGAAACGACGCTGCGCGCGGTGGACGCGATCAAGGTGGAGCTGTCCGAGCGCATCAAGTTCTTCCAGGACGCGGGCAAGCTCGTGGAGGCGCAGCGCATCGAGCAGCGCACCCGCTTCGATCTCGAAATGCTGGCCGAGCTGGGCTTCTGCAAGGGCATCGAGAACTACTCGCGGCATCTCTCCGGGCGCGCGCCGGGCGAGCCGCCGCCGACGCTGATCGACTACCTGCCGCGCAACGCGCTCATGATCATCGACGAAAGCCACGTGACCATCGGCCAGCTCGGAGGCATGTACCGGGGCGACCGGGCGCGCAAGGAAAACCTGGTGAACTACGGGTTCCGGCTGCCTTCGGCGCTGGACAACCGGCCGCTGCGGTTCGAAGAGTTCGAAGCCGTCATGCGCCAGACCCTGTTCGTGTCCGCGACGCCGGCCGACTATGAAACCCGGCGCTCCGGCCAGATCGTGGAGCAGGTGGTAAGGCCGACCGGGCTGGTGGATCCCGCGCTGCAAGTCCGGCCCGCGTCCACCCAGGTCGATGACCTGCTGTCGGAAATCGCGCTCAGGACGGCAAGAGACGAACGGGTGCTCGTGACCACGCTCACCAAGCGCATGGCCGAGGAGCTGACCGAGTACCTCGCCGAGCACGGTGTAAAGGTGCGATACCTGCATTCGGAAATCGACACTGTGGAGCGGGTGGAGATCATTCGCGACCTTCGCCTGGGTGAATTCGACGTGCTGGTGGGAATCAATCTGCTGCGCGAGGGCCTGGATCTTCCCGAGGTGTCGCTCGTGGCGATACTCGACGCCGACAAGGAGGGGTTTCTGCGCTCGGAGCGCTCTCTCATCCAGACCATCGGGCGCGCCGCGCGCCATATCAACGGCATGGCCATCCTGTACGCCGACCGCGTGACCGATTCCATGAAGCGGGCCATCGGGGAAACGGAGCGCCGCCGGCGCAAGCAGATCGAATTCAACAAGGCCCGGGGCATCACGCCGAAAGGCATCATCAAGCAGGTACGGGAGATGATCGAGGGCGTCTACGACCCGCAGCAGGTGGTGATGGAATTGAAGGCGGCGCAGGAACACGCTCGCTACCAGAGCATGTCCGAAAAACAGCTGGCGCGCGAAATCCGCCAGCTGGAGAAGCAGATGCTGGAGCACGCCCGCAACCTGGAATTCGAAAAGGCGGCGCAGGCCCGGGACCGCCTGGGCGAGCTGAAGAAGAACTTTTTCGGCGCCTTGCCCGAGGACGAGGACGGCAAGCGGGCGGTCGGCTGAATTACTGCGAGGGATTCACGCCGTCCTTGCTCACCTGCACGCGAACCGCGGTGAGTTTTCCATCCTGCGCCGGGCGGGCTGCCACGTAGATTCGTTCGCCCGGCTTGATGTCGGAGCGGCTGCCCGGGACGGCCTGGGTCATCGGCGTGCCGGGCGGCACCAGCACTTTCACCGTGCCGGTCTTGAAGTTGAGCATCAGCTCCTGGCCGCCGGCCGATTGCACCGCGCCCTCGAGCCTGGCATTGGTCATGGTTGAACCGGGCTGCAGGTCGTAGGGCGTCAGCCCGAGCGGAACGGTAGGCGGAAGGGGCCGGACATCGATGGCCACGATGGCGCCATCGGCGCGCTTTACCGTGGTGACGCCCACCACCGTCCCGGGCTTGATGTCCGAGAGCGTGATGGCCTTGGTCGTGGAGACCCCCGCGGTCTCGGGAAGATCGACCCGAACGTCCCGGCCGTCCCGGGCCTTGATGGAGACCACTTTGCCGTCAAACGCGGTGATGGTGCCGCGCACGTTCACGTTCTGCTGCGCGTGAACCGCACCCGCCAACACAAAAGCGCCAACTATCAAGCCTATGGATCTGATCATGGAAGTTCCTCCTCCGCTAAAGTATTGCCCGAGGGCACTGTCGGTAAACAGATCGACTTGGCTGCTCATTCCGTTGTGCCCGTATCGCCAGGGATGAATGACAGGTGAAGGAACTGAACACCACATCGGTCTTGTTTTGCTGCACCGGTAACATCTGCCGCTCCCCGACCGCGGAAGCGGTCTTCCTGCACCGGGTGAAGCACGCTGGACTGGACGATCGGATTCTGGTGGACTCCGCCGGCACTCACGGTTATCACGTCGGCGAGCCGCCCGATCCGCGCACCGTGATTGCCGCGAAGCGCCGGGGATATGATCTGTCGGCGCTGCGCGCCCGCCGTTTCGAGCGGCAGGATTTCGAGCGCTTCGATCTGGTGCTCGCCATGGACGGCACCAATTATTCGCACCTCGCACGCCTGGCCAAACCCGGCCAGGCTCACAAGCTGCACATGATGATGGAGTACAGCAGGATGTTTCATGGACTCGAAGTGCCCGACCCGTACTACGGCGGGTCGAACGGCTTCGATCACGTCCTCGACATGCTGGAGGATGCCGCCGAAGGGCTGCTGGCGGTGCTGCGCGGCAAGGCAGGTTGACGGGGGAGCGCGGGCGCCCCCCCGTCCACGGTTATTACACCGAGCGCTCGGGCTCGGATCGCGTCTCGACCTGAACCATGGGCTCGTTGAGCGACGCGGGCGCCGGACGGCGCGCCCGCTTTACCGGCACGACCTCGGGTTCTTCGGCGACCTCCACTTTCGCATCGGCACGGGTTTGCACGAGTTGCAGGCCGCTTTGCTTCAATGCCTCTTCAATATCGACCGTAACGGGCGCCGGCTCGGGCCGGGGAGCGGGCTTCGCCTGAGGCAGGGCGGGTGCAGGCTCCGTCACGGCGACGGGTTCGGCAACGGGCGTCGTCTCTGTCTCCACGGGAGCCGGCTGGGGTGCGGGCTCAGGCCGGACCACAGGTGCCTCGGCTACCGGGGAAACAGGCGGGGCGATCTGAGGTTGGTCCGAGGCCGGTGGTGCGCTGCGTGACTGACCATTGCCGCCCCCGACTGCCTCCGTCGGCTCGCGATGGCGGGGGCCGCGTTCACGGCGGCCGCGGTGACGCTCGGTTCGCTCACCCCGCTCGGGACGCGGCTGTTGCTGGTCGTTGCCCGGCGGGGGCGGCGCTGCCGTTTCGTCGGCCGCGGCGAGCGCCTGCCCGTGCTCCAGCTGACGGCGGCGCTCTGCTTCGTGCTGGTGTTCCTCGCGCCGACCCGGTTCACGGCCCTCTCGGCGCCGATCTTCGCGGCCTGGCCCGCCCGGCCCCCGTTCCTGGCGCCCGCGGTCCGGCCGCTCCTCGCGTTGCCGGGTTGCGCGCTCGCCGGACCGTTGTGCGGCACGCTCGGGACGATCCTCGCGCTCGCCGCGCTCCGGACGGTCAGCGCGCTCTGCCCGGTCGGCTCGCGTCTGGACGACCCTCAATTCTCGATCGCCTCGCTCCTGAGGCCGCTGCCCGCGGCCCTCATGGCGCTCACGCCGCCGATCGCGGCCTTTGCGCTCCGCGTGCTCGACCTCGCGCCGCGGTTCGGGCCGTGCAACGGGTTGCACGCTGTCCTCGTTGGCGGCCGGCGCGGCTTCGCCCCGCTTGAACCAGCCCAGGATGCGACCGAGCAGACCGGAACGATCCGGCGCCACCCTAGGCCGTGGTGCGGGCGTCAACGCGGGAGCGGGAGCAGGCTGCTCCGGCACGACGTTTCGAACGGCAGCCTGCGGGCGCACCGGCTTCGATTCCTGGGACGCCTCCACCGGGGCCTCCTCGGCCGGGACCTCGACCATGTCATAAGACGCGGGCAGCGAGCCCTCCTGATTCAGGTCGTCATGCCGCAGCCTCTCGATCTTGTAGTTCGGCGTCTCCAGGTGGATATTCGGTACCAGCACCACATTGACCTTCAGGCGCGTCTCGATCGAGCCGATCTCCGCACGTTTTTCGTTCAGCAGGAAGGTCGCGACGTCGACCGGCACCTGCGCACGCACCGCGGCGCTGTTTTCCTTCATCGCCTCTTCCTGGATGATCCTCAGGATGTGCAGAGCGGTCGATTCGGTGCCGCGTATGAAACCCGTGCCGCTGCAGCGCGGGCAGGGCTGATGCGCCGTCTCGCCCAGCGAAGGGCGCAGCCTCTGGCGCGACAGCTCCATCAGCCCGAAACGCGAAATCTTGCCCAGCTGCACCCGCGCGCGGTCGTAGCGCATCGCCTCGCGCAGCCGGTTCTCGACTTCCCGCTGGTTGCGTTGGCTCTCCATGTCGATGAAATCGATGACGATCAGCCCGCCCAGGTCGCGAAGCCGCAGCTGCCGGGCCACTTCGTCAGCGGCTTCCATGTTGGTGCGGAACGCCGTTTCTTCGATATCGCCGCCGCGCGTGGCGCGCGCGGAGTTGACGTCGATCGCGACCAGCGCTTCGGTATGGTCGATGACCACCGATCCGCCCGACGGGAGCGATACCTGCCGCGAGTACGCGGTTTCGATCTGATGTTCGATCTGGAACCGGGAAAAAAGCGGAACCGTGTCCCGGTAGTGCTTCACCAGGTGCACTTTGCCCGGCATCACGGCGGACATGAACGCGCGCGCCTGCTCGTAGATGTCTTCGGTGTCGACCAGGATCTCGCCGACCTCGTCGTGGAAATAGTCGCGGATGGCGCGAACGACCAGGTTCGACTCGAGGTAGATCAGATAGGGAGCCGGGTTGAGCAGCTTCCCGGATTCGTCGCGCTGAGTTTTGGCAGCAGCCTCGATCGCCTCCCACACCTTCAGCAGGTAGTTGAAGTCCCATTGGAGCTCTTCGAGCGTGCGCCCGATGCCGGCGGTGCGGCCGATCATGCTCATGCCCTGGGGCACTTCCAGGCGGTCCATCAGGTCGCGCAGCTCGTTGCGGTCCTCGCCTTCAACCCGTCGCGAAACTCCGCCGCCCCGAGGGTTGTTCGGCATGAGCACCAGATAGCGCCCGGCCAGGCTGATGAAGGTGGTGAGGGCGGCGCCCTTGTTTCCCCGCTCGTCCTTCTCCACCTGGACGATCAGCTCCAGGCCTTCCTCGACCGCATCCTGGATGCGCGCGCGGCCGACGTCCACTCCGGGCTTGAAGTAGGACCTCGCGATCTCCTTGAAGGGCAGAAAGCCGTGGCGCTCGGTGCCGTAATCCACGAACGCCGCTTCCAGGCTCGGTTCCACGCGGGTGATGACACCCTTGTAGATGTTGCTCTTCTTCTGTTCCTTGCCAGCCGATTCAATGTCGAGGTCCAGCAGCTTCTGTCCATCGACAATGGCGACCCGGAGTTCCTCGGCCTGGGTCGCATTGAAAAGCATGCGCTTCATTGTTTTGTTCTCCCGCGCGCGCGGGCAGGACAAACCACGAGTCTTCGCGTGATCAGGCTATCGCTGCATCGTATTGGCTGATAGAGATGACGGTTTCGGGCTTGTCCGGGCCCCGGTTCTGGCCGGGGCCGTAAAATCTGCCTAGGTTAATCGGCGCGCTTGTATCATCAAATAGCATGAAAGGTCTCGCGGGAAACTGAACAAGCCCGCACGTCAGGGAGCCGGACACGTGGCGCACTCTGGGCATCGCACGCTCCATCTGGGCTCGAGCTGACGGCGTTGCTCACTTGATCGGAGTTCCTTCGCTTGACCCGCTTATGCCGGCGCGGTCCATCCCCTGTCTCCTCCCGGGGGCGGGACCCGAAGCGAAAGGCTGCGTCCTGTCGTACGGTTCTTCGGCGTTCATATGGAAACCGAACGGACCGGACCATGGACGGGCTGCTGTTCCGCACCGCGGGCAAGGTGATATTGTAAAAAAAATGAAGGATTTAAGCAATATTTCATCGTCCGCAGCGGTCTCGGCCGTCGTGGAGGCCGAGTCTGACAGGCAGCGCATAGACAATTTCCTGCTGCGCCACTGCAAGGGTGTGCCCCGCAGCCACATCTATCGCATCCTGCGCACCGGCGAGGTGCGTGTGAACAGCCGGCGGGTGGACGCGACCTACCGGGTCCGCGAAGGCGACCGGGTTCGCATCCCGCCCATCCGGGTTGCCGGGCGCGGCACGGGAAAGCTGCCCGCGCCGGCCGTGGAGCTCCCGGTGCTGTTGGAGGACGACTGGCTGCTCGCGGTGGACAAGCCGGCGGGCATGGCCGTCCATGGCGGCAGCGGCGTCTCCTTCGGGGTCATCGAACGCATGCGCAGCGCCCGGCCCGAGCTGAAACGGCTGGAGCTCGTTCACCGGCTCGACCGGGAAACCTCCGGTGTGCTGCTGCTCGCAAAAAAGCGCGTCGCGCTGCTCGCGCTGCATGCGGCCCTGCGGGAGGGCCGCGCCGAGAAGAGTTACATCGCGCTGGTGAAAGGAAAATGGCGCGGCGAAGAGCGGCGCATCGACTTGCCGTTGAGAAAGTACCTGACCTCGGCAGGGGAACGACGGGTGAGCGTGGATGCGCAGGGGCGGGCGTCGATCACCGTGTTCCGTCCCCTCCGGCAAGGCCGGTCCTGCACCCTCCTTTCGGCAGATCTGCATACCGGAAGGACCCACCAGATCAGAGTTCATCTCGCCCATTTAGGCTACCCCATCGCCGGGGACGACAAGTATGGCGATTTCGACTGGAACCGCGAATTGTCACGGCAGGGTTTGAAGCGAATGTTTCTTCACGCGGCGCAAATGAGTTTCGACCACCCGGTCACTGGCGCGCGCCTGACGGTCGTCTCGCCTCTGCCCGCTGAGCTGAAACGCGTGGTTACGGAACTAACCGAGGCATGAGCATTTTGATATGCTCGGTCCACCGGTCGCGGGGCAGGAGCGGAAGGGACTGATTTTTGCGCAGGACGCGCATGTGAAGGACTCCAATGGCTGACAGCAACGGCAACTGGGAACACCAGGTCATAGAGAAACTGGCGCTTGCGGCCGTCACCGAGCAACGGCGGGCCCGGCGCTGGGGCATTTTCTTCAAGCTGCTTACCTTCGCCTATCTCACTTTTCTGTTGATCGTCCTGTTCGACTGGCGGGGCGATTCGCGCGGACTGGGGGGCACGAAACACACCGCGCTCGTGGATATCACCGGTGTCATTTAATCCCGCGGCGAGGCGAGTGCGGACCGGGTAAACTCCGCACTGCAGAGCGCGTTCAAGGACAGGAACACCCAGGGCGTCGTGTTGCGCATCAATTCGCCGGGCGGCAGTCCGGTGCAATCGGGCCTCATCTATGACGAAATCCGTCGGCTGCGGAGCCTGTACCCGAGCATGCCGATGTACGCTGTCATCGAGGATATCGGCGCCTCGGGCGCGTACTACATCGCCGCTGCGGCCGACCGCATCTATGTGGACAAGGCGAGCATCGTCGGTTCCATCGGTGTTCTGATGGACGGATGGGGTTTCACCGGCACGATGGAAAAGCTGGGCGTCGAGCGCCGCGTGCTCACCGCGGGCGAGAACAAGGATTTCATGGATCCCTTCCAGCCGGTGGACCTGGAGCAAAGAAAACACGCACAGGCGCTGCTGAACGAGGTTCACCGCCAGTTCATCGATGTCGTGAAGAAAGGCCGGGGCAACCGCCTGAAAGACGCGCCCGAGCTGTTCTCCGGACTGGTGTGGACGGGCGAACGCAGCGTCGAGCTCGGCCTGAGCGACGGCCTGGGCAGCCTCGACTGGGTGGCGCGCGAGGTCATCAAGGCTGAAGACATCGTCGACTACACCCAAAAGCCGAACGTCGCCGAGCGCTTCGCCAAGCGTTTCGGCGCGACCGTCGCCGATGCCGTGACCCGCGTGGTGCTGCAGCGCGACTTCAACCTTCGCTGACTACCCCGCAAGGACGAGGAAAACGCTCGGCCGGCGGTTGAGATCCGGGACGGCGTCTCGCCAGGCATCGATACGGCGCGTCGTCACCGTTTCGCTCTGCAGCGTCAGATCGGTCGCGACGCACAGCCGGGTGTCCGGGCGGCACACGGACAGCAGCGCCCGCATCATGGCGTCGTTGCGGTAGGGCGTTTCGATGAATATCTGCGTTTCCCGGGCGGCGCGCGAGCGCTGCTCCAGGTCGCGGATGGCCCGCGCCCGCTCTGCGTCTTTGACCGGGAGGTAGCCATGGAAGGCGAACCGCTGGCCTTCCAGCCCGGAGGCCATAAGCGCCAGCAGCAGCGATGACGGGCCGGCCAGCGGCACGACGCGCAGGCCTGCGGCGTGCGCGAGGCGCACCAGGTCGGCGCCCGGATCAGCCACGGCGGGGCAGCCCGCTTCGGACAGCAGCCCGGCGTCCATGCCGTCCCGCACGGGGGCGAGCAGCGATTCCGTGTCTTTCGCATGATCGCGCAACCGCTCGATACGCAGCGACGCGAGCGGTTCCGGGTGGCCGATCGCCTTCAGAAAGGCGCGCGCGCTCTTCGGTTCCTCCGCCAGGAAATAGCGCAGCGTGCGCGCCCGTGCGAGCACGCCTTCGGGAAGAACGGCGGCTGGATCCGAAGGGCCGAGGAGTGTCGGGATCAGCCAGAGGACGCCGGGAGACACTTTTGTCACTTGTTAACTTATTTGACTACGTCAGCAAAGGATTGAGTTCAACTATGTCTGCCCGATTTTGATAGTGACGCGAAAAATGTTCCAACTCCGCACGAACGCTTTACGCGTCACTATCAAAATCGGGCAGATTCAGTAAACGTGCCCATTGGCACCATCTGTACCATGCAGCGCACTCTAAATAACCTCGACGCCCTGTTCCCGCAACAGGTCTACCAAAGCTATGAGCGGCAGGCCCATGAGCGCGGTCGGGTCCTCGCCCTGCATGTACTCAATGAGGGCAATCCCCAGCCCTTCGGCCTTGGCGCTCGCAGCGCAATCGTAGGGCCGTTCGCGCTCGAGGTAACGTTCGATCAAGGCGCGCTCGAGCCGCCTGAACCTGACGTGGTAGGGCACCACGCGGATCCCTGTCTGGTCGCGCCCGGCGTGGTGCGCGCAAACGGCGGTGTGGAATACCACTTCGCGTCCCGAGAGCCGCTCGAGCTGGCGCACCGCGTTGTCGTGGTCGCCCGGTTTGCCGAACACTTCATCGCCGCACATCGCCACCTGGTCTGAACCGATCACGACGGCGTCCGGGTAATGCGCGGCCACGGTCCGTGCCTTGGCCTCCGCCAGCCGCGCCGCCAGGGCGCTGCCCGGTTCTCCGGGGCGCCTGCTTTCATCGACCTCGGGCGCGACGGCGCGGAAGGCGAGGCCGAGGCGCTCCAGCAGCTCGCGGCGGTAGGGGGAAGTGGAAGCGAGGACCAGGTTCACGGGGCGGGCCCCGGCGGGCCGGGGAAATGCGATAACGCTATGAAGAGCTTGGAATTTCTTTTGACACGAGCAGGTGATCATACTATCATGCGCGCCCTATGTCGCAACCGGGGGTGATCGACGGCCTCCAGTTCGCCCGCACGGGCTCCGAGATGCGGGGAACGATCGGCCCTGCCCAGCTCCCGCGCCTGGCGGAAATGAGCTGCGGGGTCGACGAGATCGCCTACGCCATCAAGGGCGGACTCAACGCGGAGGGCAAGCTGTGCTTGCGCGTCCAGGTGTCCGGAACGCTGCAGCTGGTCTGTCAACGCTGTCTCGGCCCGATTGCCCACCCCGTCGCGGTGGATGTCGAGCTGGAACTCTCGGACAGCCTGCGCGAAATAGCGCAGGCCGATGACGATGTCGACCGGGTGCTCGCTTCACCGGCCATGGATGCGGCACAGCTGGTGGAAGACGAGTTGATACTGGGCCTGCCGTTATCGCCCAGGCATGAGGGCTGCGAAAGCGCGGTACAGGGCTCGGGCGAATCCAGCCGTCCTTCGCCCTTCGGGGTGCTGGAAAGATTGAAAAAACACTGACCGCGGCGCGAGTCCGGCCAGCAGGATGAAAAAGGCGCACGGGTTCGCCAGATGCCCGGCGCGCTGCAGAATTGAAGGAGTGAATGATGGCAGTCCAGCAGAACAAGAAGTCTCCCTCCAAGCGCGGCATGCATCGCTCGCATTCGGGCCTTTCAAACCCGGCCCTGGCGCTGGAGCCGACCACGGGCGAGGTGCATCTTCGTCATCACGTGAGCCCCACGGGGTACTATCGGGGCAAGAAGGTCGCGAAGTCCAAAGGCGAATAGCGCCCTTGCTGCATCGCGGACTTCGGTCTGGCGCGTACGCAATTCTTCCCCGGGGGGGCGGGCCGATGGCCCTGACCATCGCGATCGACTGCATGGGCGGTGACCACGGTCCGCAGGTGACGGTTCCGGGTGCGCTGGAATTCCTGAAGCTTCATGGGGACGCCCAGGTCATCCTGGTCGGTCTGGAGGACCTGGTGCGCGGGGAGCTGCGCAAGGCGCGCGCAGACAACGACGCTCGCGTGCGGGTTTGTCACGCGCCGCAAATGGTGTCGATGGCAGAATCGCCTGCGTCTGCCTTGCGCGCAAAGAAGGAATCGTCGATGCGCGTAGTCGTGGAGCTGGTCAAGCGTGGCGAAGCCCAGGCGGCCGTCAGCGCGGGCAACACCGGCGCTCTCATGGCGATCTCCCGGTTCGTGCTGAAAACCCTGCCCGGCATCGATCGTCCCGCCATCATATCGGTGCTGCCGACCCTTACCGGCAGCACTTATATGCTGGACCTGGGCGCCAACGTGGACTGCGGGCCGGAGCATCTGCTGCAGTTCGCCATCATGGGGTCCACGCTGGTGTCCGCCCTGGAGCACAAGGAGCGGCCCACGGTGGGTCTGCTCAACATAGGCGAGGAAGCGATCAAAGGCACGGAAGCCGTGAAGCAGGCCGCCGAGCTGCTGCGCTCGAGCAGCCTGAACTTCATCGGCAACGTCGAAGGCGACGGCATCTACAAGGGCCGCGCCGACGTCGTGGTGTGCGACGGTTTCGTCGGCAACGTGGCGCTGAAGGCGAGCGAGGGTCTGGCGCAGATGTTCGGCTCGTTCCTGCGGGAGGAATTCAGGCGCACTGTGTTCACCAGACTGGCAGCGCTGGTAGCCTGGCCGGTGCTCGCATCATTTAAACGTCGTGTGGACCATCGCCGCTACAACGGCGCGACGCTGCTTGGCCTGCGAGGCATCGTCGTGAAGAGTCACGGCTCGGCCGACGCGTTTGCGTTCCGCCGCGCCATCGAGCGCGCGCTGGACGAAGCGCAGAACGATGTGATCGCGCGCATTTCAACAAAGCTTGCTCCCGCCATGGCGGAGGTCGGATGATTTACAGCCGTATCGTCGGCACGGGCAGTTATCTGCCGCACAACGTTCTCACCAACGAGGATCTCGCGAAAAGCCTGGATACGAGTGACGACTGGATACGCACCCGCACGGGCATCCGCCAGCGGCACATCGCTTCGGCCGAGGAATCGACGAGCGAGCTTGCGCTCAACGCCAGCCGGCAGGCCATTGCAGCCTCGGGAATCCGTCCCGCGGAAATCGACCTCATCGTTCTCGCCACGTCGACGCCCGACCAGCTGTTCCCGAGCAGCGCCTGCCTGCTGCAGGCCAAGCTCGGCATCGGCGGCTGCGCGGCATTCGATCTGCAGGCGGTGTGCAGCGGCTTCGTGTACGCGCTGTCCGTGGCGGACGGCCTGATACGGTGCGGCCGTTATAGATGCGTCCTGGTGGCGGGCGCCGAAGTGTTTTCGCGCATTCTGGACTGGAAGGACCGCTCTACGGCGGTGCTTTTCGGCGACGGGGCGGGAGCGGTCGTGCTCCGCGCGGACTCCAGCGCCGGCATCCTCGGCAGCGTTCTGCACGCGGACGGCTCGTACGCTGACATGCTCAACGTGCCCGCAGCGGTGTGCAACGGAACGATACAAGGCTCGCCTTTCGTGCACATGGACGGGCAATCGGTATTCAAGTTCGCGGTGCGCGTGCTGGACGAAGTCGCTCGCGAGACACTCGAACAGTGCGGGCTGACCACACAGGACGTCGATTGGCTCATCCCTCACCAGGCCAATGCCCGCATTCTGGAAGCGACCGCAAAACGGCTGGGCATCGAGCGCTCGCACGTGGTCGTTACCGTGGACAGGCATGCCAATACGTCAGCCGCTTCGGTGCCGCTCGCGCTCGACGTGGCGGTACGCGACGGCCGCATCAAAGCCGGGCACACGGTCATGCTGGAAGGCGTGGGCGGCGGCTTCACCTGGGGCGCCGCGCTCGTACGAATGTAACAACACGAACAGGGCGATGGGAGTCGGATCTTGAAGCTGGCGATGGTGTTTCCCGGGCAGGGGTCGCAATCGATCGGGATGATGGCCGCCTATGGAGCCATGCCGGAAATCCGCGACACGCTGGCCGAGGCCTCCGAGGTGCTCAAACAGGACATCGCGAAACTGATGGCCGAAGGCCCGGCCGAGGAGCTCGGCCGAACGGTGAACACGCAGCCTGTCATGGTGACCGCAGGCTATGCGGCCTATCGCGCATGGCGCTCGCTCGGCGGACCGGAACCGGACATGGTCGCCGGTCACAGCCTGGGCGAATACGCCGCGCTCGTGGTGGCGGGAGTGCTCTCGTTCGCCGATTGCCTGCCGCTGGTGCGCCTGCGCGCCCGCGCCATGCAGCAAGCGGTGCCCGAGGGAACCGGCGCGATGGCTGCGGTGCTGGGGCTGGAAGACCAGGCGGTGCGCGAGGCCTGTGCCGAAGCCGCGCAGGGCGAAGTCGTCGAGGCTGTCAATTTCAATGCGCCCGGGCAGGTGGTGATTGCCGGCCATGCCGCGGCGGTGAAGCGCGGCGTTGAAGCTGCCAAGGCGCGCGGAGCAAAGCGCGCGGTGCTATTGCCGGTGAGCGCGCCCTTTCATTCCTCGCTCATGGCGCCGGCAGCGCGCGCCTTGCGCGAGGCCCTTGCGGTGAATGGTGTGCTTGCACCGCGGATACCCGTCATTCACAACGTTGACGCTGCGCCGCACGCAGAGCCGGACGGGATCCGCGACGCGCTCTACCGGCAGGCCTTTCACCCGGTCCTGTGGTCGGGTTGCATCAGGACGATGGCGGCCTCGGCCATCACTCATGTGTATGAATGCGGTCCCGGGAAGGTGCTGGGCCCGCTCTCCAGGCGCATCGTCGGCGAATTGCGCGGCGGGGCGCTGGCGGACCGAAGCGCCATGGATCTCGCACTTCAGACCTTGACGGGTTGAGCATGCTGGAAAGCCAGATTGCACTGGTTACCGGAGCGTCCCGCGGCATCGGGCGCGCGATTGCCATGGAGCTGGGCCGCCTGGGCGCCACGGTGATCGGCACGGCTACGAGCGAGGCCGGCGCTGCTTCGATCAGCGGCTGTCTGGAATCCGCCGGCGCCAGGGGCATGGGAACGCTGCTCGATGTCCGGGACGCTGCACAGGTGGAGAGCCTGCTCGTGCGGATAGAGAAGGACTACGGCGCGGTCACCATCCTGGTCAACAACGCCGGCATCACTCAGGACAACCTCGCCCTGCGCATGAAAGAGGCCGAATGGGACGCGGTGCTCGACACCGATCTCACCGCGGTGTTCCGGCTGAGCAAGGCCGTATTGCGCGGAATGATGAAGGCACGCGCCGGGCGCATCGTGAATATCACCTCGGTCGTCGGGCACAGCGGCAACGCCGGGCAGGTGAACTACGCGGCCGCGAAGGCCGGCGTTTCGGGCCTCACCCGGGCCCTCGCCCGGGAAATCGGCAGCCGCGGCATTACCGTGAACAGCGTCGCCCCGGGCTTCATCGAGACGGACATGACGCAGGCCCTGAGCGCTGTGCAAAGGCAGGCCCTGCTCGCCCAGATACCGCTCGGGCGGCTGGGCCAGCCCGAAGACGTTGCCGCGGCGGTCGCCTTTCTCTGCTCGCCCGGCGGCGCCTACATCACCGGAAGCACGATCCACGTCAATGGTGGTATGTTCATGAATTGACTAGGGTTTAGATCGGCAAGATCGATTCTGATATTCTGATACAATGCGCGCCTCAAAAACTGAGGACCCCACCTTACTGCAGGGAGAAGGAGCCCGAGATGGATAACATAGAACAGCGCGTCAAGAAGATCGTGGCGGAACAGTTGGGAGTGAACGAGGCGGAGATCAAGAACGAATCTTCGTTCGTTGACGATCTGGGTGCCGATTCCCTGGATACGGTGGAGCTGGTGATGGCGCTGGAAGAGGAATTCGAGACTGAAATTCCCGACGAGGAAGCTGAAAAAATCACCACGGTGCGCCAGGCCATCGACTACATCAATCTGCACGCCAAGAAGGCCTGATCGATCAAACGGCAGCACAAGTTTCAATCCCGGTCGTGCGAAGGGGTGGGGCGCGCGGCAGCAAGGCAGATAGAACCGATTGGCTCATCCTTTCAATTGCAGGCCCAGAGGGCCGTTTTTCACGGCTTGAGCGGTCGCACTGGCGTCAGGAAGACATCCTTCTTTTCCAGGCGCGATTAATTCTTTAGAGGTTGCTCAATTGACCCGTCGCCGAGTCGTCGTCACCGGACTGGGGATCGTGTCCCCGGTGGGGAATTCCGTAGCGCAGGCATGGAACGCCATCCTGGCCGCCCGATCGGGCATCCGGCGCATCACCCGCTTCGACGTTTCCGCTTTTTCCTCGCAGATCGCGGGCGAGGTGAGGGAGTTCGAGCCCTCCGGCTATCTGCCGGCGAAGGAAGTTCGCCGCTTCGATACGTTCATCCATTACGGCCTGGCGGCGGCGGTGGATGCGCTGAAGGACTCCGGCCTCGATCTGGAGCGGGTGGACCGCAACCAGGTCGGCGTGTGCATCGGTTCGGGAATCGGCGGACTGCCGCTCATCGAGCAGACCCAGGCGGCCGTAAACGCCGGCGGCCCGCGCAAGATCTCGCCTTTCTTCGTGCCCGGCACCATCATCAACATGATCTCGGGCCAGTTTTCCATCATGTATGGCTTGAAGGGCCCGAATCTCGCGGTGGTGACTGCCTGCACTACCGCCAACCATTCGATCGGCGAAGCCGGACGGCTGATCGAATACGGCGACGCCGATGTGATGCTGGCGGGCGGTGCGGAAGCGACGATTTCTCCGCTCGGCCTGGGCGGGTTCTGTGCCGCACGCGCGCTTTCGACACGCAACGATGATCCCGAAGGCGCGAGCCGGCCCTGGGACAGGGACCGCGACGGCTTCGTGCTCGGCGAGGGCGCAGGCGTTCTCGTGCTGGAGGAGTCCGAGCATGCGAAGCAGCGAGGGGCCCGCATCTATTGCGAGCTGAAGGGCTACGGCATGAGCGCGGACGCGAACCATATCACCGCGCCGTGCGAGGACGGCGACGGCGCAGCGCGATGCATGGCGAACGCGTTGCGCAATGCCGCATTGAATCCCGACGACATCGATTACATCAATGCGCACGGCACATCGACACCGCTGGGCGACATCGCCGAAACCGTGGCAGTGAAACGTTGCTTCGGTGCGCACGCCGCCAAGCTCGCGATGAGCTCCACGAAATCCATGACGGGCCACCTCCTGGGGGCGGCCGGTGGTGTGGAAGCGGTGTTCTCGGTGCTCGCCGTCAAGGAGCAGGTCGCCCCGCCGACGGCCAACCTGCAGAATCGCGATCCGGCGTGTGATCTGGATTACGTGCCCAACACCGCCCGGCGCATGCCGATCCGGGCAGCGCTATCGAACTCCTTCGGGTTCGGCGGCACCAACGGCACCCTGGTTTTCTCCCGGGTTTGAATCCGGCCTGCAGCCTCGCGCTCAAGCCGTCTCTGAGGCTCGCCGGGGCCGCGGGCGCCGTCCACCTTCTGGCGCTGGCAGCCGCCTGGACGGGCTTGTCCGGAATGCCTCTCATTCTGACGGCTGCCGGTGTCATGCTTTCCGGCCTGTGCACCGTGGCCGATGCGCTGCTGCTCTGGCCCGGTTCTGTGGCGAGGCTGGAGCTGGCGGAGAATGGCAGCGGACGCTGGCTGGACAGAGCGGGCCGGGAACATCGTGTGCGCGCCGCCCGCGCCACGTGGGTGAGCGCGGGCGTGGTGGTGCTCGGGTTGCAGATGTCGCGATGGCGTACCCGATGGGTGGTGCTGCTGCCTGATTCGGCGGCTGCCGAGCCGCTGCGGCGGCTGCGCGCATGGCTGAAATGGCGGCCTTCCTGAGCCGCGTTCCAGGACGCGGAAAATGGCCGCCTCGAGACGCGGAAAAGACTAATGTGAATGAACTATTCGATGCCCGCCGGGTCTTTAGGCTCAAGGCTTTGCCGGCCAACCGCCGCGTTATACTGGGCGCCGCTTTCGTGCGGGCAACCAGAAAAAGAAACCGCGGGGGCGGCGGATGAGTGACCGGGACGTGGACCGCCAGCTCGTTGAGCGTGCGCAGCAGGGAGACAAGCACGCTTTCGAACTGTTGGTGTCGAAGTACCAGCGAAAGCTGTCGCGGCTGCTGTCCCGGTTCATCCGGGATGCAGGCGAAGTCGAGGACGTGGCACAGGAGGCGTTCATCAAGGCCTACCGGGCCTTGCCGTCGTTTAGGGGCGATAGCGCCTTTTATACCTGGCTGTACAGGATAGGCATCAACACCGCCAAGAATTATCTGGTGGCGATGGGTCGAAGGGCGCCCACCGCGACCGAATTCGATTCGGAAGAGGCAGAAGGCTTCGACGACGGCGACCAGCTGCGCGACATCAACACGCCCGAAAGCGTGCTGATGTCCAAGGAGATTGCGACCACGGTGAGCGAGACGATGGAGCGGCTGCCCGACGAGCTGCGCACCGCCATCACCCTGCGCGAGATCGAAGGTTTGAGTTACGAGGAAATTGCGACCATCATGAACTGTCCAATAGGTACGGTGCGGTCGCGGATTTTCCGGGCACGAGAGGCGATCGCGGAGCGGCTGCGGCCGCTGCTCGATACGCGCAAGGATCAAAGATGGTAGGCGGGTTCGTGGCAAGCAAGCCGGTGCATGGAGCACCGGCCGGAGAACGGCTATGAAAGAGCGCATTTCGGAACTGCTGGACGGTGAGCTGAACGACGAGGAGGCACGACGCCGGATTGCGGTGCTCAAGGCAGACGGTGAACTGCGCCAGACCTGGGATACTTATCACCTGATCGGCGATGCCATTCGCGGTCACCTGGCGCTGGACGTGAGCGCCAAAGTGGCCGCCCGCCTCGCCGATGAGCCGACCGTTGTCGCTCCCGCGCGCCGCGCGCCCGAGCGGCAGAGGCTGCGCAACTGGTCGCTGCCCGCGGCGGCGGCCGTGGCCGCCGTGGCAGTGGTAGCCTGGATCGCCCAGGGGATGCTTGCCCCGCCGCCGCAGCTTGCGCAGAAGCCTCAGGCGCCCATGGCCGCGCAGCCCGCCTCCGTGGCCTCGGCGGTACCTGCCTCCGGCGTGGCCAACTACCTGCTCGCGCACCAGCGCTATTCGGCCACCAGCGCCATGCAGGGCGTCGCGCCTTACGTGCGCACTGTCTCGCACGAACCTCAGAGCAGCAAGTGATGCTTCGCCTGGCACGCGTTCTCTGTGCAGCGGCAGCGCTCATCTCCGCGTACGCCTACGCGCAGTCCACGCCAGCGACCCAGTCCGCGGATGCTCTTGCCTGGCTGCAACGCATCTATTCGGCCACTCAAAAGCTTTCCTACACCGGGACCTTCGTCTATCAGCACGGCGACGAAAGCGAAACGTCGCGCATCACGCGCATCGTTCAGGGCAACACGGCCCGCGAAAAGCTCGAGACGCTGGACGGGCAGCCTCGGGAGATCGTGCGCAGCGGCGACGAGGTCGTCTTCTATCTGCCCGCTTCGCTCACCGTGAAGATCGACAGGCACGCGGGTCAGCGCAGCTTCCCGGCCATTCTTCCCGAGCAGTTGAAGGACGTGTCGGAAAACTACACCATCCGCAAGGGGGCTATCGATCGCGTGGCCGGCTACGATTGCCAGGTGCTGACGCTCGAGCCCAGGGACAAGATGCGCTATGGTCAGAAGCTCTGGGCCGACGTCGCCACGGGGATGCTGCTCAAGGCGAAGACGCTGAACGACCGTAACGAGGTGATGGAGCAGTTCACTTTCACTCAGATCCAGATCGGGGGCACCATCGATCGGGATCGCGTGAAGCCGCGCTTCTCCAAGCTGGGCCCCCAGTGGCGCATCGAAAACGCCCGGGCCGTCGAAGCCAATCTCGCCGAGGCGGGCTGGACCATCCGCTCCAGGCCCCCCGGGTTCCGCAAGATCACCGAGATGACCCGCACGCTGGGGGGGACCTCGGGCGTCGGGCACATCGTTCTCTCGGACGGGCTGGCCGCCGTGTCCATCTTCATCGAGCCTTCCGTAGCCAGCCTCCCCCAGCCTCGGGCGCAGCTCAGCCGCCAGGGCGCGATCAACGTGTTCGTTCGCCAGCTCGGCGATCACCGCATCACCGTGGTCGGGGAGGCCCCTGCGGAGAGCGTGCGTTCCATAGCGAACGCGGTCGAGTACCGCAAGCCGCGCTGAGCCGGGACGCTAAAACCGGGCCTGCCTGGAACCGCCACAGCATAAAATGAGTGCCGGGTCGGGGCTGCGTGGCGTGCACAAGGGCGCCCGGGCCGTGCGGACTGGATTTGGGGGTTTAATCATGAAAGCAATCAGAACGCTGTTTTTCCTGGCGCTCCTCGCGCCTTTCACCGCGATCTCGCAAGTCCGCGATCTGCCCGATTTCACCGAGCTGGTCGAAAAGCAGGGGCCGGCCGTCGTGAACATCAGCACGATGAGCGAACGCCGCGCGGGCGGCTCGCCGCAAGTGCCCGGGATCGACCCGAACGACCCGTTCTACGAGTTTTTCCGCCGCTTCATTCCGCGGCAGCCCGGCCCCGGGCAGGGCCCGACGCCCCGCGAGTTCGAAAGCCGCTCGCTGGGGTCGGGCTTCATCATCAGCCCGGACGGGTACATGCTGACCAATGCGCATGTCGTGAACAACGCCGACGAGATCACGGTGAAGCTGAACGACAAGCGGGAGTTCCGGGCGCGCGTCATCGGCGCCGATACACGGACCGATCTGGCTGTGCTCAAGATAGATGCAACAGACCTGCCGACGGTCCGTTTCGGCGATCCGAGCAAGCTCAAGGTCGGCGAATGGGTGCTCGCCATCGGATCGCCGTTCGGATTCGACAATACCGTGACGGCCGGCATCGTTTCGGCCAAGGGCAGGAGCCTGCCGCAGGAGAACTTCGTCCCCTTCATCCAGACCGATGTGGCGATCAACCCGGGCAATTCAGGCGGCCCGCTGTTCAACATGCGGGGCGAGGTGGTCGGCATCAACTCGCAGATCTACAGCCGCACAGGCGGCTTCATGGGGCTGTCCTTTGCCATTCCCATCGACGTGGCCATGGACATCCAGAAGCAGTTGCGCACCGTTGGGCGGGTTCAGCGCGGCCGCATAGGGGTGGTGATCCAGGAAGTGTCCCGTGAGCTGGCAGAGTCGTTCGGCCTGCCCAAACCGGCCGGCGCGTTGGTGAATTCGGTGGAGAAGGGCGGCCCGGCCCAGAAGGCGGGCGTCGAGGTCGGTGACATCATCACCAAGTTCGACGGCAGGTCGGTGTCGAGCTCGAGCGACCTGCCGCGCATGGTGGGCGGCACCAAGCCGGGCGCGAAGGTCCCCATGGAGCTGTGGCGCAGGGGCGGCACGCGCGATATCAGCGTCGTGGTGGGCGAGCTTCCGGAAGACCGGGTGGCGAGCCACATTCCGACGCGCGCCAAGCCCGCCGAGCAGCCCGCAAACCGGCTCGGCTTCGTGGTGCACGACCTCACCCCCGAGCAGCGCAAGGAGCACAAAGTCAATCACGGCGTGGTCGTTGACGATGTGCGCCCCACGGTGCGCGCCGACGTGCGGGCCGGGGACGTCATCGTGGCCGTGACCAGCCGCGGACAGACCACCGAGCTCAAATCCGCCGAACAGTTCAACAAGCTGCTCGGCCAGATCGAGCGCAACACCACCATCACGCTCCACCTGCGTCGCGGCGAAAGCAACCTGTTCGTCACCATCCGCGGCGAAACGCCGCGCGGCTGAACGCCGCTTCGCCGTGCAGCCGCCGGTCGTGCTGACGCTGTACAGCCGCGCCTACTGCCATCTGTGCCATGAAATGCTGGCTGGCCTGGAGCCGCTGCGCGAGGCGTTCGGCTTCGATCTCGTGGTGCTGGACGTGGACGCCGACAGTGCGCTCGAAGAGCGCTTCGGAGAGCTCGTGCCGGTGCTCGCGCACGGCGAGCGCGAGCTCGCACGCTACCGGCTCGATCCGGCGATAGTCCGTGCCTACCTCGCCGGTATGGGCTAGAATTCCGGGCGAACAAAGGGGAGCACCCTTTGTTCATCCCCCACAACGGCAGAATCGATAGAAGGGTGCCCTTGAGGCACCTTTTTTTTGATGCGCAACATCCGCAACTTTTCGATCATCGCCCACATCGACCACGGCAAGTCGACGCTCGCCGACCGGTTCATCCAGCGCTGCGGCGGGCTTTCCGACCGCGAAATGGGGGCCCAGGTGCTCGATTCCATGGATCTGGAGCGCGAGCGCGGCATCACGATCAAGGCTCAGACCGCGGCGCTGCAGTATGTGGCGCGCGACGGCCAGACCTATCTGCTCAACCTCATCGACACCCCGGGTCATGTCGATTTCTCCTACGAGGTGAGCCGCTCGCTCGCAGCGTGCGAGGGTGCTTTGCTGGTGGTCGATGCCTCCCAGGGCGTCGAGGCCCAGACCGTGGCCAACTGCTATACCGCCATTGAGCAGGGCGTGGAGGTGGTGCCCGTGCTCAACAAGATCGACCTGCCTTCGGCCAATCCGGACCAGGTGAAAACCGAGATCGAGGATGTGATCGGCATTCCGGCGGCGGACGCCGTGCGCGCGAGCGCCAAGACCGGCGAGGGGGTGGAGGACGTCCTGGAAGCCGTGGTGGACCGGATTCCGGCGCCCACGGGCAGTATCGACAACCCGCTGAAGGCTCTGGTCATCGATTCGTGGTTCGACAACTACGTCGGCGTGGTAATGCTGGTGCGGGTGATGGACGGGATCCTCAAGGTGCGCGACCGGATGCAGCTCATGGCGACCGGCGCCACCCACCTGTGTGAACAGGTCGGCGTTTTCACGCCGAAATCGCAGGCGCGCACGCAACTATCGGCCGGGGAGGTCGGTTTCGTCATCGCCGGCATCAAGGAGCTGCACGAGGCGAAAGTCGGCGACACGGTTACGCTGGCCGAGCGACCGGCCGCGGAGCCCCTGCCGGGATTCAAGGAAGTGAAGCCCCAGGTGTTTGCCGGCCTGTACCCGGTGGAGGCCAATAACTACGAGGCGCTGCGCGAGGCGCTCACCAAACTGAAGCTGAACGACGCCTCGCTGCAATTCGAACCGGAAGTCTCCCAGGCGCTCGGCTTCGGCTTCCGCTGCGGTTTCCTGGGGCTGCTGCACATGGATATCGTGCAGGAGAGGCTTGAACGCGAATACGGGATGGAGCTCATCACCACGGCCCCTACCGTGGTGTACGAGGTGCTGCTTCGCGACGGCGAGCTGCTGCGCGTGGAGAATCCGGCCAGAATGCCGGACCTTCCGATGATCGAGGAGATGCGCGAACCGATCATCACCGCCACGATTTTCGTTCCGCAGGAGTACCTGGGGGCGATCATGACGCTGTGCACGCAGAAGCGCGGCACGCAGAAGAACATGCAATACCACGGCCGGCAGGTGATGCTCACCTATGAGCTGCCGCTCGCCGAAGTGGTCATGGACTTTTTCGACAAGCTGAAATCCGCCAGCCGCGGCTACGCCTCGCTCGACTACGATTTCAAGGAATACCGCGCCGCGGACGTCGTGAAGCTCGACATCCTGATCAACGCAGAGCGCGTGGACGCGCTTTCGCTCATGGTGCACCGCGCGAACGCCCCCTATCGCGGGCGCGAGCTCGCGGCAAAGATGAGATCCCTCATCCCGCGGCAGATGTTCGACGTGGCCGTGCAGGCGGCGATAGGCTCGCACATCATTGCGCGCGAAACGGTGAAAGCGCTGCGCAAGAACGTGCTCGCCAAGTGCTACGGCGGCGACATCACCCGCAAGCGCAAGCTCCTCGAAAAGCAGAAGGCCGGAAAGAAGCGAATGAAGCAGATCGGCACGGTGGAGATTCCGCAGGAAGCCTTCCTCGCCATCCTCCAGGTCGAAGGCAAATGAGCGGCGCCACGGCCCGTGCTGCATCCTGCACGAGGGCCGGGCATCCGTTTGGGCGCCGGAGGCTCGACTCGAAATGAATTTCGCTCTCGCGCTCTTCATATTGCTCGTGGTCACGGGACTGGTGGCGCTCGCCGACTGGCTGTGGCTGCGCAAGAATCGCCCCGAGGGCGCGCCGGAGCCCTGGTGGATCGAGTATCCGAAGAGCTTTTTCCCGGTGATCCTGATCGTGTTCGTGCTCAGGTCGTTCATCGTCGAGCCCTTCAAGATTCCCTCGGGCTCCATGGTGCCGACGCTCGCGGTCGGCGATTTCATCCTGGTGAACAAGTACACTTACGGCGTCCGTCTGCCGATCGTGAACAAGAAGTTCATCGAGCTGAATCAGCCCAAACGCGGCGACGTGATGGTGTTCCGCTACCCGGACGATCCGTCGCTGGATTACATCAAGCGGGTCGTCGGGCTGCCCGGGGACCGCGTCTCCTACCAGAACAAGGTGCTCGTGATCAACGGGGTCGAAGTGCCGAGGAAGCCCGTGGCCGACTATCTGCATCGCGAGCGCATCCAGTACTCGCGCCAGTATCTGGAGCGGCTGGGCGAAGTCGAACATCGCATACTCATCGACGAGGATGCGCCGGCGGCGCTGCCGCCCATGACGCAGTTCCCGTTTCGTGAAAATTGCCTCTACAATAGTCAAGGCATCGTGTGCACTGTGCCACAGGGGCACTACTTCATGATGGGGGACAATCGCGACAGCTCGGCGGACAGCCGGGTGTGGGGGTTCGTGCCGGATCAGAACATCGTCGGAAGGGCATTCTTCATCTGGTTCAACTTCGGCGATATCAGCCGTTTCGGCAGTTTCAAGTGACGGGGAGACTATGACAAAGCAAAAAGGCGTTTCGTTATCCGGCCTGCTCATCGGGTGCGTGATCCTTATCGTGCTCGCCCTGCTCGCGATAAAGGTGGCGCCGCCCTACATGGAGTACCTGCAGATCAAGAAAGCGGTCGCCGCCATCATCGAAAGCGGCGAGGTGCGCACCGCAACGGTGGCCGATGTGCGAAAGGCGTTCGACAGGCGCGCCCAGATAGACGATATCACTTCCGTCACCGGCCAGGACCTGGAAATCACCAAGGACGGCGGGGAGGTGGTGATCAGCTTCGCCTATCCCAAGAAAATCGGCCTGTTCTCGAATATCAGCCTGCTGTTCGATTTCGCAGGCAGCAGCAAGAGATAGTCGTGGAGGGGGCCACGAGCACCGTCCCGTAAATGGATCTAGAGCGGCTGCAGCGCAAGATCGGATACCGTTTCTCCCGTCCCGAGCTGCTGCGCGAGGCGCTGACTCACCGCAGCCACGGGACGCCGCATAACGAGCGCCTCGAGTTCCTCGGCGACAGCGTGGTGAACTGCATCGTCGCCACCGAGCTCTTCGCGCGTTTCGGCAAGCTCAAGGAAGGGGAGCTTTCGCGGCTGCGCGCCCACCTGGTGCGGCAGGAGTCGTTGCACCGGGTCGCACAGGCGATGGGCCTGGGGAGCTTCCTGCGGCTCGGAGAAGGCGAGCTGCGAAGCGGCGGATTCGCGCGACCCTCGATCCTCGCCGACGCCGTGGAGGCGCTGATCGGCGCCATCTATCTCGATGGCGGCTTCGGCGCGGCGCAGCAGGCGCTGCGCTCGCTGCTCGCCGAGCCGCTGGCCGAGATCGAGCCGGAGTCCTTCGGAAAGGATCCAAAGACCCAGCTGCAGGAGTTGCTGCAGTCTCGCCATGTCCCGCTGCCTCGATACTCGGTCGTCTCCACCCGCGGGGCGGCGCATGACCAGCGCTTCGAAATCGAATGCCTGGTGCCCGAGCTTTCCATCCGGACGCTCGGCGCAGGCTCCAGCCGCCGCGCTGCGGAGCAGGAGGCCGCGCGGCGGGCTTTCCAGGAACTGAAGGAGGCGAAATAGAGCGTGCAGCCGCCGCCGCGGGGCCGATGAATGCGACCGACTTCCGCTGCGGAGAGATCGCCGTGGTCGGCCGTCCCAACGTGGGCAAGTCCACCCTGGTGAACGCGCTGGTCGGAGAGCGGCTCAGCATCACCTCGCGCAAGCCCCAGACCACGCGCCACCGCATCCGCGGCATCGCAACGCGCGAGGATGCTCAATACATCTTCGTCGATACGCCCGGTTTCCAGTCGCAGCACCGCAGCGCGCTCAACCGAGTGATGAACCGGGGCGTCACGCGGGCGCTCCGGGAAGTCGATGTGGTGGTTCTGGTCGTGGAAGCCGGCCGCTACGGCGAAGCCGACCGGGAAGTGCTGGCGCGTGTGCCCAAGGAGAAGCCCGTGGTGCTCGCCGTGAACAAGATCGACCGCATTGCGCGGGCGGATCTACTTCGTTTTCTGACGGAGCTTGCCCGCGAAGAGCGATTTGCCGAGATCGTTCCGCTCAGCGCCGCACGGGGCAGGAATCTCGCGGAGCTCCTCAAGGCGCTGCGCGGCTATCTGCCTGCAGCGCCGCGGCGCTATGCCGAAGACGAATTCACCGACCGCAGCGAGCGTTTTCTAGCGGCAGAAAGAATCCGGGAGAAGCTTTTCCGGCAGCTGGGCGACGAGCTGCCCTACGGCGCCGCGGTGCTCATCGACAAATTCGAGCAGACGGGTCGGTTGCGCCGGATCCACGCCACCATCGTGGTGGAGAAGCAGGGCCACAAATCCATAGTGATCGGCAGCCGCGGCGCCAGACTCAAGGAAATCGCCAGCGCCGCCCGCAAGGAGCTGGAGACGCTGTTCGGCGGGAAGGTCCATCTCGAGGTATGGGTGAAAGTGCGCGCAGGCTGGTCCGATGACGAAGCGATGCTCTCCCGGCTGGGCTATGACTGAGGCTCGCCAGCATGGCTGAGCGCATGCAGCAGATACAGCAGGCGTTTGTCCTGCATACCTATCCCTATCGGGAAACGAGCCTGCTGGTGGAGGCGCTCACGCGCGGTTCGGGCCGCATCACTCTGGTGGCGCGCGGCGCGCGCCGGCCGCGCTCCCTGGTCCGGGGAATGTTGATGGCGTTCCAGCCGCTGCTGCTTGCCTGGTACGGCAAGAGCGAGGTGAAAACGCTCGCGCAGGCCGAATGGCAGGGCGGGCAGCCGCTGCTTTGCGGCGAGGCGCTGCTGTGCGGTTTTTATCTCAATGAGCTCCTGGTCCGGCTGCTGGCGCGCGAAGATCCGCACGAAGACCTGTTCGAGCGCTACAGGCAGGCGCTGGAGCAGCTGGCTGCCGGGGCACCGTCTGCGCCGATTCTGCGGGCCTTCGAAAAGACGCTGCTGAAGGAGCTGGGATACGCGATGACGCTGGACCGTGAGGCGTGCACCGGCCGCCCCATCGACCCGGAAGCCCTCTACACTTATGATCCCGAACGCGGGCCGCTGGAACTGAATGCCGGCAGCGCAGAGCTGCAGGTGACGGGTCAGACTCTGCTCGACCTCGCCCGCGACGATCTGGGCAATCCCCGGAGCCTCCTGGAGGCCAAGGGCCTGATGAGAGCGCTGATCAACCATCGGCTGGATTTCCAGCCGCTCAACAGCCGCCGTATTTTCAGGGAGCTGCTCGAACTGTGATCGAACTGAGCGTGAACGTCGACCACGTCGCCACGCTACGGCAGGCGCGGCGCACCTACGAACCCGACCCGGTCTGGGCGGCTGTCGAGGCTCATCTGGGCGGGGCGAACGGCCTCACCGTCCATCTTCGCGAGGACCGCCGCCACATCCAGGACGACGACGTGCGCCGGCTGCGCGAGCTGGTGCACATCAAGCTCAATCTCGAAATGGCGGCCACGCACGCCATGGTGTCCATTGCGCGGCGGATCAAGCCCGAAATGGCGATGCTGGTGCCCGAAGGGCGGCAGGAGCTCACCACCGAAGGCGGCCTGGACATCCTGGCGCACGAAACGGCGCTCAAGGAGGTCGTGATGCGCCTGGCCGACGCGGGTGTCCTGGTGAGCGTTTTCATCGATCCCGACATGCGCCAGGTGGAAGCCGCCGGGCGGATCGGCGCGTCGGTTTGCGAGCTGCACACCGGACCTTACGCGCACGCTTTCCATGCGCACGGTCGGGACCGCGAGCGGCCGGAAACGCTCGCCGAGCTGGCGAAGCTGCGCGAGGCGGGCGCAGCCATCCAATCCCTGGGGATGCGGTTCAACGCGGGCCACGCGCTCAATTATTACAACGTCGAGCCGGTCGCCGCGCTGGCCGGCGTGCGCGAGCTTCACATAGGCCACGCCATCGTGAGCCGGGCGGTTTTCGTGGGGATGCGCGAAGCGGTGCGGGAGATGAAGGCGCTCATGATGCGGGCAGCGGTGCCGTGATAGCAGGCATCGGCACCGATCTGTGCGACATCGAGCGCATGCAGCGCGCGCTGGACCGGTTCGGGGAACGTTTTGCCCGAAAGATCCTGGTCGAGTCGGAGTACCAGCGTTTCGTGCGGCACCGGCGGCCTGCTGCCTATCTGGCCAAGCGCTTCGCCGCGAAAGAGGCCTTTTCCAAGGCGATGGGCACCGGCATCCATTTCCCGGTCAACTGGCACAACGTCAGCGTGGACAACGAGCGCTCGGGCCGGCCGGTGCTGCGCTTCTCCGAGCCGCTCGCGGAGCTGTTGCGCAGCCGCGGCATCACGGCCGTGCACGTAAGTATCACCGACGAGGTCGGCATGGCGGCCGCCTCTGTCGTTCTGGAGAGCCGGTGAACGGAGCTGTCGCACGCCCGCTGGGCGCAGTGATGCTCGATCTCGCCGGCACGGTTCCCACGGACGCGGAACGCGAGATGCTGCGCCATGCGCAGACGGGCGGCGTAATCCTGTTCGCACGCAATTACGAGTCGCCCGGGCAGTTGAGGGAGCTCACCGGCGGCATCCGGCGACTGCGTGAGCCCGAGCTGCTGATCGCCGTCGACCACGAAGGCGGGCGGGTGCAGCGGTTCCAGTCCGGTTTCACCCGTATTCCGGCGATGTCCGAGATAGGCAAGCTGCTGCCGGCAGAACAGGCGCATCGGGCGGCCTATTGCGCCGGCCTCGTCATTGCAGTGGAGCTGATTTCGCATGGGCTCGATTTCAGCTTTGCGCCGGTGCTGGACGTGGACTACGGACGCTCGAGCGCCATCGGGACGCGGGCGTTTTCCAGCGATCCGGCGCGCATCGGCGAGCTGGCAGGAGCTTTCATGCAGGGCCTGAGGAACGGGGGCGCCGCCTCGGTGGGAAAGCATTTCCCCGGGCACGGTTTCGTCCAGGCCGATTCGCATGTCGCCGCACCGGTGGACGAGCGTGCACTCGCCGAGCTCGAGCGTTCGGATCTCGTGCCTTATGCCCGGCTCATTCCCCGGGGTCTCGATGCCGTCATGCCGGCGCATGTCATCTATCCGCGGGTCGATGCCAGGCCGGCCGGCTTTTCCCCGAGGTGGTTGAAGGAGATTCTGCGCGGCCGGCTCGGCTTCCG
>Ga0156229_1149_pt1 | contig 28968 bp, 20 predicted proteins | sample RifCSPlowO2_12_FD_116156 | JGI IMG/M metagenome (GOLD analysis project Ga0156229, IMG submission 116156) | Betaproteobacteria bacterium RIFCSPLOWO2_12_FULL_66_14 | reverse complement strand
CTGGGCGGCCGAAAGTTCCGCCGCCCGAACCGTGTTTTCCAGCAGCATGGCGATGGTCATGGGACCGACGCCCCCGGGCACCGGCGTGATGCAGCCGGCTTTGCCCAGCATGGACGGGAAGTCCACGTCTCCACACAGTTTTCCGTCAGGCAGCCGGTTGATCCCGACATCGATGACCGCCACCCCCGGCCTCGCCATTTCGCCGGTGATGAGGCGGGCCTTGCCGACCGCGGCGATCAGCACGTCGGCCTGGCGGATGACAGCCGCCAGGTCGGGGGTCCTGGAATGGCATATGGTGACAGTGGCGTGCCTTTCCAAGAGCAGCAGGGCGACCGGCTTGCCCACGATATTGCTGCGCCCGACCACCACGGCGTGCTTGCCCACCAGGGCGACGCCCGCATGGTCCAGCAGGCGCATGACGCCGGCAGGGGTGCAGGGTACGAACCGAGCATTGCCCACCACCAGCCGACCCACGTTTTCCGGGTGGAACCCGTCCACGTCCTTTCCCGGTGCGATGGAGTGAATGACCGCTTCGGCGGAAACGTGCTTCGGCAGCGGCAGCTGAACCAGGATGCCGTGCACTTTACGATCACGGTTGAGCTCCGCAATCAACCCGAGCAAGTCCCGTTCCGAGATGGACGCCGGCAGCTGATGCTGTATCGAAGCGATGCCCGCCTCGTCGCACGCTTTCGTCTTGTTGCGTACGTAAATCTGCGAAGCCGGGTCTTCGCCGACCAGAACCACGGCCAGACCGGGATGCACGTTCCGCGCGGCAAGGTCGCGAACGCGCACAGCCAAGGCTGCGCGGAGCTCGCGCGCAAGAGCCACACCGTCGATGATGCGTGTTTCCATGAGGGATCCAGAGAAAAGCCGTCATTATGGACCATCTCTTCCGCTTTGCACTATCCGGAATACGATTTTACAATCCGAATGATCGGCACCGGCGGGCGGCTCGGCCATTGCGCCGGCCGGCCTCGTTCGCGGGGGCTGGACTAGAATCCGCCCTAAAGGTCCCGAGCTCCCGATACCTGGGCCGTCCCGCGAGGCGAGGTCGCTGTCGGGGCAAGCCTTATCCTCATTTAGATCACGCATTAGACCTGTCAGGAGGCGACATGTCAGCGTTGCCTGAGATCGAGGCTGCCAACGATCCCGATTCTCTGGAAACCCGGGAATGGCTGGACGCGCTGGAGGGCGTGCTGGAACGCGAGGGTCCGGAGCGCGCCCATTATTTGCTCGAGAAGCTCATCGACAAAGCGCGCCGCTCCGGCGCCTACCTGCCCTTCTCGGCCACCACGGCTTACCTCAATACCATTCCTCTGCACATGGAGGAGCGTTCCCCGGGCGATCACGCGCTCGAGGAACGCATCCGCGCCTACGACCGTTGGAATGCGCTCGCCATGGTGGCTCGGGCCAACAAGAACGACGACGAGCTGGGCGGGCACATCGCGAGCTTCGCCTCCGTGGGTACGCTGTTCGAAGTCGGGTTCAGCCACTTCTGGAATGCGCCCCACGAAGGTCACGGCGGCGACCTGATTTACTTCCAGGGCCATTCGGCGCCTGGGATCTACGCGCACGCCTATCTCGAGGGGCGGCTCACCGAAGAGCAGCTCAACAATTTCCGCCGCGAGGTCGACGGCAAGGGCATCTCGTCCTATCCCCACCCCTGGCTCATGCCCGATTTCTGGAAGTTTCCAACCGTATCGATGGGGCTCGGACCCATCCAGGGCATCTACCAGGCGCGATTCCTGAAATACCTGCATGCCCGCGGACTCGCCCCTACCGCCAACCGCAAGGTATGGGTGTTCTGCGGCGACGGCGAAATGGACGAGCCCGAATCCATGGGGGCGATCGGCCTGGCCGCGCGGGAGAAGCTCGACAACCTCATTTTCGTCATCAACTGCAACCTGCAGCGGCTCGATGGGCCGGTGCGCGGCAACGGCAAGATCATCCAGGAGCTCGAAGGCGATTTCCGCGGTGCCGGCTGGAATGTCATCAAGCTGATCTGGGGCTCGTACTGGGATCCGCTGTTCGCCCGGGACAAGGAAGGCATACTGCTGCGCGTCATGGAAGAGACGGTGGACGGCGAATACCAGAACTACAAGGCGAACGACGGCGCGTTCGTCCGCAAGCACTTCTTCGGCAAGCATCCGAAGCTTCTGGAACTGGTGTCGCGCATGACCGATGAGGACATCTGGCGGCTGAACCGCGGCGGGCACGACCCGCACAAAGTCTATGCCGCCTACGCCGCCGCGGTGAAGCACACGGGACAGCCGACCGTCATCCTGGCGAAGACCATCAAGGGCGAGGGCCTGGGCAAGCAGGGCCAGGCGAAGAATCCGACGCACCAGCTGAAAAAGGTGGACACGCAGACTGTGCGCGAGCTGCGCGATCACTTTAAGATTCCCATCCCGGACTAGCGGCTGGACGAGGTGCCGTTCTACAAGCCCAAGGACGGCGATCCGGTGATGGTGTACCTGCACGAGCGCAGGAAGGCGCTCGGCGGCTACCTGCCGCAGCGCCGCAGGAAGGCGGACAGCCCGCCGCCGGTGCCCGACCTGTCCGCATTCGACAGCCTGCTCAAGCCGACCGACCGCGAAATCTCCACCACCATGGCGTTCGTTCGCCTGCTCACGGCGCTGCTGCGCGACAAGAGCCTGGGCAGGCACATCGTGCCCATCGTCCCCGACGAGGCGCGCACGTTCGGCATGGAGGGCATGTTCCGCCAGCTCGGCATCTATTCCTCGGAGGGACAGAAATACGTGCCGGTGGACCGCGAACAGGTCATGTATTACCGCGAGGACAAGGCGGGACAGATTCTGGAGGAGGGCATCAACGAGCCGGGCGCGTTTTCCTCCTGGATTGCTGCCGCCACCTCCTACAGCAACAGCGATCTCACCATGGTGCCGTTCTACATCTTCTATTCGATGTTCGGCTTCCAGCGCGTGGGCGACCTGGTGTGGGCGGCCGGCGACCAGCGCGCGCGCGGCTTCCTGCTGGGAGGCACGGCGGGCCGCACCACCCTGAACGGCGAAGGCCTGCAGCACGAGGACGGCCATTCGCACGTGCTGTTTTCGGTGGTGCCCAATTGCGTCTCGTACGATCCGACGTTCGCGCACGAGCTTGCCGTGATCGTCCACGATGGCTTGCGCCGCATGGTGGCCGATCAGGAGGACGTCTTCTATTACATCACGGTGATGAACGAGACCTATGCTCACCCCGGGCTCCAGGATGTCGCGGACAAGGACGCGCACGAGGGCATTCTGAAAGGCATGTACCTGTTCAAGGAAGGCCCGCGCAAGAAGCTCAAGGTGCAGCTGCTCGGTTCAGGGACCATACTGCGCGAAGTGATCGCGGCCAGCGAGCTGCTCGAGAGCCACTGGAACGTGGGCGCCGATCTTTGGAGCGCCACCAGCTTCACGGAGCTGCGCCGCGACGGACTGGACTGCGAACGCTGGAACACGCTGCACCCGGGCGCGCCGCAGCGCGAGTCGTACGTCGAAAAGCGCCTGAAGGACCGCTCCGGGCCGGTGGTGGCGTCGAGCGACTACATGAAAGCCTTCGCAGACCAGATCCGAGCACTCATTCCCAAGGGCAGGACCTACCGGGTGTTGGGAACCGACGGGTACGGGCGCTCCGATTCGCGTGCCAAGCTGCGCCACCATTTCGAGGTGAACCGGTATTGGGTGACGCTAGCCGCTCTGAAAGCGCTGGCCGATGAGGGCGCGCTGAAAGCTTCCGTCGTTTCGGATGCCATCGCCAAGTACGGCATCGATCCCGACAAGCCTAATCCGGTCGGTGTTTGAACCGCTCGAGGCGCCGACCATGATGCCAATGAGGAGGGTATGGGCGCGCTCAAAGAAATAAACGTGCCGGACATCGGCGACTTCAAGGACGTCGACGTGGTGGAAGTACTGGTCCGTCCCGGCGACCAAGTGCAGCCCGAACAGTCGCTGATCACGGTCGAATCGGATAAAGCGACCATGGAGATTCCTTCACCGGCGGCAGGCGTGGTGAAGGAACTCAAGGTCAAGGTGGGCGACAAGGTGTCCCAAGGGAGCCCGATTCTGCTGGTGGATGCCGGCGATGCACGGGACAGCGCGGCCGTCCCGGCGCCCCGCGCGGGCCCTGAAGAAGCGCGCCGGGCGGAAGCCCCACAGCCGACGCCTATTCATGCGCCTGCTCCCGTGCCGTTCGAGCCGGCGCCCGAATCGGCGACATTCAAGCCGCACGCGAGCCCGTCGGTGCGCAAATTCGCGCGCGAGCTCGGCGTAGACCTCGCCCGCATCCGCGGCAGCGGTCCCAAAGGCCGGATCACGCACGAGGACGTGCAGGCCTTCGTGAAGGGCGTGATGCAGGGCGCGCCGTCGGCAGCCGCACCGCGCGCGGGGCTGGGACTCGGCCTTCCCGAATGGCCCCAGGTCGATTTCGCCAAGTTCGGCCCGATTGAAACGAAGCCGCTGTCGCGCATCAAGAGGATCTCGGGCGCCAATCTGCATCGCAACTGGGTGTCCATTCCGCATGTCACGCAATTCGACGAGGCCGACATCACCGAGCTCGAAGCGTTCCGCAAAGCGAGCGCTGCGGAAACGGAAAAGCAGGGCTTCAAGCTCACCATGCTCGCTTTTCTCATCAAGGCTTGCGTCACGACGCTGCGGCAATATCCCCACTTCAACGCGTCGCTGGATCCCTCGGGCGAAAGCCTGGTCATCAAGAGCTACTACCACATCGGCGTGGCGGTCGATACGCCGGAAGGGCTGGTCGTTCCGGTGATCAAGGACGCCGACCGCAAAGGCGTGTTCGACCTGGCGAGGGAGCTCTCGGAGATGTCGAAGCTGGCGCGCGAAAAGAAGCTCAAACCGGGCGACATGCAGGGCGGAACGTTTTCGATATCGAGCCTGGGCGGCCTGGGCGGAACGGCATTCACGCCCATCATCAACGCCCCCGAGGTCGCCATCCTGGGGGTGTCCCGATCGGTGACGCGGCCGGTTTTCAAGGACGGCCAGCTCGTGCCGCGGCTGATGCTGCCGTTTGGCCTCGCCTATGACCATCGGGTGATCGACGGCGCCGACGGCGCCCGGTTCACCTCCTATCTGGCTTCGGTGCTCTCCGACATTCGCCGCTCATTGCTCTAAAGAGGGACGGCCCCTCGCCGACATAAGGACATCATGGCTCAGCCGATCGAAGTAAAAGTCCCGGACATCGGGGACTTCAAGGACGTCGACGTGGTGGAAGTGCTCGTCAAGCCGGGCGACCGCGTCGAACAAGAGCAATCGCTGCTCACCCTGGAGTCGGACAAGGCGACCATGGAGATACCGTCGTCCCACGCCGGCGTGGTGAAGCAACTGAGAACCAAGGTGGGCGACAAGGTTTCGCAAGGCTCGGTGATCGTCGTACTGGATGCCGACGCGCAAGCGGCTGCGGCTTCGCAAGCCCCGCAGGGGCAGGCGCAGCCCAAACCTTACATGGGCATGATCGACCATCGGTGCGACGTGCTCGTGCTGGGCTCCGGACCCGGCGGGTACTCGGCGGCCTTCCGTGCCGCGGACCTGGGTTTGAAAACGGTGCTCGTGGAGCGCTATCCGACGCTTGGCGGCGTCTGCCTCAATGTCGGCTGCATTCCTTCGAAAGCACTCCTGCACACCGCCGCGGTGATCGACGAGGCGCGCGGCATGGCCGAACACGGCGTCGCTTTCGCCGAGCCGAGCATCGACCTGGAGAAGCTCCGCGCCTTCAAGGACAAGGTGGTCGGCAAGCTCACCGCGGGCGTGGCCGGCATGGCGAAGATGCGCAAAGTCACCGTCGTGCAGGGCGTGGGCGGGTTCATCGACCCCAACCACCTTGCCGTGGCGACGCCGGAGGGTCGCGAAGTGGTGGAGTTCAAGAGCGCCATCATTGCCGCCGGCTCCCAGGCGACGCGCCTGCCGTTCATGCCTCAGGACAGGCGCGTCGTCGATTCCACCGGCGCGCTGGAGCTCAGAACGCTGCCGAAAAAAATGCTGGTCGTCGGCGGCGGCATCATCGGACTGGAGATGGGCACGGTATTCTCGACGCTCGGCGCCCGGCTCGACGTCGTGGAAATGATGGACGGGTTGATGCTGGGTGCCGACCGCGACCTGGTGCGGGTGTGGCAGAGAATGAACCAGCGGCGCTTCGACCGCATCATGCTGAAGACGCGCACCACCGCGGCCGAAGCGAAAACCGACGGCATATGGGTGCGCTTCGAGGGCGACCAGGCGCCCCCCGAGCCGCAGCGCTACGACATGGTGCTGGTGTCGGTCGGGCGCAGCCCGAACGGCCAGCGCATCGGCGCGGACAAGGCCGGCGTGCGCGTGGACGAACGCGGCTACATCCCGGTCGACTCGCAGAGGCGCACCAATGTGCCGAATATTTTCGCCATCGGCGACATCGCGGGACCGCCCATGCTGGCCCACAAGGCCACCCACGAGGGGCACGTGGCGGCCGAGGCGGCCGCGGGCCGGAAATCGCACTTCGACACCCGTGCGATCCCGTCGGTCGCCTATACCGATCCGGAGCTCGCCTGGGTCGGCATGACCGAGGATGAAGCCAAGACGCAGGGCGTGGAGCTGGGCGTGGGCCGCTACCCGTGGTCGGCGCTCGGCCGTGCCATCGCAAACGGGCGCGACGAAGGTTTCACCAAGCTCCTGTTCGACGCCAAGACCCACCGCATCGTGGGCGCCGGAATCGTCGGCACGGAGGCGGGCGACCTGATCAGCGAGCTCGCGCTGGCGATCGAAATGGGGGCGGACGCGACCGACATCGGCAGGACCATCCATCCGCATCCGACGCTGGGCGAGTCGGTGGGCCTCGCGGCCGAGTTCTACGAAGGCGTCTGCACCGATCTTCCGCCGCCGAGGAAGAAAGCTTGATGAACCAGGACGGCATGAAGGCGGCAGCGGCCCGCGAAGCGGTGAGGCACGTCGTGGACGATGCGCCGGTGGGCGTGGGCACGGGCAGCACGGCGAATTTCTTCATCGACGAGCTGGCAAAGATCAAGGACAGGATCGCAGGGGCAGTGCCGAGCTCGGAGCAGACGGCCCAACGCCTGCTGAAGCACGGCATAACGGTGCTCGACCTGAACAGCGTGGACGAGCTGCCGGTGTACGTCGACGGCGCCGATGAGATCACCGAGCACCTGGCCATGATCAAGGGCGGCGGCGGGGCACTCACCCGCGAGAAGATCGTGGCGGCCGTGGCGCGCAAATTCGTCTGCATCGCCGACGAATCGAAGCTGGTGAGCGTGCTCGGGCGCTTTCCGCTGCCGATCGAGGTCATCCCCATGGCACGCTCCTACGTCGGGCGGCAGATGGTGAAGCTCGGCGGCACGCCCCGATTGCGGGCCGATTTCACCACCGACAACGGGAACCTCATCATCGACGTGTCGGGGCTCGCCATCGACGACCCCGCCGGGCTCGAAGCCCGCATCAACTGCATCCCCGGCGTCGTCACGGTGGGGCTTTTCGCCCTGCGAGGGGCGGACGTTCTGCTTCTCGGAACCGCGGCGGGCGTGAAGACGGTTTCGCGCGCATAGGCTGCTGCCCGCGCTGAAACGCCGGCGTCACAAAGCTGTGCTACGCTGACTGCACCTGGTCCCGGAGTTGCCGTATTCCATGCCCCACGTCGGAATGACCGATCACATCTCCAAGCAGTTCGACGCCGAACTGGAGGCGGTGCGCACGCGCGTGCTGCAGATGGGCGGGCTGGTCGAACAGCAGGTCGTGAAGGCCATGGAAGGGCTTGCCTCGGGCGACCTTCAGATGATCGACCGGGTGATCGCCGACGACCATCGCGTCAATGCGATGGAAGTCGAGTTGGACGAGGCGTGCGGAACCATCATCGCCAAGCGCCAGCCCGCGGCGGTGGATCTGCGCCTGATCATCGCGGTCATCAAGACCATCACCGATCTGGAGCGCATCGGCGACGAAGCGGAAAAGATCGCGCGCATGGCGAAGCTGATTCACACGGCGGAACGCGCGCATCTGCCAAGGCTGGATTTGAAGCACGTGGCGAACCTGGCGCTGGACATGCTGCGCAAGGCCCTCGACTCCTTCGCCCGGCTGGATTCCGCGGCGGCCGCGAGCCTGGTGACGCAGGACCGGCTGGTGGATGACGAATTCCGCTCCATCCTGCGCCAGCTCATCACCTTCATGATGGAGGATCCGCGCACCATTTCCTGGTGCCTGGAGACCCTGTTCGTCGCCAAGGCGCTCGAGCGCATCGGCGACCATTCCAAGAACATGGCCGAATACGTCATCTACATGGTGGAGGGCCGCGACGTGCGCCACCTTCGCCAGAGCGAGGCGACGTAGCGCGGTCTGCGGCCGCGAAGCAAGCTATTTGGTGGGAGGCACGTAGCCCGAGGCGACGTCCGCGCCGCTGCCGAAGAAGTGTTTCTCCATCTGCTCCGCGAGGTATTTCCTGGCACGCGCATCGGCCAGGTTCAGCCGATTCTCGTTGATCAGCATGGTCTGGTGCCGTATCCAGCCCTGCCAGGCCTCCTTGGAGACGTTGTCGAAGATGCGCTTGCCGAGCGGGCCCGGATAAGGCGGAAGATCCAGCCCTTCCGCGTCGCGGCCCAGCTTGATGCATTTGACGGTTCTTGCCATGGCTTCACTCCAGATTGGAGCTGGAATTCTACCGGACGCTGGGTTCGCGCTGGCCGACCCGGTGCCGGGTTCTGCTACGCGACGCCAATTCTCGCTTTATTGATTGGGGGCGACTGACTTGCCCCGAGTCTGTGACTGACGTTCGGCCGAGCTCAGGTGGTCCAACCGCTGTACGTGGCCCAGCTCGAGCACGCCTGCCCAGGAGTCAGCCGCGACATGGTACGGCGGGTGTTACGGGAGCAGAGCGGGAAGCTCGTCCTCTGCCGCGGCCGCGGACCGGGCGCTGTCTGGATGAAGAAATCGCCCGAAAAGGGGTAATGTCCCCTGAAAGAGGGTAAGAATGAGGGTAATGACGTAGCCAGGAGGCAAGCTCTCCGGGGGCTGCAGCACGCCGGGGAGACGCTCAAGGATTACGTGGTCACGCCAGAGCTCGCTAGACGCTTTTCACCAGCACCTTGGAGCGGCGCTGGTAGTTGTACAGAGAGCGGCGCGGCTCGGGAAGCGCCGACACGTCGCTCTCGGCGAAGCCCCGCTCGATGAACCAGTGGGTCGCCTGGGTGGTGAGCACGAACAGTCTGCGCAAACCACGCCTGCGGGCCACCGCACACATGTGCTGCAGGAGCTTCTCGCCGTAGCCCTGGTCGCGCGCCTCGGGGCGGACAACGAGCGCGGCGAGCTCGGCTTCCTTGCCCGAAGCAAACGGGTAGAGCGCGGCGCTCCCGAGGATCATGCCGTCGTGTTCGACCACGAAAAACCGTTCGATCTCGCGCTCCAGCAGCTCGCGGCCCCGGTACACGAGCACGCCCTCGGCTTCGAGCGGTTCGATGAGGGCCAGTATGCCGCCGACGTCGTCTATGGTGGCCGAACGCAGCTTCTCCAGCTTGTCTTCCGTCAGCATGCTGCCCGAGCCCTTGTGGGTGAAAAGCTCGATGAGCAATGCGCCGTCCACATGGTGCGACACCAGGTGCGCGCGAGCCACTCCGCCCCGGATCGCCTCCACCGCGTGCTGCAGGTACAGCCGGGTGTGCTCGGACAGCTGGTTGCCGCGCGCGAGCAGCCGGTCCGCTTCCTGGGCCGACAATTCCGCCACCAGCCGGCCCCGCGCATCCAGCACCGGCGCGTCGGTATAGAAGACCAGTTTATCCGCGGCCAGCGCCTTGGCGGTGCCGACGGCCACGTCCTCCATGGTGGCGTTGAACACTTCGCCCGTGGGCGAGTAGCCGACGTTGGAAACGATGACGATATTGCCGGCGTCGAGGCAGCCGCGAATGGCCTGCGCATCGACTTTCCTCACCGCTCCGGTGTACTGATAGTCCACGCCGTTGCGCACGCCGTAGGGTTGGGCGGTAATGAAATTGCCCGAGACGGTGTTGATCGCCGCGCCTGCCATCGGCGAATTCGGCAACCCCTGCGAGAGCAGCGCGTCGATTTCCACGCGCAGCAGGCCAACCGCCTCCTTCACGCATTCCAGCGCGACGGAGTCGGTGATGCGCAGGCCCTCGTGGTAGCGCGAGCGCGCCTTGCGCTGTTCCAGCTGCGCCTCAATCTGCGGGCGCGAGCCGTGCACCAGCACCAGCCGTATGCCCGCGCTGTGCAGCAGATTCAGATCATGGGCCAGGGCGACGAACTTGCCCTCGGCCACCACTTCCCCGCCGAAAGCGATCACGAACGTGCGTCCGCGAAAGGCGTGAAAGTAGGGGGCAACCGAGCGAAACCAGGAAACGAATACCGAGTCGGGTTGGGTGGCCATGGCGGGGCAAAAGGGAGCGCAGGTCTCAAGCCGCGTAATAAATGAAACCGAATCATAGGGCAGAATGCGGATTCGTCGCAGCCCCGTTCGACACGGCAGGGGGGCGGCTGCTACCCTAGTTTCCGTCCGCGCTATCCCTGCAAGGAGCATTCATGGACGCCAGAGTCAGCGAAGCGCAGCTCGATCCCGTTACGCTGGAAGTCATCCGCAATGCGCTTCCCGCCATTTCGAACGAAATGGCCGTGGACCTGCAGCGCACTTCCTACAACATGATCATTTACGAAATCCGGGACTTCTGCACCGCGCTGGTGAATCCCGAAGGCGAGCTCGTGTGCCAGAACGTCGGCGGGGTATCGCACTTCATCGCCGATCTCGGAGTGATGATCACCGACGGCATGAAACGCTACGGCCGCGGCGGGTTCAGGCCCGGCGACGTGGTGATCAGCAACCACCAGGCCGTGGCCGGGCAGCACCTGAACAACGTGGTCATCTACATGCCCTACTTCTTCGAAGGCGAGCTGCTCATGTTCGCCATCGTGCGGGCGCACTGGATCGACGTGGGCGGCACGAGCACCGGGTTCGGCGCGGGCAGCACCGTGGCCGATCCGTGGCTGGAAGGCCTGCAGCTGGACCAGCTGAAGATCTACGATCAAGGCCGGCTGAACGAGACGCTCTACCGGGTCATACGCGACAACATCCGCTTTCCGGATTCTTCGCTGGGAGACATGAAGTCGCAGATGGCCGCGTGCCGGCTGGCGCTGCGGAGGCTGGACGAGCTCTTCCACAAGTACGGCCGGAGCACCGTTCTTGCCGCCGTTTCGCGGATTTTCGCCGAGACGGAGGCGAAATGCCGCAACGTGATCACGACGTTTCCGGACGGCGTGTACGAGGCCGAGTCGTTTCTGGACGACGACGGCGTGCAGAAGGGCGAGCAGGTGCGGCTGCATGCGCGCGTCACCATACGTTCCGGCGACATGACCATGGACCTGTCGGGCTGCTCGGGCGAGCGCCGCGCCGCCGTGAATTCGCGTACCTACGCGGCCGCGCGCATCGCCTACAAGGCGCTCACCGCGCCGACCGAACCCGTCAACGAGGGCTCTTTCCGGGCGCTCCAAGTGGTGATCCCGGAAGGAAACATCATGATGGCGCGTTACCCGGCTCCCATGGCGTCATGGAGCATGATTCTGCCGCTGGTGGTCGACACCATCGTGGCCGCGCTCGCCTCCGCGATGCCCGACAGGGTGCCGGCCGGGCACTTCGGCCTCATGGGCAACAACGGCGTGTTCTTCGGCGTCCATCCGAGAACCAAGCGGCGCTTTGTAGTGAGCGCCTCGGGCGGCGGCGGCTGGGGAGGCCGTCCGTTCGAAGACGGCGAGTCCGCGGCCGTGACGGTATGCCAGGGGGATGTGCGCAACGCTTCGATCGAGGAAATGGAAATGAAAAGTCCGGTGCTCATCTTCACGCGCGCGTTGCGCCGGGACTCCGGCGGCGCGGGCCGGTTCCGCGGGGGGCTTGGCAGCACCATGCACATCCGCAACCTGGTCGAGGGCCGCTGGAATCTCGAGCGGCAGCGCCGCCAGCTGTGTCCGCCGTGGGGAGTGCAAGGCGGTCTGCCTGGCGAGCCGGGAGCCAAGTACATGAAAGAGAAAGGCGAGCTCGAATTCCGTGACGTCGATGCAAGCCGCTATCTGGTGCCCGCCGACACCGAGGTGCTCATCCACGCGGGCAGCGGCGGAGGCTGGGGCGATCCGCTGGAGCGCGCCACCGAGAAGGTTCGCTGGGACGTGATCGAGGATCTGGTATCGGTCGAAGCGGCCCGCAGGTACTACGGGGTCGTGCTCAAGGCCGACCTTTCGGTCGATGAAACCGCCACCCAGGCGCTGCGCCGGACGCTGCGATCGGAGCGGCGCGCCTTGCAAGCGACCGCATAGGCTCTCAACAATCACCCCATAGTGACTGGAGCGCTGCGATGACGGCTAGCGGCGCGGTTTCGGTGCGCAGTACCCGCGGGCCGAAACGAATCGCGGCAAAGCCGGCGCGCACGGCGCGCGAGCGTTCGTCTTCGGTGAGGCCGCCCTCGGGCCCGATCAGCACGGTGAAGGCGGAGGCCGGCTGAACGTCGCGGAGCCGCCGCTGCCCGTCCAAAGCGAGCAGCACTCGCATGCCGTGCGCGTCCGTCCGGAGAAAATCCGCCAGGCCGGTGACCGGCCGTATGGACGGTACGCGGTTTCTGCCGCATTGCTCGCAGGCGGCCACCGCGATGCCGTGCCAATGAGCGAGCCGCCGCTCGGCACGTTGCGAAGACAGGCGGACCACGCACCGGGCGGTATCCACCGGAACGATCTGCGTGACGCCCAGTTCAGTGGCCTTTTGGACTGCATAATCCATGCGCTCGGCCGAAGAGACGCCGAGCGCGAGCGTAATATCGACCGTCGACTCGCGCTCTACGCCGTCCCACGCGAGCACGCGAACCGCGGCGTGCCCCTGCCGCAGGCGCTCCAGGCGCGTGCGGTATTCCCCGCCGCGACCGTCGAAGAGCGTGAGCTCATCGCCTTCGCGAAGCCGCAGCACCGCCACGTGCCGCATCACGCGCTCGGGCAATTCGACCTCGGCGCCCACGGAGAGCGCAAAATCAACCCAGAACCGGTGTGCCGGTCGCTCGCTCGTTTGACTCATCGGGAAATTCTAGCTTCACCGGGCTGATAAAATGGCGGACCTTTCCATTCGAGCTTCCATGCAGCCCATCCGAAACATCGCCATCATCGCTCACGTCGACCACGGCAAGACGACGCTCGTCGACAAGCTGCTGCACCAGGCCGGCATGTTCGCCGCCCACCAGCAGGTGGCCGAGCGCGTCATGGATTCCAATGATCTGGAGCGCGAGCGCGGTATCACCATACTGGCGAAGAACACCGCAGTGGATTTCGAGGGCATCCACATCAATATCGTGGACACCCCCGGCCACGCCGACTTCGGCGGTGAAGTGGAGCGGTCGCTTTCCATGGTGGACGGCGTGCTGCTGCTGGTGGACGCCGTAGAAGGACCGATGCCGCAGACCCGCTTTGTCACACGCAAGGCGCTCGCCTGCGGGCTGAAGCCGGTGGTGGTGGTGAACAAGATCGACCGGCCCGGCGCCCGACCCGACTGGGTGGTGAACGCCACGTTCGACTTGTTCGACAAGCTCGGCGCCACCGAAGCACAGCTCGATTTTCCGGTCGTCTTTGCCTCCGCGCTGCACGGTGTCGCGACGCTCGATCTGTCCGTGCCCGGCACGGACATGCGGCCGCTTTTTCGCGCCATTCTGGAGCACGTGCCTGCACCGCAAGGGGACGTGGAGGGGCCGCTGCAGCTGCAGATCAGCAACATAGACTACTCCAGCTACGTCGGCCGCATAGGGATCGGGCGCATCACACGCGGGCGGCTGCGCCCCGGGCAGACCGTGGCGGTGCTGGACGGGGCAGGCGAACCGCGCAAGGCGAAGCTCGGCCAGGTCATGGGCTTCAGCGGCCTGGAACGCGTGGCGCTCGAGGAAGCGGCCGCGGGCGACATCGTGCTCGTGACCGGTGTCGAGAACGTCGGCATCGGCTGGACCCTCGCCGACGTCGAACAGCCGGAGCCGTTGCCGTTGCTCCAGGTCGATGAGCCGACCCTCACCATGCATTTCCAGGTCAACACCTCGCCCTTCGCGGGGCAGGAAGGGCGTTTTGTCACCAGCCGCCAGCTGCGCGAGCGGCTGCACCGGGAGCTGCAGAGCAACGTGGCGCTGCGGGTCGAGGACACCGCCGATACGGACGTGTTCGTCGTGTCCGGGCGCGGCGAGCTGCACCTCACCATCCTTCTGGAAAATATGAGGCGCGAAGGCTATGAGCTCGCGGTGTCGCGGCCCCGCGTGGTGCTGCGCGATATCGATGGCGTGCGCTGCGAGCCTTTCGAGCTGCTCACCGTGGACGTGGAGGAAATGCACCAGGGGCCGGTGATGGAAGCGCTCGGGGCCAGGCGAGGCGACCTGGCCGACATGCAGCCCGACGCGCGCGGGCGGGTGCGGCTCGATTACCGTATTCCGGCCCGCGGTCTCATCGGTTTTCAATCGGAGTTCCTCAATCTCACACGCGGCAACGGCCTCATGAGTCACGTGTTCGACGGGTACGGACCGATGAAACCGGACATTCCCAAGCGCCGCAACGGGGTGCTGATTTCCGCGGAGCAAGGGGTCGCCGTCGCCTATGCGCTGTGGAAGCTGCAGGAACGCGGCCGCCTTTTCGTGAATCCCGGGGAGCGGGTGTACGAAGGCATGGTGGTCGGCATCCACAGCCGCGAGAACGACCTGGTGGTGAATCCGATCCGCGAGAAGCACCTCACCAACATTCGGGCGGCCGGCAAGGACGAAGCGATCCAATTGACGCCGCCGATCCGCGTAAACCTCGAGCTCGCCGTGGAATTCGTCGAAGACGACGAGCTGGTCGAAGTGACCCCCCGGTCCATCCGCATACGTAAGCGCTACCTTACCGACGGTGAGCGCCGCCGGGTCTCCCGTCAGCCGCTCGACGCCGCGGCGTTGGACGCAAGCGCCTGATATCGTTGGCCGCATGCCGGCGCTGGCGCGCGAACCCTGCCCGAGCCTGTTCGCCAAGCATTTGATATGACGCGTATTTTTTTGTCGCCCTCGTCTAATTCGCCTGCCCGCTGATATAATTCTTTACTTGTCAAAAAGATACGGGGGGCGGGCCGGTGGCCGGGCGCCTGCGCGTCCTGGGTCCCCGCGCATCATAGCTTTCATCCCCTAATAACGGTCGCCTCGCGGGAAGGGGCTCCGCGGGCGGGTTCGCGGGGCGGGAGGGAGGGGCGGGACACGAACCGGTGGAACTGCGGTGCACCGGCGCCCTTGCCGGGTCGGCCATGTCCGAAGCTTCGCGGGGCGCCTAACAAAAAAACGGAAGGAACGAAGATGAAGCTTTGTCGTTACGGCAGGAACGGATTCGAAAAACCGGGCATGATAGATGCGCAGGGTCAGCTGCGCGATCTGTCGTCAGTTCTGTCCAATATCGACCAGGAAACCATCTCTCCCAAAGGCCTGGCACGGCTGCGCAAGATACGGGCGGAATCGCTGCCGCTGGTGCGCAGCAATCCGCGCTTCGGCGTTCCTTACACCGGCATCAGCAAATTCGTGGCGATCGGGCTGAACTATATCGACCATGCGCGCGAGGCGGGGCAGCAGATTCCGGCCGAGCCGATCATATTCCTCAAGGCCACCACCTGCATTTCGGGCCCCAACGATGACATCATGACGCCCAAGGACTCCACCAGGCTCGATTACGAAGTGGAGCTCGGCATCGTGATCGGCACCCGGGCTCGGTACGTGCCGGAAGAGAAAGCGCTCGACCACGTGGCCGGTTACTGCGTGGTCAACGACGTCTCCGAGCGCGCTTTCCAGATGCAGTCGTCGCAATGGGACAAGGGCAAGGGCTGCGACACCTTCGGTCCGGTAGGTCCGTGGCTGGTCACCACCGACGAGATCACCAACCCGCAGCTGCTGGACATCTGGCTTGACGTAAACGCCGAGCGGCGCCAGGCCTCGAACACCAGGAACATGATTTTCTCGTGCGCAAAGCTGGTGTCGTATTGCAGCCGCTACATGACGCTGCTGCCCGGCGACATCATCACCACGGGCACGCCGTCCGGCGTGGCGCTCGGGATCAAGGACCGCGACGCCTATCTGAAGCCGGGTGACGTGGTGACTCTCGGGCTGAAGGGCCTGGGCGAGCAGCGCCAGAAGGTGGTGCCGTTCAAGGGCTGATCGGTGCGGCCGCGGGCGGCTCGCCCGCAAGCAAAAAGCGGGATTTGCATGACAAAAGGGGGCGACGGCCCCCTTTTTTCTTGGTAAAAGGGCGTTGAAAGCGGCAACAGGCGGACGAATGAAAGTTGTAGTGCTGGGAGCGGGTCTGATCGGGACGGCGAGCGCCTGGTATCTGGCGCGGGCCGGCCACGAGGTGCTCGTCGCGGACCGCCAGCCGGAGCCGGCGCTCGAGACGAGCTTCGCCAACGGAGGACAGATTTCCGTGGGCCACTCCGAGCCGTGGGCGAACCCCGGCGCGCCCTTCCGGTTGCTGCGCTGGCTCGGCCGCGAGGACGCGCCGCTCTTGTTTCGTCCGCAGCTCGAGGCTTCGCAGTGGATCTGGGGGCTGAAGTTCCTGCTGGAATGTCTGCCGGGGCGCGCACGCCGCAATACTGCGCGGGCATTCGCGCTCGCCCTGTACAGCAGGGAAGTGCTGCGCGAACTGCGGCGTGAAACCGGCCTCGAATACGATCAGGCCACGCGCGGCATCCTGCACTTCTTCGACAACGCGAGGGAGTTTGAGCGCGCGTGTCGGGCGGCCGAACTGCTGCGCCGGGAGGGCCTGGACTCGCTGCCCAAGACCCCGCAGCAGTGCGTGATGATCGAACCCGCGCTCGCGCATGCGCACTCGTCCATCGTCGGCGGCATCTACACGGCAAGCGACGAGTCGGGCGACGCGCGCCTGTTTACCTGCGGCCTTGCAGAGCGGGCACGCGCCGCCGGAGTCAGCTATCGCTACAGCGTAAATGTGTGCGGCATAGAGGTTGTGGGGGGCCGGGTCACGCGGGTGGTCATCGACGATGAAGCCGGCATAGAAGAATCGCTCCGCGCCGATGCCTATGTCGTGGCCATGGGAAGCTACAGCCCGCTGGTGTTACGGCCGGTGGGGGTACGCGTGCCTGTCTATCCGGTGAAGGGATATTCGATGACCCTTCCGCTGCAGCCGGGCGACGAAGCCCCCGAAGTGAGTCTCACCGATGACGCCTACAAGCTGGTTTTCTCCCGCCTCGGTGCGCGATTGCGGGTGGCCGGGACCGCGGAGCTCGCCGGCTACGATACGGGAATGAGCGAGGTGCGCTGCCAGGCTCTGGTGCGCCGGACTTTCGGGCTGTTTCCCAAAGCCGGGCGCGCGTCGGAAGCGCAGTTCTGGACGGGGCTGCGCCCGGCAACGCCTTCGAACCTGCCTTCGATCGGCCGAACACGCTATCCCAATCTCTACGTCAATACGGGCCACGGCACCCTGGGCTGGACCATGGCTTGCGGCTCAGGGCGCGCGCTGGCCGACCTGGTGAGCGGCCGCCGTCCCGAAGTGGATTTCCCGTTCCTCGGCCTCGCTTCGCGCCACATTTCTGGCGCCACGAAGCCACAGCCCGATCTTTCCAGCGGTCGGTCTATTTAATGACTGCAGGCGGGGAAAGCGACACGAGTGTCGCTCGGGGCTTTGAAACAGGCCGCGCAAGCTTTTCGCGCGGCCGGTCTCATTTCCCATTCGCGCGCTTCTTCGTCGCCACGAGCCGCGGCGCCGTCCGAGCACCGCCGGTCAGCTCTCGAACGAAGTTCGGCAGTGCGAACACGCCCTGGTGGGTCGCGCCGTTGTAGTACTGCAAGCCGCCGAGTCCCCGCTGGGCAATGCGCCGGTCCACTTCGGAAGCGGCGATGGCGAGCGGATCCAGGGTGTCCGAACAGGCGGCCATGGACCACAGGCAGCCGTACAGCGGGATGAACATGACATACGGCCGCACCACGGCGAACACCCGCGCCAGCCTCTCGTAGTGCATCTTCACCCGTTCGGGCAGCGACACCGGCGAGCCCATGTGCAGCGTCAGCACGCCGCCCGGCGCCAGCGCGCGCTTGCAGTCGCGGAAGAACGCTTCTTCGTACAGTGCGGTGGCCGGCCCGATGGGATCGGGCAGATCGAGCGCGATGAAATCGAAGCGCTCGCCGGTTTGCGCGAGAAACTGCAGGCCGTCCTGGATCAGAAGACGCAGGCGCGGGCTCTCGAAGACGCCGTGGTGAATCTTGCCGAAGTACTTCTTCGCGATCTCCACCACTTTGCCGTCCAGCTCCACGAGCGTCACCTGTTCGACCCCCGGGTGCTTCAGCGCCTCCTCGGCCGCACCGCCGTCACCGCCGCCGATGATCAATACCCTGCGCGGATCCCGGTGGGCCGTGAGCGCGGGATGGATCAGATTTTCGTGATAGACGAATTCCTCGCGCTCCGAGGTCATGAAGCAGCCATCCAGCCGGAAGAGTTTCCCGAACTGCGGCGTTTCGTGCACTTCCAGGCTCTGCAAGCCGGTGTGGCCTTCTTCCAGGCGCCCGGAGGAGCGGATGAAAAAACCGTAATCCCGGTTAAGGAACTCGTACAGGTGCTGCCGGTCGCGCGGCACTTCGTGGCGGACGAAATCTTCCGGATCGAAGAGTTTCAGCAGATCATCGACGACCTGGCGCGCCCTCACGGAGTTGTCCTGGGTGTAATTGCACACGTAGACGTCGAGCGTCACGCTGTTCAGCTCGGGCCAGGTGTGTATGGCGAGATGCGACTCCGCGAGCACGACCGCGCCCGTGACTCCTCCTCCATCGAAAGCGTGGAAGAGATCGCCCAGCGCCGTCAGGCCGGACCGAGTGATGGAGTCGAAACAGAATTGACGCAGTGCAGCCGCGTCAGTCAGGTACCGCGCCTGTCCCCGGCAACGGTACAAATTGGCGACCACATGGATACCGTCCAATTTGCATAAATCCCCACAGTTAAGTTAGGACCGGAGACGCCGGCTACGGTGCAGCGATCTCCCCAATTGCCGCATCGATCAGTTTGCGGGCGACGGAGATTGTAGCAGGAAGCTTCGGCAGGTTTCCAGTGGTGAACCACGCGGCCGACTCTATTTCGACGCCGTCCACGCTCACTTCACCGCCCGCGTAATCGGCGAAGAAAGCGATCATGAGCGAATGAGGAAACGGCCACGGCTGGCTTGCGAAGTAGCGCAGGTTCTTCACGCGCACGCCCACCTCTTCCTGCACTTCGCGGTGCACGCATTGCTCCAGAGTCTCCCCCGGCTCGACGAAGCCGGCGATGGCGCTATAGACGCCGGCAGGAAAGCGCGGCGAGCGTGCGAGCAGGACAGCTCGCTCGCGCCGCACCAGGCACATCGTCACCGGTGCGAGCCTGGGGTAGACGACCAGCCCGCAGGCGCTGCATTCACGCGAGCGTTCCGCCAGGCGCGCCACTGTGCGCTCGCCGCAGGCGCCGCAGTACAAGTGCGTGCGGTCCCATTCAACGATCTGCAGCGCGCGGCCGGCCAGGGCGAGCGCAGCATCGTCCAGCACGCCGAACAGCGCTCGCAATCCCAGGAACGACCAGCCTTCGGGCGTTGGGGCGTCTGCGGCGACCTCGGCTGCGAAGCAGTGTTCAGAAGCCAGTCGACCGAGATAGTGCATGCGGCTCGCGCCGAGGCCGAGCGCTTGCGGATGAGCGGCGCGCGGCACCGCGGCTGCGGCCGGTTCGGCGCTCACGAGCAGCTCCGAGCGCCGGAACACGAACCATAGAGCCCGCTCCGGCAGAGCATCAGGGGGAACGAGGCCCGGCTGATAATCCGCGGGTTGCTGGAACGCCATCTGCACCATGGGACTTTGCTGTTCGTCTACGCCGTTGCGAGCTTCAATAGCCAAGACGGCGAGTTTCCACGATAATTGCGCACTTTTCCAGCCGCTTTGCCGCCGTCCTTTCCGGCTGTCTCCGATGAGCATCGCACTGCAAACTTCCCCGCAAAAAACCACCATCGTAGCGACGCGCGACCTCGCCAATGCGTTGCGCGCCCTCGCCATGGACGCCGTGCAGAAAGCCAACTCCGGCCATCCAGGCATGCCGATGGGCATGGCCGAAATCGCCGTTGCCCTGTGGACGCGGCATCTGCGCCACAACCCCGGCAATCCGGCCTGGCCGAACCGCGACCGCTTCGTGCTGTCGAACGGGCACGGCTCGATGCTGCTCTATGCCTTGCTGCACCTGACCGGCTACGACCTGCCCATGGAGGAGCTGAAGCAATTCCGCCAGCTTCACTCCAAGACGCCCGGGCATCCCGAGCACGGCGTCAGCCCCGGGGTCGAAACCACCACCGGCCCGCTCGGGCAGGGCGTAGCGAATGCCGTCGGCATGGCGATTGCGGAGCGGCTGCTCGCCGCCGAGTTCAACCGCCCGAACGTGCAAATCGTGGATCACCACACGTATGTCTTTCTGGGCGACGGTTGCATGATGGAAGGTCTGTCCCACGAGGCGTGTGCGCTCGCCGGCACGCTGGGACTGGGCAAGCTCGTCGCTTTTTACGACGACAACGGCATTTCCATCGATTCCGAAAAGGGAAGCATCCGAGGCTGGTACACCGACGACGCGCCGAAGCGCTTCGAAGCCTATGGATGGCACGTCATACGCAACGTCGACGGCCATGACGTCGAGGCGATAGATCGCGCGATCCGCAAGGCGAGGCGCGAAAGACGCCGCCCGAGCCTGATCTGCTGCAAGACGGTGATCGGCAAAGGCTCGCCTTCAAAAGCCGACACCGGTGCCGCACACGGCGCGCCGCTCGGCGACAAGGAAGTGCAGGCGACGCGCGCGGCGATCGGCTGGCCGCATGCGCCCTTCGAAATCCCGCGGCCGGTCTATGACGGGTGGGACGCGCGAGCCGCCGGCTCGGCTGCCGAAAAGAAGTGGTCGCGGCTGTTCCGCCGCTACGAGCGAGAGCACCCGGTGCTCGCCGCCGAATTCCAGCGCCGCATCGCTGGAAGGCTGCCCGAAGGCTGGGACGACTGCTGCACAAAAACGCTGACGGGCCTCATCGAGAAGGGCGAGGCGGTCGCCACGCGCAAGGCTTCGCAAAATGCCCTCGAGGCGCTCGGCCCGCTGCTGCCCGAGCTGGTCGGCGGATCGGCGGACCTTTCCGGCTCCAATCTCACGCTTTGGTCCGGGTCGAGGCCGCTCAGACTCCACAGCGAGCCCGCCAGCGGCGGCGGCAACTATATCTTCTACGGCGTGCGCGAGTTCGGCATGTGCGCCGTCATGAACGGCCTTGCCCTGCACGGCGGGATCATTGCCTACGGCGGCACGTTCCTGACCTTCTCGGATTACGCGCGCAACGCCCTGCGCATGGCGGCGCTGATGCGCGTGGGCCCCATCTTCGTTTTCACCCATGATTCCATCGGGCTCGGCGAAGACGGTCCCACGCACCAGCCGGTGGAGCATGCGGCCGGCCTTCGGCTGATTCCCCACTTGGACGTGTGGCGACCGGCGGACAGCGTGGAGACGTTCGTGGCCTGGAGATGCGCGGTGGAGCGCGCCGCCGCGTCCCCGTCGCGCCGGGGACCGAGCGCGCTGCTGCTGTCCCGGCAGAACCTGCCCTTCCTGCAGCGCGAGCCGGGGGTCGTGGCCGACGTAAGCCGTGGCGGCTATATCATTGCCGATGCGGCACAACCCCGCGCCGTCATCATTGCGACCGGTTCCGAAGTCCAGTTGGCGCTCGGTGCCGCGCAGTCGCTGGCCGCGCAAGGCATTCCGGTGAGAGTGGTGTCGATGCCCTGCACCTCGGTGTTCGACCGGCAGGAGCCGGCCTATAAGAACACCGTGTTGCCGGACGGGCCCGAACGGCGCCTGCCGCGCGTGGCTGTCGAAGCCGGTGTGACCGACGGCTGGCGCAAATACGTCGGGCTGGACGGCGCCGTGGTGGGCCTGGACCGTTTCGGGGAGTCGGCGCCCGCCGGCGATCTGTTCCGCTATTTCGGCTTCACCGTGGAAGCCGTGGTACGCGCGGTAAGAGGCGTATTGTAAGAACCCAGGCGGGTCGAACCGGCCGGTTCGGACCCCCTTCCTTTCAACGTCGGACTGTTCGGAGCTGGCAATGGCAATCAAAGTGGCAATCAACGGCTATGGACGCATCGGCCGCAACATTCTTCGGGCGTTGTACGAAGGCGGCCGCACCCGCGACATACAGATCGTCGCCGTCAACGATCTGGGCAACGCCAAGACCAACGCCCATCTCACCCGGTACGACACCGCCCATGGGCGGTTCCCGGGCACAGTGGCCGTGGATGGCGAAAACCTGGTGGTGAACGGCGATCGCATCCGTGTGTGCGCGGTGCGCAATCCCGCCGAGCTGCCCTGGAAGGAACTGGGCGTCGATGTGGTGCACGAGTGCACCGGCCTGTTTACAAGCAAGGAAAAAGCTTCGGCGCACCTCTCGGCAGGCGCGAAAAAGGTGATCATTTCTGCGCCGGGAGGCAAGGACGTGGACGCCACGGTGGTGTACGGCGTGAACCACGGCGCGCTGCGCGCTTCGCATACCGTCATTTCGAACGCCTCGTGCACCACCAACTGCCTCGCACCCCTGGTGAAGGCGCTGGATGACCGCATCGGCGTGGTCAACGGCCTGATGACCACCATCCACGCCTATACCAACGACCAGGTGCTCACCGACGTGTACCACGAGGACCTGCGGCGCGCCCGCTCGGCCTCGCAGAACATGATCCCGACCAAGACAGGCGCCGCGGCGGCGGTGGGCCTGGTGCTGCCTCACCTGAACGGCAAGCTCGACGGTTATGCCATCCGGGTGCCCACCATCAACGTTTCCATCGTCGACCTGTCGTTCGTGGCGAAGCGTTCCACCACGGTCGAGGAGGTCAACAATGCCGTGAAGCAGGCGTCCGACGGCGATCTCAAAGGCGTGCTCGTGTACAACAGCGAGCCGCTGGTGTCGAGCGACTTCAACCACCATCCTGCATCGTCGATCTTCGACGCCACGCTTACGAAAGTGAGCGGCGGTACGCTGGTCAAGGTGTCGGCCTGGTACGACAACGAATGGGGTTTCAGCAACCGCATGCTGGACGTGACCCTGGCCCTGATGAACGCGAAGTAACGCGCTGCGGCGTCTCGAAAGGTCGCGGCATGGCCATCCTGCAAATGACCGACCTGGACCTGGCCGGCAAGCGGGTCTTCATACGCGCCGACCTGAACGTCCCCCAGGACGCGAGCGGAGCCATAACGGACGACACGCGCATTCGCGCCTCCGCGCCGGGGATCCGGCGCGCGCTCGAGGCCGGGGCGGCGGTGATGGTGACCTCGCACCTGGGACGGCCGACCGAAGGCGAGTCGAAGCCGGAGTTTTCCCTGGCTCCGGTGGCAAAGCGTCTTTCGGAGCTGCTCGACCGGCCGGTGCCGCTGAAGACCGGCTGGACCGAAGGCGTCGATGTAAAACCCGGCGAGCTGGTGCTCCTGGAGAATTGCCGCTTCAACAAGGGCGAAAAAAAGAACGACGAGACGCTTGCCCGGAAGATGGCCGCGTTGTGTGACGTGTATGTGAACGATGCCTTCGGCACCGCGCACCGCGCCGAAGCGACCACTCACGGCATGGCGAAGTTCGCGCCGGTGGCGTGCGCCGGGCCCCTGATGGCCGCCGAGACCGAGGCGCTGGCGCGAGCTTTCGAGCACCCGGCTCGTCCCCTGGTCGCGATCGTGGCGGGCTCCAAGGTCTCCACCAAGCTGACACTGCTCGAATCGCTCTCGCGCAAGGTCGACCAGCTGATCGTCGGAGGAGGCATCTGTAACACTTTCTTGCTGGCGTCGGGCGCGAAAATCGGCCGGTCGCTCGCCGAGCCGGACCTTGCCGGTGCGGCCGGGAAGGTCATGTCGTCCATCGTCGCTCAAGGGGGCCAGGTCCCGCTGCCCGTGGATGTGGTGACAGCCAAGCAGCTTTCGGCAGACGCGAGCGCCGAAACAAAAGCGGTGCAGGACGTTGCTGCGGATGACATGATTCTCGATATCGGTCCCCGGAGCACGCAGGCACTGGAGCCGATCATCAACAACGCAGGCACGATCGTCTGGAACGGGCCGGTGGGCGTATTCGAGCACGAGCAATTCGCTCGAGGCACCCGGGTGCTCGCCCAGGCCATCGCCGGTTCGCCGGCGTTCTCCATTGCCGGCGGCGGGGACACGCTCGCCGCCATCGCGAAGTTCGGCGTGGCCGAGGGCATCTCCTACCTTTCCACCGGCGGGGGTGCCTTTCTCGAGTTCCTCGAAGGCAAGAAGCTGCCCGCCATCGACATTCTGGAAAAAAGAGCGGTCGGCTGAGCCACGCGCGCACCGCATGACTCGCGGTGCGCTCCCCATGTCCATGACGTCAAGAGGGTTGCGCCGCGGCCGTGGCGCAATCTATCCCAGCCGGTAGTTAACGTTCGGTCTCCCGCCCGCGGAACAACGTCAACGCGGAACGCGGGCCAACCGTTGCACGTTCAAGCGGAGTCCGCTCGGCACATGAGCGTGTCACGACGCCGGCAGCCGGGGCGTGATTTGCTGTGCAACGCCTGCTGGGGGATGGACACCGGAACGCCGGGAGCAAAACAGGTGTCCATAGAGCTAGACGATTGCGCCGGCGGTTCGGCGGCGGTTGTATCTGCTTTCTACTACAAAGGGACACGCAATGAAATACGCCAACCGGTTCCGGCAGACGTATGATCAAGACGGTTCCCGATCCGAAGGGGGCAGCGCCATGGTCAATCAGGGAAACAACACCGGGCAGTACGAGCGGCGAAACAGATTCGTCAACTCACTGGTTACGTTCAGCAAGGATCACCGCGCAGCGCATTGGTCGGGCAGCTTCGCGCAGTTCCTGGAAGACGTCGTGCCTGGCGATCCCGGCGGCATCGCCAGGGCCAGCCATCAGTACATCTGGGACATGATGCGCGCGAGCGCCGACGAAGACGACGAAGGCAAATTGCGCTTCGGGCTGTTCCAGGACGAGCTTTTCGGCATCGACGAGACGCTCCAGCGGCTGGTCGACTATTTCCGGGCGGCCAGCGCCGGCTCCGAAGTGGGCCGCCGCCTGCTGCTGCTGCTCGGGCCCCCGTCGGGGGGCAAGTCGAGCCTTGTGATCCTGCTCAAGCGCGGGCTCGAAGAGTACAGCCACACGGACGCGGGGGCTATCTATGGCATCCAGGGCTGCCCGGTGCACGAGTCGCCGCTGCACGTGGTTCCTCATACGCTGCGCCCGTCGTTCCGCGAGGCCTACGGTTTCGAGATCGCCGGCGAGCTGTGCCCGTATTGCGTCTCGCGCCTGGCGAACCAGTTCCACGGGGATTTCATGCAAGTGCCGGTGGAGCGCGTCTTCATCTCCGAGGCGGGCCGCGTCGGCGTGGGCACCTATGCCCCGCACGACCCCACGACGGCCGACATCGCCGACCTGGTGGGGTCGGTCGACCTGTCCAAGGTGGCCGAATACGGCGACGAAGGCGACCCGCGCGCCTGGTCGTGGTCGGGCGCGGTGTACGCGGCCAGCCGCGGGCTGCTCGAGATGATCGAAATCCTGAAAGTGAAGCGCGAGTTCCTGTACCTGCTGCTCACGCTGACTCAGGAAAAAAACGTCAAGGTCTCCCGATTCCCGCTCATTTACCTGGACGAAACGATCCTCGCGCACACCAACCTTGCCGAGTTCCGCAAATTCCTGCAGGAGGCGGAGAACGAAGCGCTGCTTGACCGGATGGTGATCGTGCAGGTGCCTTACACCTTGTCCTATCGTGACGAGGCGCGCATCTACAAGAAGCTCACCTCCAGCGCGCAGGCGTTCAAGGAAGTGCATCTCGATCCGCACGCGTTGCACGTCGCGGCGGTTTTCGCCACGCTCACCCGCCTGCAGGACAGCGACGACAAAGAGGGCGACCTGAGCCGCCGGGTGCGCGTGTTTGCCGGCGAGGACGTGGAAAACGTGTCGCGTTCCGACGCCGACAAGATGCGTGAAAAATCGGGCGAAGAGGGATTGTCCGGCGTGTCGCCGCGCTTCGTGATCAACGCCCTGTCGAACGCCATCATCCAGTCCGACCGAAGCAGCCTCACCAGCATGGACGTGCTGCTCGCGCTGAAGGACGCCATCGACTCGGACGCCCGTATCGACGGCAAGAAGAAGCGCAAGTGGGTCGATTTTCTGGTGATCGTGCGCAAGGACTTCTACAACCGCTGGGTGAAGGAGGACGTGCACAAGGCGCTGTTCGTGTCCTTCGAGCAGGAGGCGCAGGAGCTTCTGGACAAGTACCTCGACGAGGTGGAAGCGATGCTCGACAACCGCCAGATCAAGGACCCGATCACGCACGAGGAACGCCGCCCCGACGAACGGTTCCTGCGCTCGGTCGAGGAGAAGATCCACGTGTCGGAGTCGGGGAAGCTGTCGTTCCGACAGGAGGTCGTGAGAAAGGCGATGGGCGCGTACAAGCGCGGCGAGAAATTCACGCTCGACAGCCACGCGCAGCTGCATGACGCGGTCGAGCAGTACCTATTCGAGCAGCGGCGCGACGTGCTGCGGCTGGTGAGCTCCTCCGCGCGTCCGGACGAGGAAGTGCGGCAGAAGATCTCGGTGGTGGAGAAGCGGCTCGTCGACGAGTACGGCTACGACAGCCACAGCGCGCGCGAAGCGCTGAATTACGTCACCACGCTGCTTGAGCAGGAGTGACAAGGGAGGCGAGGCCATGACCGAACCGAGCGACGCTTCGATGCGGTTTTCACGCATCGCTGCCGAGACGCCCTGGTACGAACTGTTCTCGCGCGGCGCGCGCGACTGGCTGCGCCACAATCAGAAAGTGCGCGAGGCGGTCAAGTCGAGCCTGCCGGAGCTCTTGTCCGGGTCGGACATCCTTTCCAAACCGTCCAACAACCGCACGGTGCTGGTTCCGGTGCGCATGCTTCAGCACGCCCGCTTCCGGCTGCGCGCTGCCGAGACCGAGTCCGGGGCCGGCCAGGGCAAAGGCGAACAGGGCGACGTATTGCGCCCGGCCGACGCCCAGCAGGGCGAACCCGGCAGTGGCCAGGGCGGCACCGGCGAAGGCGAGTTCACCTTCGTGGTGGAGCTCAAGGTGGACGATATTCTGGACTGGCTGTGGAGCGAGCTGAAGCTTCCGGACCTCAAGCCCAAGCACAGCGCCAGCCTCGATGATCCCGACCTGATGCGCGAAGGCTGGGACAAGCGTGGCGCGCGCTCGCGCCTGGACCGCCGGCGCACCCTGAAGGAAGCGGTCAAGCGCCGCGCCATCCAGGACGGAAACGCCACGCCTTTTACCAACGACGACCTGCGCTTCCGGCAGCTGGTCAAGCGCCGCCGTCCCGCGCTCAATGCGGTCGTGGTATTTGCCCTGGACGTGTCGGGCAGCATGGGGGAGCTCGAGCGCAGGCTCGCGAAGCTGTTCTTCTTCTTCGCTTTGCAGGGCATCCGGCGCCAGTACACGAAGGTGGAAACGGTGTTTCTTGCGCATACCGTGGAAGCGTGGGAATTCCCTGAAGAGCAGTTCTTCCAGGTATCGGGCAGCGGCGGGACCATGTCCTCCACCGTTTTCCGGCTCGCCTCCGAAGTGCTGCAGGCGCGCTACGACCCGAGCCGCTACAACGCCTATCTGTTCTACGCCTCGGACGGGGAAAACGCCTCGGAGGACCGCGAAGCGGCGGTGCAGGCTCTGGAAGAGCTGGCCGGAAAGCTCAACTACGCCGGGTACGCCGAAGTCGGCCGCAGCGGCATGCGCCCGCATCCCACCGAGATCAACGAAATGTTCCACGAGCTGGAGAGGAAGGGCTTCCCCGCCGCCGCTGCGCTGGTGGAGCGCCAGGAGGACGTGTGGCAGGCGATCCGCACCTTCTTCCAGGACCAGGCCGAGGAAGCCGCATGAGCCGCACGAGCAACAGCCAGCTCCACGAGAACGCGGCGCGCATCGAGCAGCTCGCCAAGGACATGGGGCTGAAGTATTACCCCGTGGATTTCGAGCTCGCGCCGTCCAGCTTCATGGTGGAAATTGCGGCCTACGGCCTGCCGGTCCGCATGCCGCACTGGTCGTTTGGCTTGCGCTACATCCACCAGCTGATACGCCACAGCATGGGGCACTCGCGCATTTTCGAGGTGATGTTTCCCGGCGACCCGTGCCGCGCCTACCTGGTGGACGGCAACACCCTGGCGGAAAACACGCTGGTGGTCGCCCACGTGCTGGGGCACGCGGACTTCGCCATGAACAACCAGCTGTTCTCGCGTTATCACCGCATGGCCGGAGGCCACATCCTGGAAAAGGCCGCGGCACACGCTCATCGGATTGACGATGCCATACGCGAGGTCGGGCTGGAGGCCGTCGAGGCGGTGCTCGATGCGGCGCTGGCGCTGGAGCCGCACGTGGACACCGACCAGGAGCTGCATCGCGACCGCTATCCGGAGCGGCTGCCCGTGGCCGGAGCGGCCGCCGAAGATCCCTTCCGCGAGCGTTTCCAGCAGCTGCCGGGCGCGCACGAGCCTGTCCAGGCGCCGAAGCAGCCGCCCCGCGCACCCGTGCCGCCGCATCCGGAATACGACCTGCTCTGGTTCATCGCGCAATACGCGACCGAGATGGAGCAGTGGGAGCGCGACATCTTCCTCGCCGTGCGCGAGGAATCGCTGTACTTCTATCCCGTGTTCGCCTGCCAGATCATGAACGAGGGCTGGGCGTCCTATTGGCACGCGCGGCTGCTGCGGGAGGCGGATTTCCTTCCGCAGAGCCTGTATCTCTCGGCCATCAAGACACACTCGGACGTGGTGCGTCCGTTTGCTTCGGGCGAGGAGACGGCGCTCGCTGTCAATCCTTACCATCTGGGCTTCTCCATGTGGGAGCACATCGTGGAAAAGCACGGTCTGGAGAAGGCCCACGAGGTGTGCCGCGAAGAGGACGATTTCGGTTTCGTGCGCAATCACCTGGACCAGGAGCTGGCCGAGAAGCTGGGGCTGTTC
>Ga0156229_1132_pt1 | contig 29284 bp, 25 predicted proteins | sample RifCSPlowO2_12_FD_116156 | JGI IMG/M metagenome (GOLD analysis project Ga0156229, IMG submission 116156) | Betaproteobacteria bacterium RIFCSPLOWO2_12_FULL_66_14 | reverse complement strand
AATAAGCGTCTGGCTCGAGGAACGCAACAGCGATGCGACCTTGCTCGTCCGTACTGCGCACCATGACGAAGACTTCGCCGCGCTGATCGCCTCGCGCCGCATGCCGACGAAAGGTCCGGTTGTTTTCCTGCTGAATACACTGGTGTCGGTTTACTCGCATGCTTATCAGTCGGGGTTCGTCCTGGACCGCGCCGGAAAGCTCGTGTTCGCCGTCGGTAGCGCCCCGCCCACGGCGAGCCTGCCGCTCGAGGAGGCGCGGGCGGCGATGCAAGAGCGCAAGCCTGTTTTCTCCGAACTGCACCACAACGATGAGGGCGCGGACAGCGCCGCGGTGATCGATATCGTGGTGCCACTCGCCCCGAGCGGGGACGCGCCTGCGTTCGGGGTCGCGGTGCTGCGTATCGATGCCGCCAGGTACCTGCTCCCGCTGGTCAATACATGGCCGGTTCCAAGCGAGACCTCCGAGCTGATGCTGCTGAGGCGCCAGGACGACGAAGTTCTGTTCCTCAATGAGCTGCGCTATCTAAAGGGCAGCGCTTTCAAGCTGCACAAACCGATTGCCGACCGATCGTCGGTGGGAGTCCACGCGTTTGCAGCAGCCGGGAACCCGATAGAAGGGATTGACTATCGCGGCATACCGGTCATTGCGGTGTCTCGCGCCATCCAAGGCACTGATTGGATACTGGTCGCCAAGACCGACGTCGCGGAAACAGGCCGCAGCGCGCGCACCGGCGCAATCGTTGTATTTGCATTCACGCTGATCCTGTTCGCCGGCGGAGGAGGCATGTTCGCGCTGCGCTCGGCGCACCGGCAGCGCGATTTCGAGCAGCGGCTGCGCCTGGCGGACCTGGAGCGCCAGGCGCTCGCAAAACATTTCAATTTTGCGGTTAAACACGCCCGGGACATCATGCTGCTGCTCGACGAAGGCGGTCGTGTCATCGATTGCAACGACGCGGCACTCGCCGCCTACGGCTATCGAGCCGAAGAGATCCAGGGGCTGCACGTGAGCGAGCTGGTTGCGCCCGAGGCACGTGCCGCCATACAGGAGAACATGCGAAAGGCCGCGCAGCCCGGGGGATACACCTTCGAGGCCAAGCACCGGCGCAAAGACGGCAGCGTGTTCCCCGTCGAGGTGAGCTCGCGGGGGATCGACATTGAAGGTCACCGATACCGCCAGAGCGTCGTCCGGGATATCAGCGCGCGCAAGGCGGCTGAGCGGCGCATCGAAGACTTGACGCGCATGTACGCCACCTTGTCGAGCACCAACCAGGCGATGGTGCGCGTCCAGAACGAGGACGAATTATTTGCGACGGTCTGCCGCATCGCCGTCGAGCAGGGCGGCATGCTGGGCGCGGCGGTGAGAATCGCGGACGAGGAGGCGAAGGTCCTGCGTCCGCTCGCTTTTTCAGACAACTTTCGTCCGGCCGTTGAAAGCATCGTCGTGAGTTTCGAGAAGGGGCAGCCGGGTTTCGATTCGGCATCCAGCATCGCCTTCAGAGAGAATCGCATCCACATCCGCAACGACGTGTGGATTGACGATACCCGCATTTTGGACTGGCAACAGTTCAACCGCTCAGCGGGGATCCGCTCGGTTGCGGCGCTGCCCTTGCATCGGGGCGGCAAGGCGGTCGGCGCGTTTGTGATCTACCACAGCGAGCCGAATTTCTTCGACGCCGAGATGCGCACGCTGCTCGACGAAATGGCAACCGACATCTCGTTCACCCTGGACAACCTCGATCGTGAACGGCAGCGTGAACGCGCCATACAGGCCCTGGCCGAGAGCGAGGTGAAGTTCCGCTGCCTCGTCGAACAATCCCTCACCGGCATCTGCATCGTCGAAGGCGATCGTTACACCTACGTCAATCCCCGCTTTGCCGAGATCCACGGCTATGCGCTGCACGAAATGATCGGCCTTCGCATCCTGGACACCGCGGCCGACGAAGATCGCCCCATGGTGCAGGAAAACATCCGCAAGCGGTTGAGCGGCGAAGTCATGAATTTCGCGTACAGCTTCACGGCGAAACGCAAGGACGGGTCCGGGGTGCGCGTGGGCGTCAACGTCGCCCCGGCGACCATAGAGGGCAGGCCGATTACGATCACCATGCTGCAGGACATCAGCGAGCGCGAGCGTGCACAGCGCCAGATCGAGGCGCACGTTAAGCAGCTCGAGGAGGCGATGTTCAGCACGGTCGCTGCCGTTTCAACGATGGTCGAGCTGCGCGACCCCTACACCTCGGGTCACGAGCGGCGCGTGGGTGCGCTCGCCAGGGCGATCGGCATCGAGCTGGGGCTGCCGGAGGGCGTGTGCACGGGCCTGGAGCACATCGGTGCCATACATGACATCGGCAAGATCGCGGTGCCCGCGGAAATCTTGAGCAAGCCCGCCCGCCTCACCGAGATCGAATTCGCCCTTATCAAGACCCATGCCCAGGCCGGTCACGACGTGCTCAAGGATGTCTCTTTTCCGTGGCCGATCGCGAAGGCCATCCTGCAGCATCACGAGCGCCTGGACGGGTCGGGCTATCCGAACGGCGCCAAGGGCGACGACATCATTCTCGAGGCGCGCATCCTGGCGGTGGCCGACGTGGTCGAAGCCATCGGATCTCACAGGCCCTACCGTCCCACGCGCGGCATCGATGCCGCGTTCGAGGAGATTGTCCAATACCGCGGCGTGCGTTACGACGCGCGGGTGGTCGATGCCTGCACGCGCCTGTTCCGCGATAAAGGCTACCGCCTGCCCGAATGACTTTTCAGGGCGCAGTAGGCCGGCCGCGTCCCCTGATCAGGTTCACGATGAAAAGCAGGATCAACGCGCCCAGGAACGACACCAGCAGGCCGCCGATGCTGAAGTCATTCTGGTTGATGGTGCCCACCCCGAAGAGGGGCGAGAGCAACCAGCCGCCCAGCAGGGCGCCGACGATGCCCACCACGATGTTCAGCAACAGGCCCTGCTCGCGATCGGTCTTCATCACCAGGCTCGCCAGCCAGCCGAGCACGCCACCCACGACCAGCCAAATCACGAAGTTCATTCAAGGCTCCTTTAGCAAGGGACGACGCCGCTCGGCCAAGCAACCGGCGTACCCGAAAAATATCCCAGGAGAAACAACGGGCTATACGGCGCGCGGCCAGCCCAGGCGCCAGTAGATATTGCACCTGCCGTGTAATTCCTACTTGTCCAGGGGATCACCGGCACCAGCAGGCGGGAGTCGTACAGAGAGCCCGCTATCACCGGGAAGCTATACTTGGCCCCCTCGCGGCATTCGCCAATTCCTTCGGAACAGGTTCGCGGACCATGCCACACGCCATCCTGCTCGTCCTCGGCGCCATTGCAGCGTGCATGATGCCGGCGTTCGCCAATGCGCAGTTGCGCACCATTCCGCCCGACACGGAACGCGGCTACATCCAGCATGTCGAACAAAGCCTCGTGACCATGGACGGGAAAACGATGCGGCTGGCTCCCGGGTCGACGATCCGCAATACGCAGAACCTGATCATCGTGCCCACCGCTCTGCCGCCCGAAGGCGCCGTGGCGGAGTACCTGGTGGACAGGGACGGCCAGATTGCAAGGGTCTGGCTGCTGACCCCGGCAGAAGAGTCGCGCGAAAAACGCAAGCCCAAGCGCTGAGCATGCCGAAAAAGCTTTATGTGCGCACCTTCGGGTGCCAGATGAACGAGTACGATTCCGGCAGGATGGCCGACGTGCTCTCGGCCACCGAAGGCTACGAACAGATCGACCGCCCGGAAGAGGCCGACCTCATTCTCTTGAACACCTGCTCGGTCCGCGAGAAGGCGCAGGAGAAGGTCTTTCACGAGTTGGGGCGCCTGAGGCAGCTCAAGAAAACCAATCCCGCGCTCCTGATCGGGGTCGGCGGCTGCGTCGCGAGCCAGGAAGGGCCCGCGATCGTCACCCGAGCGCCGTTCGTCGACATCGTGTTCGGTCCGCAGACGCTGCACCGCCTGCCGCAGCTGCTGCAGGCGCGCCGTCGTTCGGGACGGCCGCAGGTGGACATCGCCTTCCCCGAGATCGAAAAGTTCGATCATCTTCCTGCGCCGCGAACCGAAGGCCCCAGCGCTTTCGTGTCCATCATGGAGGGCTGCAGCAAGTACTGCAGCTTTTGCGTCGTCCCGTACACCCGCGGCGAAGAGGTGTCGCGGCCGCTCGCCGACGTGCTGGCGGAGGTGGCGGCGCTGGCCGGGGACGGCGTGCGGGAGGTCACGCTGCTCGGGCAGAACGTGAATGCCTATCGCGGGCGCCTCAGTGCGGAGGCGGACGACGAGCCGTGCGATTTCGCGTTGCTGCTCGGCTGCGTGGCCGAGATTCAGGGGATCGAGCGCGTGCGCTACACGACATCGCATCCCCGCGATTTCACCCCGCGCCTGATCGAGGCGCACGCGAGCCTCGACAAGCTCGCCACGCTGGTGCATCTGCCGGTGCAGTCGGGTTCGGACCGCGTGCTGGCCGCGATGAAGCGCGGCTACACCGTGCTGGAGTACAAGTCGATCGTGCGCAGGCTTCGCGCGGCCCGTCCGGATGTCTCGATATCGACCGATATCATCGTCGGCTTCCCCGGCGAATCGGAACGCGACTTCGAAGCGACCATGCGCCTGGTGGAAGAAATCGGCTTCGACAACTCGTTCTCCTTCCTTTACAGCCCGCGCCCCGGGACTCCCGCAGCCGAGCTCGCCGACGACACGGCGCAGTCCACGAAGCTGGAGCGGCTGTACCGTCTGCAGCAGGTCCTGGAGCGGCATACCCGGTCGATCAGCGAAGCCATGCAAGGGACGGCGCAGCGAGTGCTGGTGGAAGGCGCGTCGAAAAAAAGCGCTGAAGAGCTTTGCGGACGCACATCGAACAACCGCGTGGTGAACTTTGCCGGCGACCCTTGCTCCATCGGCCGGTTCCTTGACGTGGCCATTACCCGGGCGATGCGCCATTCGCTGCGCGGCGAGCTGGTCCGTTCGGCGCAGCCCGCGTAGCGGGCGCGCGGCGCCCTGCAGCGGTTGGACGGGGGCCGCCAAACCTGAGAAACTACAATCCTACCGTTGCTCTCCTTCCCTGCCTTCTTGAAACCCAAATCCGTCGAGCTGCGTCTGACGCCGGTCGACAACCATCGCCTCGCCAACCTGTGCGGCGCGCTGGATGAAAACCTGAGGCAGATCGAGACAGCGCTCGATGTCACGATTTCCCGGCGCGCAGAGCGTTTCACCGTGCGGGGCGAGCCGGCCCAGACAGCGAAAGCGACCAGAGCGCTGGAGCGCTTTTACACCGACGCCACGCGAAACCTCACCGTGGACGACGTGCAGCTCGCGCTCATCGAGCTGCGCGCGCCGCACGCACGGGAGGACGAGAGCGAAGAGCCGGTCCTCGCCACGCGCAAGCCCGACCTGAAGGGCCGCACACCGAACCAGCGTTCCTATCTGCGCAGCATCCTGAGCCACGACATCACGTTCGCGATCGGCCCGGCGGGCACCGGCAAGACCTACCTGGCGGTGGCGTGCGCCGTGGACGCGCTGGAGCGCGACGCCGTCAAGCGCATCGTGCTGGTGCGTCCAGCCGTCGAGGCAGGCGAGCGGCTGGGCTTTCTGCCGGGCGACCTCGCGCAAAAGGTGGACCCGTATTTGCGCCCGCTGTACGACGCGCTCTACGATCTGCTCGGCTTCGACAAGGTGGCGAAGCTCTTCGAACGCAGCGCGATCGAGCTTGCACCGCTCGCCTACATGCGCGGCCGCACGCTCAACCATTCGTTCATCATTCTGGACGAGGCGCAGAACACGACCCCCGAGCAGATGAAAATGTTCCTGACGCGCATGGGATTCGGCTCCAAGGTCGTGGTCACCGGCGACGTCACGCAGGTCGATCTGCCGCGCGGCCAGTCGAGCGGCCTGGTGGAAGCGCGCAAGATACTCACCGACGTCCGGGGAATCGCCTTCTCGGCGTTTACCTCAAAGGATGTCGTGCGCCACCCGCTGGTGCAGCGCATCGTGGACGCCTATGAGCAAGACCAGACATGAATGCGCGCAAAGGATCCGCCATTGCCGTGCAGGTCGCCACGCGGGCCCGCGTTCCGCGGCCGGCGCGCCTGCGTCGCTGGGCACGGGCAGCGCTCGCCGGCGCTGCCGAAGTGACGCTGCGGCTGGTCGGCGAGCGTGAAGGCCGTCTGCTCAATCACGATTACCGTGGCGGGGACCATGCGACCAACGTGCTCTCATTCGCCTACGGAAGGAACGGCGCCGTGCTGCGGGGCGACATCGTGCTGTGCGCGCCCGTGATCGCGCGCGAGGCGCGCGAACAGCGCAAAGGCATGGAAGCGCATTTCGCCCACCTGACGGTGCACGGCGTCCTGCATCTGCGCGGGTATCGGCACCGCACCCGCGCCGACGCCCGGCGGATGGAGGCGCGCGAGCGCGCGATACTTCGCCGCCTGGGGTATGCTGATCCCTACAACGCCGGTTCGGGTCCCGAGCAGGAAGGGAAGGCTGAAACGATGCACCCTCGACCTCGATGAACGATCGCCACAAACCTTCGCTGCTGGAACGCCTGTCGGCGCTGATCATGCGCGAGCCGGAAGACCGCGAGCAGTTGCTTGCGTTGCTGCGTTCCGCCCACGAGCGCGACCTCCTCGACGCCGAGGCGCTTTCCATGATCGAGGGCGTGATGCAGGTCTCGGAGATGCAGGTGCGCCACATCATGGTGCCGCGCTCGCAGATGGACATGATCGACATCAACGAGCCACCCGACAAATTCGTCCCGCATATCATCGCGACCGCGCATTCGCGCTTTCCCGTGATCGACCGCAACCGGGACGACGTCATCGGCATCCTGCTGGCGAAGGACCTGCTGCGCTATTACGCCGGCGAGGAATTCAACGTGCGCGACATGCTGCGGCCGGCGGTGTTCGTACCCGAGTCCAAGCCGCTCAACGTGCTGCTGCGCGAATTCCGCGCGAGCCGCAACCACATGGCCATTGTCGTGGACGAATACGGCGGCGTGGCGGGGCTCCTCACCATCGAAGACGTCCTGGAGCAGATCGTCGGGGACATCGAAGACGAGTACGACTTCGATGAAGCCTCGGACAACATCGTGCGGGAGTCGGGCAACCAGTACCGCGTCAAGGCGCAGACCGAAATCACCGATTTCAACGAGGCGTTCGGCACGGCGTTCTCCACCGAGGATTTCGACACAGTGGGGGGCCTCGTGATAGACCGCTTCGGGCGGCTGCCCAAGCGCGGCGAATCTGTGGCGATCGGCGGCATGCGTTTCACGGTGTTGCGCGCCGACAGCCGGCGCCTGCACCTGCTGTCCGTACAGACGCCGCCGGCTCCTCCGGCAGAGGCGTGATTCCCTGGCGTTGCTCTCGTCCTTCGGCTCGGTAAGGCGGGGCGGCCCGCTCGCCTTCGCTGCGGGTGCAGCGAGCGTGGCCGGGTTTGCTCCTGCCGGCCTTTCATGGCTGCCGCTGTTTTCCCTGGCGCTGCTGTTGATGCTCTGGGCTCACGCGCCCGCGCCCCGGCGCGCGGCGCTGTTCGGCTTCCTGTTCGGGCTCGGATACTTCGGCGTCGGCGTATCGTGGGTCTACGTGAGCCTGCACGTTTTCGGCATGATGCCGGCTCCGCTCGCCGTGGCCGCCACGCTGCTGTTCTGCGCCTACCTCGCGCTCTTTCCCGCGCTGGTAGGTTCCTTGCAGGCCCGCTTCAATCTCCCGTTCGCCGTGCGTGCGCTGCTTCTGGTGCCGGCGCTTTGGACGCTCACCGAGTGGCTGCGCAGCTGGCTGTTGACCGGTTTTCCCTGGCTCGCGCTCGGCTACTCGCAGGCTGACACGCCGCTCGCGGGATACGCTCCGGTCGCAGGCGTCTACGCCGTGTCGTATGCGCTTGTCTTCGCCGCCGCCGCTCTGGGCTGCGTTGTCGCCGTCGAGACGCTCGCGCGCCGCCTGGTGGCCGCCTCGCTCGTCGTGCCGGTGTACGCGGCAGGGCTCCTCCTGCAGCAGCCGGAATGGACCGTCACCCGGGGCGAGCCGCTGTCGGTGGGGCTGGTGCAGGGAAACATCGCGCAAGACCTGAAGTTCGATCCCGCCCGCTATGCTGCGATGCTCGCCATGTACCGCCGGCTGATCGAGTCGAGCTCGGCACGCCTGGTCGTGCTGCCGGAAACCGCCGTTCCGCGCTTCCTGGATCTCGTTGACCCCGATTATCTCGACGCACTGGTGGAGCACGCGCGCTCCCGCGGCGCCGACATCCTCATGGGAGCGCCGTTTCGCGACGGGGCCGGCCGCTACTACAACGGCGTGGTCAACCTGGGCACCACCGAGCTGCAGTTCTATGCCAAGTCGCACCTGGTGCCGCTGGGCGAGTTCGTGCCGCCCGAGCTGCGCTGGATCACGTCGGTGCTGACCATCCCGCTCGCCGACTTTTCGCGGGGGGGGGCACGTCAGCGTCCCCTGCGCGCCGCCGGCGAACGCATCGCCATCACGATCTGCTACGAAGATGCGTTCGGCGAAGAGCTGATCGGGCAGTTGCCTGAAGCCAGCGTGCTGGCGAACCTGTCGAATGTCGCCTGGTTCGGCGACTCGCTCGCCCCCGAGCAGCATCTGCAGATCTCGCGCCTGCGCGCGATCGAGACCGGCCGCTACATGATACGTGCGACCAACACCGGCGTGACGGCGATCATCGACCATCGTGGTCGGGTGGTGGCGCAGCTTGCGCAGTTTTCCGAGGGCGTGCTCGAAGGCAATGCGCAGCCGCGCTCCGGCGCAACACCGTACGTCCGCTGGGGCAATACTCCGATCCTGGCCGGCTGCGCGCTTGCGGTGGCGGTCGCTTTGCTGCTTGCGCTTTGGCCCCGGCGGTGGCGCGGGGTGAGGAATAGGATTTGAGCGCCCTGAGGTCCTGATCAAAGGCGTAGCGCGTGCGACCGGACTAATATCTGCCCGATTTTGATAGTGACGCGCAAAGCGCCTGACTTCGGCACGAACGTCTTACGCGTCACTATCAAAATCGGGCAGACTCAGTAAACGTAATGCTTGGGCAGAGCGTCCGGTCTTGAGTCATGTTCATGAACCGTCCCGGTGCGTGATATGCCTGTAAAATTCGCCCCGGTAGAATCTTTCATCCGCATTGCCGACAAGCAGGCTTTTTTTGAAACGCGCTTCCACTTTTCAGGAACTCATTCTTCGCCTGCACAGCTTCTGGGCTGAGCGCGGCTGCGCGCTCCTGCAGCCCTACGACCTCGAGGTCGGCGCAGGCACTTCGCATACCGCGACTTTCCTGAGGGCCATCGGACCGGAGCCGTGGCGAGCGGCGTACGTGCAGCCTTCGCGCCGCCCCAAGGACGGTCGCTACGGAGACAATCCCAATCGCCTGCAGCACTACTATCAGTACCAGGTGGTGCTCAAGCCCTCGCCGTCCGACATCCTGGAACAGTATCTGGGCTCCCTGCGCGCGATCGGAATCGATCCCGCAGAGCATGACGTGCGCTTCGTCGAAGACGACTGGGAGAATCCGACACTGGGTGCCTGGGGCCTGGGATGGGAGGTATGGCTGAACGGCATGGAGATCACGCAGTTCACCTACTTCCAGCAGGTGGGCGGGCTGGACTGCAAGCCGATCATGGGCGAAATCACCTACGGCCTGGAGCGCCTCGCCATGTATCTCCAGCGCGTCGAAAACGTTTTCGACCTGGTGTGGACACCCGGGCTGCGATACCGGGACGTCTATCATCAGAACGAGGTCGAGCAGTCCGCTTACAACTTCGAGCACGCGAACGCCGCGATGCTGTTCGACCACTTCGCGAGCTACGAAGCCGAGGCGAAACGGCTCATGCAGGTCGAGCTCGCGCTGCCCGCCTACGAGATGGTGCTCAAAGCGGCGCACACCTTCAATCTGCTCGATGCGCGCGGCGCCATTTCGGTGACCGAGCGTGCCGGGTACATGGCCCGCATCCGCGCCGTGGCGCGCGCCGTGGCACAGGCTTATTACGAATCACGCGAGCGGCTCGGCTTCCCCATGCTCCAGCGGCAGGCGGCATGAGCGGCGCGTCCCTGCTGGTCGAGCTTTGCACCGAGGAGCTTCCGCCCAAGGCGTTGAAGACGCTGGGAGAGGCGTTTGCCTCACGCCTCATGCAAGGCCTGGTCCGCGCCGGCTTGAAGGAGCGCGACGCCGATGGCATGCGCGTATTCGCCACGCCCCGGCGCCTGGCCGCGCTGATACGCGAGGTGCGCGACCGGGCGCCCGACCGCGCCGAAAGCCGCAGGCTCATGCCGGTCAAGGTCGCGTTCGATGCACAGGGTGCGCCTAGCGCCGCGCTGCGCAAGCGCCTGGAAAAGGAAGGGGTGCAGGGCACCGCGCAGCTTTCGCGGCGCACCGAGCAGGGCACCGAATCGGTCTACCTGGAACGCACGGTGAGCGGTGTGGCTTTGGCAGAGGGCCTCCAGACGGCACTCGAAGAGGCCATCGAGAAGCTCCCCATCCCCAAAGTCATGAGCTATCAGCTCGACGACGGCGAGACGACGGTGCGCTTCGTGCGCCCTGCTCACGCGCTGCTCGCTTTGCACGGGGACACAGTGGTGCCGGTGTCGGCGCTGGGACTCAAGGCCGGTCGCCTCACGCACGGTCACCGGTTCCTGGGCGTGCGCGACATCACCGTGGCCGCCGCCGATGCCTACGAAGAGGCATTGGCCGCGCATGGCAAGGTCGTCGCATCGTTCGACGAACGCCGAAATCTTATCGCTGGACAGCTTGACGCTCGAGCGAAAGAGCTGGGCGCGTCGCTGGGCGATGACGCACAGTTTGCGCCGCTCCTCGACGAGGTGACGGGGCTGGTGGAATGGCCGGCCGTCTACGTCGGCCAGTTCGATCCCGAATTCCTTGCCGTGCCCGCCGAGTGTCTCACGCTCACCATGCGTCAGAACCAGAAGTATTTCCCGCTGTTCTCGCCGGACGGGCGCCTGACGCATCGTTTTCTCATCGTGAGCAACATGGCCATCGCCGACCCGAGAAACATCGTCGAGGGAAACCAGCGCGTGGTGCGCCCACGGCTCGCCGATGCACGGTTTTTCTTCCAGACCGACACCAGGACGCGGATCGAGGAGCGGGTGCCGCGGTTGGCCGGAATCGTCCACCACAACAAGCTGGGCAGCCAGCTGGAGCGCGTGGAGCGGCTGCAGCTGCTTGCCGGACACATTGCGCGCAGCATCGGCGCCGATGCGCTGCTCACCGAGCGGGCGGCATGGCTGGCAAAAGCCGATCTCTCCACCGCCATGGTGGGCGAGTTTCCGGAGCTTCAGGGGACCATGGGGCGTTACTACGCGCTGCACGACGGCGAACCGCCCGAGGTCGCCGAAGCGATCGAGGCGCATTACCGCCCGCGCTTCGCCGCCGATAGCCTGCCCGCGAGCCTCATCGGCTGCAGCGTGGCGCTGGCGGACCGCATGGATTCGATTGCAGGCCTGTTCGGCGTGGGCCAGCGCCCGACCGGCGAAAAGGATCCCTTTGCGCTGCGCCGGGCGGCGCTCGGCGTGATACGCATACTGGCGGAAAAATCGCTCGCCCTTCCGCTGGGCGACCTCATCGGGACGGCGATCTCCGGATACGAGTCGAAACCGGGTGTCGCCGACGCCCGGGCCGACATCGAGGTTTTTGTACTGGAGCGCCTGCGCAGCTATTGCCTGGACCTGGGCTACACGGCCCACGAGGTCGAGTCGGTGCTGAGCCTGAAGCCGCAACGAGTCGATCTCGTGCCCAGACGGCTGGAAGCCGTGCGCGCTTTCAACCGGCTGCCGGAGGCCCAGAGCCTCGCCGCCGCCAACAAGCGCATCGGCAATATCCTCAAGCAGGCACAATGCGTGCCCTCTGCATTCGACGCGCAACTGCTGGTGCAGAAGGAGGAAACCGAGCTCGCCGGCGCCTTTGCCCGGATGCGAACGCAGCTCGATGCGGAGCTCGCGCGCCACGATTACACTGCGGGCTTGTTGCGCCTCGCTTCGTTGCGCGACCCGGTGGATGCCTTCTTCGACAAAGTGATGGTCATGGCCGAGGATGAACGCCTGCGCCAGAACCGCATTGCTTTGCTCGGCGAGCTGCACTCGGCCATGAACCGCGTCGCCGATCTGTCCAAGCTGGCCGCATGAAACTGGTCATTCTCGACCGCGACGGGGTGATCAACTTCGACAGCCCTGACTACATCAAGAGTCCCGGGGAGTGGCGGCCCGTTCCGGGAAGCCTGGAAGCGATCGCGCTGCTCGCCCAGAACGGCTGGCGCGTTGTAGTCGCAACGAATCAGTCCGGCATCGCGCGCGGACTGTTCGACATGGCGACGTTGAACGCCATCCACGCGAAAATGCACAAGGCAGTGAACCACGCCGGTGGCCGGATAGAGGCGGTGTTCTACTGTCCGGATCTTCCGGGCATGGACTGCACCTGTCGCAAACCCCGTCCCGGCATGCTGATCTCCATAGGCGAGCGCTTCAACGTGCCGCTGGAACGGGTGCCCGCCGTCGGCGACAAGCTGAGTGACCTGCAGGCGGCGCGCGCCGTCGGTGCAAGGCCCATCCTGGTGCTCACGGGCGACGGGAAGGCGACCCGCGCAAACGGCGGTTTGCCCGAGGATACGCAGATTTTCCCGGACCTGTTCTCGGTCGCACAGGCGCTCGTGCAATGAAAGACCGCCCGCCTTCTCCGTCGGCATCACGCGCCGTCCTCTTTCTGAGGTCCCTTGCGTTCACCTTGGCCCTTTTCATCATCACGCCGCCCTACTCGTTCGTGGTGCTGGCCGCGTTCGCCTTGCCGCCGCTGAAGCGCTGGCGGCTCATATCGGGATGGGCCCGCATGGTCATGTGGCTCGCCCGCGTGCTGCTGGGCCTGCGCTACAGCGTGCGCGGCCTGGAGCACCTGCCGCGCGAGCCGGCCATCATCCTCGCCAAGCACCAGTCGGCCTGGGAGACGATCGCCTTCCAGTGCATCTTTCCGCCCCACGTGCACGTGCTCAAACGGTCGCTGCTGTGGATCCCCTTTTTCGGCTGGGCCCTCGCCCTGATGAGCCCGATTGCCATCGATCGCGGCCGTGCAAGGGGCGCGTTGAAACGCATGGCCGAACGAGGCACGAAGCGACTGGAGCAGGGCTTCTGGATCCTGGTGTTTCCCGAGGGTACGCGCACCCGGCCCGGCCTCCGGGGCACCTATCATCCCGGGGGCGCCTGGCTTGCGGCGCGCACCGGCGTGCCGGTGGTTCCGGTCGCGCACAACGCCGGCCTGTACTGGGGCAAGAACGCGTTCCTGAAGCGGCCGGGCGAAATCGTGGTCGTCATCGGCGAACCGTTGCGGCCTTCGGGGCACACGGCCGAAGCGCTGAACCAAAAGGTGCAGACCTGGATCGAGTCGCGCATGGAGGCGCTGTGCCCCGCCGCGTGATGCAGCTGGAGTTGCTGCTGGAGCCGCCCGTTGCCAGGCGAGCAGACGGTTCGCTGCGGCACGTCCTCCTGCCGGGCGGCTCGCTGTGGTACAGCCTCGTACGAGCGCGCCGCCGCACCGTTACCATAATGGTCGACCGTGCACGCGTGCAAGTGCGCGCACCGCGCTGGACACCGATGCCGGAAATCGAAGAGTTCCTGCGCGAGAAGGAGCGCTGGATACGGCGGCGGATGGAAGAAGCGCGGCGTGCACCCGCTCCTTTTCTATGGCGTGAAGGCGAGCCGCTTCCGGTGCTCGGTGAGCCGCTGCGCATCGTTCTTTCGCCTGCTCTTGCGGGTGTGCGGCGCCTCGAACAGTCAATCGAGGTCGGTCTGCCGGCCGCCCTCAGCCCCACGCATTTGCGCAGCGCGGTGCTCGGCTGGTTGCGCACCGAGGCGCGGCGGATTTTTCTCGAGCGCGTGGCTTTGTTCGCGCCGCGCCTGGGGGTCTCCGCCCCCGAGCTGAAATTGTCGAATGCACGCACGCAGTGGGGTAGCTGCAATGCCCGCGGGCGGGTGCTGCTCAACTGGCGTCTGGTGCACATGCCCCTGACTCTGGTCGACTACGTGGTCACGCATGAGCTCGCGCACCTGCGCGAGCTCAATCACTCCCGGCCTTTCTGGGCGTTGGTCGGCTCGCTCTATCCTGCCTACGCCTCGGCGCGCCGTGAACTGGAGCGGCTGGGGCGGCAATTGCCCGAGCTGTAGCGGTTTATACTGACCCGTCGTCAAAGCGGAATACGCCATGCGCATCCTCCACACCATGTTCAGGGTCGGCGATCTGGACCGCTCGATCGATTTCTACACCAAGGTGCTGGGAATGAAGCTGCTGCGCCGGCGCGACTTTCCGGAGGGCAAGTTCACGCTCGCGTTCGTCGGGTACGGCGACGAGTCCGAATCCGCGGTGCTGGAGCTCACTTACAACTGGGGCGTCGGGAAATACGATTTGGGCACGGCCTTCGGCCATATCGCCATCGAGGTCGAAGACGCCTACCGGGCCTGCGAGGAGGTGAAGAGCCGGGGCGCAAAGGTGGCGCGCGAGCCCGGGCCCATGAAGCACGGCACCACCGTGATCGCCTTCGTCGAAGATCCTGACGGCTACAAGATCGAGCTCATACAGCGGACGAAGCAAGTCGGCCCGTCCTGAAGGGCTCTGCGGCGTCCCCACCGGCGCTGCTTTCCGCAGTGGCCTCAATAGATTGCGTGCGGCCCTCGCCTGGACGGGCCGGTTTCATTACAGATTTGTAATGAGAGCGTCATCAGGCTGTCAAGGCGGGTCTTCCAGAATGGGCCCACCCGGAGGAGAAAGACCCGTTCCAGCGATACGCGCAATCCACGAGGAGAAGCAAATGCGCTATTTCACTATCGAGCAACGCGAGTCGTTGCGAAATGCCTTGACCCACCGTGCAATGGCGCTCCGCGGCGAAATCGCGAACAACCTGCGCAAAGCCCGTGTTTCAACGCGCACCGCCTGGGGAGTGGACGACCTGGAAGACCTCGAAACGGGCGATGCCCTGCTTCAGGAGGACATCCAGCAACTGAAGAGCGTCAAGGAAACGCTCGTCAGACTTCGCTCCCCGGACTACGGCATCTGCACCGAATGCGAGTGCGACATTCCATTCGCGCGCCTGAGAGACGATCCGTTTGCGAATCTATGCAGGCAATGCCAGCAGCGCAACGATCTGGCGCAGTTCGTACCGAACGAGATGTAAGAAGAAAGGCGATCACCTGGAAGCGCTCGACAAAGAGCGCGCCAGCCGCACGTAATCCGCCAGGCTGAGGTTTTCCGCTCGCGCCATCGCGTCTACACCCAGCGCGGCCAGTCGATCCGGATCGAACAGCGTCGAAAGCGCGTTCCCGATCGTTTTGCGGCGCTGGGAAAACGCGGCCGTCACCACGCGCCTCAACGCGGCCACGTCCACCTCCCCCCGCTCGGCCGCCGTACGGGGCAGCAGCCGCACCACCGCGGAGTCCACTTTCGGCGGCGGCCGGAAGGCACCCGGCGGGACATTGAACAGGCGCGTGACGCTGAACCAGTGCTGCAGCATCACCGTGAGCCGCCCGTAGTGCGCAGTGGAAGGCCGGGCGGCCATGCGCTCCACGACTTCCTTCTGAAGCATGAAATGCAGGTCGCGGAATCGCGTCGCGAATTCGCACAGCCGGAACAGCAGCGGCGTGGAAATGTTGTACGGCAGGTTTCCCACCACGCGCAGGTCTTCGGGAAGGAGGGCGTAATCGAAGTGCAGCGCGTCGGCCTCGAGCAACTGCAGCTTCTCCGGCGGGAAGCGCCCGCGCAGCCCGGCGATGAGGTCGCGGTCGATTTCGATGGCCGACAGCCGGCCCGCGCGCTCGATGAGCGGAGCGGTGAGTGCGCCGCGCCCCGGTCCGATCTCCAGCAGGCACTGCCCCGGGAGCGGATCGATGGCATCGACGATGCGTTTCAGCACGGCGCGGTCGGCAAGGAAATGCTGGCCGAAGCGCTTGCGCGGGTAATGCGCAATCGGGCGCGCTGTCTTGCGTACCGGCCGCGCTCCGCTATGACGCGGCATGGGCTCCTGTTCGTGACCCGCCGGCGCTGTGCGTCACAGCTTGGGCGGCGTGTCGCGCCATGTCTATGGCCATCTGTATGGCCGTGAACAGACTGCCGGGGTCCGCCCGGCCGCTGCCCGCGAGGTCGAGGGCGGTGCCGTGGTCCACCGAGGTGCGGATCACCGGCAGGCCGAGCGTGACGTTCACGCCCCCGCCGAAGCTCGCGAACTTGAGGACCGGCAATCCCTGGTCGTGATACATGGCCAGCACGCAGTCGGCGCCGTGCAGGCGTTCGGGATTGAACAGAGTGTCGGCAGGCAAGGGCCCGGAAAGATCGTAGCCCTCGCCGCGCAAACGCTCGAGCACCGGCGTGATCACTTCGATTTCTTCCCGCCCGAGATAGCCGCTTTCGCCGCCGTGGGGATTCAGGCCCGCCACCAGGATACGGGGGCGGGAAAGGCCGAAATCGCGCTCGAGCGCTGCAACCAGCACGCGCAATGTCCCTTCCAAGCTTCCCGGCGTAATGGCCGCGGGCACGTCCTTGAGGGCAAGGTGAGTGGTGGCGAGCGCGACCCGAAGGCCGGCACCCGCAAGCAGCATCACCACCTGGGGGACGCCGCAGCGTTCGGCGAGATACTCGGTATGACCGGTGAAGGGGATGCCCGCATCGTTGATCACCCCTTTGTGAACCGGGGCGGTGACCATCGCATCGAACTCGCCCGCCCTGCAGCCTTGCAGCGCACGATCCAGCAATGAGAGGACATAAGGGCTGTTGGCGGCATCGAGCCGCCCGGGCTGGCAGGGGCGGGCCAGCGGCAGGTGCAGCACTTCCAGTGCCGCAGCCTGCCTTTGGCCCGCTGCGGGATAGCGCTCCAGGGTCAGCTGCTTTCCCAGCAGTTCCTTCCGCTCCCGGAGCATGTCGATATCACCGAGCACGACCATGCGTGCCTCCATGGGGCGAGAGGCGAGGTCCAGACAAAGGTCCGGTCCGATACCCGCCGGCTCACCGGAGGTAACGGCAACGACGGGCATCCTGGTGGCTGACATCGGACTCGTGCGCCAGGCAGATCCGCTGTGATCAGCGGTCTTCCAGCCGGTATTGGACGTAGGCGCGGTCGCGCAGCTGCCGCAGCCACTCCTGGTAGGCTTCGTCGCTCTTGCGCTCGCGCAGCGCCCTGCGCGCGTCCAGCCGCTTGCGCTCGTTCGACACGTCCGCGGTACGGCGGCTCAGCACCTGGATGAGGTGCCAGCCAAACGGCGTCTTGACGGGCCGGCTTACCTCGAGCAGCGCCAGCTCGCGGAACGCGCGCTCGAACTCCGGCACCGTGTCGCCGGGATACACCCAGCCCAGGTCCCCGCCCCGCGACGCCGTGCCGTCATCCGAATGCTGACGCGCCAGCTCGGCGAAGTCCGCCCCGTTCACGATGCGCTCCCGAAGCAATTCGAGCTTTCGCTTCGCTTCGTCCTCCGACACAACTTCGCTGGTACGGGCCAGGATATGCCGCACCTGGTTCTGTTCCACCAGCAGCGGCGCAGCGGCGCTGCGCCGTTCCATCATTTTCAGGACATGGAAGCCGGCTGCGCTTCTGAGCACGTCGCTCACCTCGCCGGGCTGCATCTTGTCGCTCGCCTGCATGTACAGGTCCGGCAGGCGCCCGCGGCTGCGCCAGCCCATGTCGCCGCCTTTCGGTCCGTCGGGAGCGTCCGAATAGGTGGCCGCCAGCGCGGCGAAGTCGGCGCCTTCCCGGAGCTGCTTCACGACCTCCTCGGCGCGGGAGCGCTGGCGCTCGATCTGCTCCGGCCCGGACTGCTCGGGAACGCGGATGACAATGTGCGCAAGCCGCAGCTCGCTGGCGGTGTCTTTCGCGTCCTGTTGTCCTGCGAGATAGTTTTCGATCTCGCTTTCTGTCACGGAAATCCGGTTGTCGACTTCCCTCTCCCTGAGGCGCTGGATCAGAATCTCGTTGCGCAGGTCTTCGCGAAACCGTTCGAACGGCACCCCGTCGCGCTCGAACACCTGGCGGAACTCCGCCAGCGACATGTTGTTCGCTTGCGCTACCCGGCTCACCGTGCGGTCCAGATCCAGCTCCTCCACCCGCAGGGACGTCTCTTTTGCGAACTGCACCTGGATCTTTTCGGTGATGAGCCGCTCCAGCACCTGGCGCTCCAGCTGGGCGCTGGGCGGCAGCGGCGTGCCGCGGCGGCGCAAGTCTTCCATGGAATCGCGCAGCCTCGCCTGGAGCTCGGAACGCGTTATCACCTCATTGTTGACTATGGCGATGATGCGGTCCACCAGCGTAACGCGCGGCTTTTGAGCGTCGCGTTGCGCAGACGCAGGAGCGCTGCCCAGCGCGAGGAGTAAAGCCAGAAGTACCCGTAACAGCATCGAGAAAAGTGCGCCTCAGATTCCCGGCTCGAAAGCCCGGTCGGTGGTAAAGGGCGAATTGATGTTGGTGTAGCCCGGAATGTTTCTTCTCAACACTTCGAGCGGATTGGAACCGATCCTGGAGAAGCCTTTCAGCTCGAGCTGCACGAACAGCGCGTTCGTCGCCACGCCCGCAGCGCTGGCAAAGCGCTGTGCGACGAAACGGCCGATCCAGCAGCCGCCATTGTATTCGAAGCCCGCCAGCGACTCGACCAGGCGGCCGTCCCTGAGGGAGTAATTGTAGCGCCCCACCCCGTGCCACGGCCCGCCGAGCGGCCACTGCGCCGAGAGGTCGATATGGCTCAGCCGGTCGCGTTGGAACCGGTAGCCCATGTTGAGCGTCTTCAGCGGCTCGGGCTGGTAGCGGCTGGAGACGTTGAAGCGCTCGTTGCGGCCCTCGCGCGGGTTGTATTGAAGCGCCGTTTCCAGCGTCCAGCGCGGCGCCAGCCGCCCGGCGATCGAGGCGAGCCAGTCGGATTCGGTGAATTTGCGCGGCGGAGTAAGGGCATTCAACGTGACCCGCTGCTCCCTGAAGTACAGCCGCTGCGCCACGGTTGCCCGCAGCGTCTCCTGCCCGTTCGCGGGGGCGAGCAGCCGAGAGGTGAGAGCAAGGGTGATCTGGTTGGCGTCGTTGATGCGGTCGCCGCCCACGAAACTGTTCTCGGAAAAGATCTGCGCGTAATTGAAGTCGGCCGCCGCCGTATCGAACACGGGAATGTTGTTCTGATCCTTGAACGGAATATTCAGGTAATAGGCGCGCGGCTCGAGGGTCTGCAGGAACGACTCGCCGAAATAGCGGGCGTTGCGTTCGAACACCAGCCCGGCATCGGTGCTGAAAATCGGCACGGTCCTGCCGATGGAGGGCGGGGTTCCGGCGGCAGCGCGCGTCACGGCGTACCGGGTGGTGTGCACGCCCAGCTTCGGCGTGATGAACAGCCCCGGGGTGAGCAGCGGGAGCGCCAGGCTGGGGTACATGAGAGTGCGCACACCCACCACCTGGGTCGGATGGTGGAAATCGACGGCTTCGCCCGTGAAGAAGAAATCGAAGCCCCGGATGTCGGGCCGCTGCGCGTTGAGCACCACCTGGGGAGCGCGCGAGTAAGGCGTCCGCACGGGGTCGTTCACGTCCTGCAGGACCTGGAAAGTCTGGAAGCGCGCAGTGGCCGACCACAATCCGCCTTCTGACCAGGTGCCCGTGTAGCTGGCGATCCCCTCGCGCGGGAGGTAGGTCTGGCTCACCGAGGCGACCCGGCTCGAAAGGTCACGGAAATAATCGTTGTCGGTCACCTTGTTGAGGTTGAACGCCGCCGCCACAGGCCCGCGGTTGTAGACCTGGACGAGCGACACCGCCGAGCGGGTTCCGCCGCGCACCTCGTCTTCCGGCAGCGTCTCGGCCTTGACCACGCCGCTGTACCAGGGCTGCAGGTAGCGCAGCTCGCCGCCCAGCTGCAGTCCGCGCTTGGCCATGTAACGCGGCACGAACGTCAGATCGTAGTTCGGCGCAAGATTGAAATAGTAGGGCAGCGTCAGCTCGGGACCGCTCTTGCCCGTCGTGCCGATGGTCGGTGGCAGGAGCCCCGACTTGCGCCGGTTCTGCAGCCCGAAGTCGAGGTAGGGCGTGACGAGCACCGGCGCGCCCATGAAATACACGGTCGCCCAGCTCGCCACGCCGACGTCCCGGCCGTAGTCGAGGCTCAGCTCCCGTATCCGCAGGTACCAGTCGTCGTTGCCGGGCTCGCAGGTGGTGAACGTGGTGTTGAACAGCCGGAACCTGTCCTCGCCCTCGATCTGCACCAGATCGGCGTGGCCGCGGCCGGTCACCGCTTCAATCCCTAAGCGGGTGCGCGGAGCGAACGTGAAGTCGGGATTCTCGAGCAGGCCCGTCGAGTCGGTGGTGCGGTACTTCATGTACGGGCCGGTGATGACCTGCCCGCCGTGCTCCAGCCGCACGTTGCCGCGCGCTTCCACGTCGCCCGTTTCGTTGTTGAAGCGCAGCGAATCTGCGGCAATGGAGCTTTCCCCGCGGTGCAGCTCGGCGTTGCCCTCGGCTTGGACTTCCCTGTCCCCGATGCCCTCGATGCGATCAGCCCGGAGCAGCGTGGGCAGCTCCAGGCGAGACGCCCTCGCTTCGGGCTTGCGCTCCAGGACCAGTCCCTGACCCTGTGCAACGGCCGGCCCTGCAGCGATCAGCCATGCGCTCGCCAGCGCAGCAAAGTGCAACAGGGCATCGGACATTGGTGGGAAAGCTCGCGATGTGATGTCGAGGCGGGTGCTAAAATCGCACAAAAGCTCCGGGTAGGCAATGACGCACGAGCCCGGAATCACTTACCGTGCCGACGATACCCTCCCCGTTCGATCGAGATTCTTTCCTTGCGGCGCCTCGAACAGCTCCACGAATGGCTCCGACCGCGGCTGGGCCATGACCAGTTCAAGCTCTCGCCTGCCTCCAGCGATGCCAGCTTTCGCCGCTATTTCCGCATTCATCAGCCGGGCGCGGCCAGCCTCATCGCGATGGACGCGCCTCCGGAGCGCGAAGACTGCCGTCCTTTCGTGCATGTGGCTGCGCTGTTCGGCGCCGCCGGGGTGCACGTTCCGCGCCTCATCGAGCACGATCTGCAGCAGGGTTTCCTGCTGCTGAGCGATCTGGGCGACGTCACTTACCTGTCCGCGCTGAACGAAAGCTCGGCGGACTCGCTCTACCGCGACGCGCTGCGCGCGCTGGTGAGCATCCAGCGCGTCAGCCGCGCGGGTGAGCTGCCGGAGTACGACCGCGCGCTGCTGGAGCGCGAGCTCAATCTGTTTCCCGACTGGTACGTGGCACGGCAGCTGGCGCGCCCGTCCTCGGAGCAGCGGGACTCGGTGCTGCGCAGCGCGTTCGAGCTGATCCTCATGGAAAATCTGGCGCAGCCGCGCGTCTACGTCCATCGCGACTATCATTCGCGCAACCTCATGGTGTGCGAGCCGAATCCGGGGATCCTGGATTTCCAGGACGCCGTGTACGGCCCGATCACCTATGACCTCGTCTCGCTGCTGCGCGACGCCTACATCGAGTGGCCGGAAGAGCAGGAACTGGACTGGTGCATACGCTACTGGGAGCTCGCCCGCTCTGCGGGCCTGCCGGTGCACGCGAGCTTTGCCGATTTCTACCGCTCGTTCGAATGGATGGGCGCACAGCGCCAGCTCAAAGTCATAGGCATATTCGCGAGGCTGTGCCACCGCGACGGCAAGCAAGCGTATCTACGCGACCAGCCGCGTGTCATGCGCTACCTGAGAAGGACCTGCGGGCGTTACCGCGAGCTCGCGCCGCTCGCGGCGCTGCTGGAGGAACTCGATCGCCCCGAGCGCGCCGTGGGCTACACCTTTTGAGCAACGTTCAGCAGCTGGAGGCGCGCTCCGCATGAAAGCGATGATCCTTGCGGCGGGCCGGGGCGAGCGGATGCGGCCGCTCACCGACACGACGCCCAAGCCCCTGCTCCGGGCAGGCGGAAAACCGCTGATCGTGTGGGGGCTCGAAAGGCTGCAGCGAGCCGGCATACGCGACATCGTCATCAACGTATCCCATCTCCCGGATCAGATCCTCGCGGCGTTGGGCGACGGAGCCCGCTGGGACGTGCGCATCCGCTATTCATTGGAAGCCGTGGCGCTCGAAACGGCCGGCGGGATCGCCAACGCGCTCGGGCTGCTCGGCACCGAGCCTTTCATTGCAACGGCCGCGGACATCTACAGCGAATTCGATTTCGCGCGGCTGCGGGACGCGGCACTGCGCCTGAACAAGGCGCACCTGGTGATGGTTCCCAACCCCGCGCACCATCCCCAGGGCGACTTCGCACTGCAAGAGGGCACGGTGCGGGCCGTGGACGGCCCGCGCTGGACCTTTTCCGGCACGGGCCTGTATGACCCGGACCTGTTCAGGGGCATAACGCCCGGTACCAAGATGCAGCTTGCCACGGTGTTGCGCGGCGCCATGGAGGCCGGGGCGATCACCGGAGAGCTCTACGCCGGCGAATGGCGCGACATCGGCACGCCGGATCGTCTTGCGGCGCTCGATCGGGACCTCGCATTGCAGTGAACGGCCATGATCAGCGGCGGGTCTTAACGCCTGAGACCACTGACTTGCGACGGGCTTCCCTTCGTGGTCGCTTTTACTTAAGACCCCTGATTTTGGACAGTCTGCGACTGTCCAAAATCAGGGGTCCCATTAAAGTCAAAATCGGCACGGTTGGTTTTCCGTATACTCCCTGACATGACAGAACTGCTACCTGCCGATATCCAGTGGCACGCCGAAAAACGTCATTCGCTGCAACAGCGCATGCAGGCCGGCGTCGCCGTCGTACCGACTGCGCCCGAGCGGCTGCGCAGCCGCGACAGCGATTACGTCTACCGTTTTGACAGCTATTTCCACTATCTGACCGGTTTCCCCGAACCCGAGGCCGTTTTGGTGCTGCTCGCGGGCAAGGAGCCCAAATCATTGCTCTTCTGCCGCGACAAGAATCCGGAGCGCGAGCTGTGGGAAGGGTTTCGCTTCGGCCCGGAGGCCGCGCGCGAGCAGTTCGGCCTCGATGAGGCGCATTCAATGACGCAGCTGGACGAACTGCTGCCCGGCCTGCTCGCCGACCAGCCGGCGCTGTATTACGCCCCCGGCGCCGATCCGGCCTGGGACAGCCGCGTGCTCGGCTGGCTCAATCGTGTGCGGGCGCAGACGCGCAGCGGCACCACGGCGCCGGCGGAAATCCGCGACATCCGGGTGTCCCTGGACGAGATGCGGCTGCGCAAGGGCGAGCGCGAGCTGGGCCGGATGAAACGCGCGGCCGCCATTTCCGCTGCGGCCCACGTGCGCGCCATGCGGGCGACCCGGCCTGGGGCGCGCGAGTATGAAATCGAAGCCGAGCTCCTCTACGAATTCCGTCGAGGCGGCTCGCAGTTCCCTGCGTACTGGCCGATCGTTGCGGCTGGCGCCAATGCGTGCGTGCTGCATTATCGCGACAACAATGCTCCGCTTCGCGAGGGCGATCTGCTGCTGGTGGATGCCGGGTGCGAGCTGGACGGCTACGCCTCGGACATCACGCGCACCTGGCCCATCAACGGAAAATTCAGCGGCGCGCAGCGCCAGGTCTACGAGCTGGTGCTGGCCGCGCAGCAGGCGGCCATCGACCAGGTGCGCCCGGGCGCACGCTGGAGCGAACCGCACGAGGCGGCCGTGAAAACCATCGCGCAGGGACTCATCGACCTGGGCCTGTGCAAGGGACCGCTCGAGAGCCTGATCGAATCGGAAGGCTACAAACGCTTCTACATGCACCGCACCGGACACTGGCTCGGGCTGGACGTTCACGATGTCGGGGAGTACAAGCTCAACGGGGAGTGGCGGCCGCTCGAGCCTGGCATGACGTTCACCGTCGAACCGGGGTGCTACATCCGCGCCGCCGACGATGTGCCGAAGGCGTTCTGGGATATCGGCGTGCGCATCGAAGACGACGTGCGCGTCACCGAACAGGGCTGCGAAATCATCACCGCGGCCACCCCGAAAACCATTGCAGACATCGAAGCCCTCGTTGGACACTGATGTGCTCGTTGCAGGCGGGGGTCCGGTAGGGCTGTTCCTCGCCGTGGCGCTGGAGCGCGCGCCGCTCCGCGTCACCCTCGTCAGCGAGCCTTCGGCGGCCCCGGACCGGCCCATCGCGCTGGCGCACGGGTCGCGTCTCCTGCTGGATCGCCTGGACGCGTTCAAGGGCTTGCCTGCAACTCCGATTGCCACTATCCACGTCTCGCAGCGCAGCGGCTTTGGAAGGACGCTCATCCGGGCCCGCGACTACGACCTGCCGGCCCTGGGATACGTGGTGTCCTACCGCGCGCTCCTCGAAGCGCTGCAGCACCGGCTGGCGGAGGCACCTTCGAACGGGCGCCTGGTCGGCTGGGATGAAAATCACGACAGTGTCGTTGCTCGTTGCGCAAGTGCAAGCAGCAACGGCGAGCGAGCGCTCCGAGCGCGCCTGCTGGCTTTGGCTGATGGCATGCCTCACTCGGCGGGTGCCCAGCGACGCCGCGATTATTTCCAGAGTGCCGTAGTAGCGCAGATCAAGGCAGAGCAATCCCATGGCAACCGGGCCTGGGAACGATTCACCGCGGAAGGCCCGCTCGCACTGCTGCCCAACGGGGACGGCTACGCATTGGTCTGGAGCACGAGCCCGGAGAAGGCGCGCGCCCTGTGCGAGGCCGGGGACGCGGAGTTCCTGCAACGGCTCTCGCGAGAGTTCGGCAGTCGTTTGGGCACGTTCCACGAAGTGGGCCCGCGGGCAAGCTTCCCGCTCGCTTTGCGCTACGCCACCACGGCACCGGGGCGTCGCGTGGTGCCGATAGGGAACGCCGCGCAGACTTTGCACCCGGTGGCCGGCCAGGGTCTCAACCTGGGATTGCGCGATGCCTGGGAGCTCGCCGAGCTGTTGCGCGCCACGCCGGTGGAAAAAGCAGGCGCAGCCGGGTTCAGCCGGCAGTTTGCGCGCCGCCGCGGGCTCGATCGCCAGGGCGGGATAGCGCTGACCGATGCGCTGGTGCGTGTTTTCTCCACGGCCGATCCTTTGTTCTCCGCCGCTCGCGGTGCGGGTCTGGCGGCGCTGGACCTGCTGCCGCCGGCGCGTCGTTTTCTGGCGTACCGCATGATGTACGGCGCACGCGCGCTGCCATAAAACCGGGGACAGACCACGTTTTCCTGCTGAAAACGTGGTCTGTCCCCAAGCCGTTGCGTCCGGATTTTTCGCGGCCTCCATCATCGTTCATGTGTTGCAAGAACGCCTGGGAAAATTTGACGCGGCCGTTGTCTTGGCAATGGCGATTCGGTATAGAATTGCCTCCCGCTGTTCAAAGACTTTCACGCAACAAAAAGATGCATATCGGCGCGCATGGCTTGCGGAATAATTTGTTCGTCGCGCCGATGGCGGGAGTCACCGACCGGCCTTTCCGGCAACTGTGCAAGAAATTCGGCGCGGGGCTCGCCGTCTCCGAAATGGTGGCCTCCAACTCGCTGCTCTGGGGCAGCGAGAAGACCCGCCGCCGCGCCAACCACGAAGGTGAAGTCGAACCCGTGGCCGTTCAGATCGCGGGCGCGGATCCGGCCATGATGGCGGACGCGGCGCGCTACAACGTCGACCAGGGCGCCCAGATCATCGATATCAACATGGGCTGCCCCGCAAAGAAGGTGTGCAACACCATGGCCGGCTCGGCGCTGTTGCGAGACGAAGCCCTGGTGGGAAGGATCCTGGATTCGGTCGTCCGGGCGGTTGAGGTGCCGGTCACTCTGAAGTTCCGCACAGGCTGGGACCGGGACAACAGGAATGCGCTCACTGTCGCCCGAATCGCGCAAGCGAGCGGCGTGCGGCTGCTCGCCCTGCACGGGCGCACGCGTGCCTGCGGTTTCTCGGGGCAGGCGGAGTACGACACCATACGAGAAGTCAAGCAGGCGTCGCGCCTGCCGGTCATCGCCAACGGCGACATCGCCACACCGGAAAAGGCGCAGCAGGTGCTCGAGCACACCGGCGCCGACGGCGTGATGATCGGTCGCGCGGCGCAGGGACGTCCCTGGATATTCCGGGAAATCGAGCATTTCCTGGCAACCGGCCGGAAGCTGTCGCCGCCGCTCGTGGCGGAAATACACGAAGTGCTCATTTCGCATCTGCACGAGTTGTATGCTTTCTACGGCAAGGAACGCGGCGCAAAAGTCGCCCGCAAGCATATCTCCTGGTATACCAAGGGCCTTGCGGGCTCGGCTGAGTTTCGTCACAGAATGAATCAGCTCGACAGCTGCGAACAGCAGCCCGCTGCCGTCGATGTTTTTTTCAGGCAGCTCACGCAAGCCGGCCGCCATTTGCGTTACGAAGAAAAAGAGGAGGAACTGGCATGAGCCAGGGCGCCATGAGGCATAACAATGAAATCGCGGAGTGCGTCCGCAAATCGCTGGAGCGTTATTTCAAGGATCTCGACGGGACCAAACCCCGCTCCATCTACGACATGGTGCTGAAGAATGTCGAGCGGCCGATGCTCGAAGCGGTTCTGGACCATGCGGAAGGCAACCAGACGGTCGCCGCGGAGATGCTGGGCATCAACCGCAATACGCTGCGCAAGAAGATGCAGGCGTTGAAGATCAGGACGTAGGCAAGCCCTCAACCGGCCTCGCGCTCTCGGGTCCCCACTGCATGAACATCGTCATTCGCCGCGCGCTGGTAAGCGTCTCGGACAAGAGCGGCCTGGTGGAGTTTGCCAGGGCCCTCGCTGCCTCGGGCATCACGCTGCTGTCCACGGGCGGAACGGCAAAAGCTCTGACCGACGCCGGCATCCGCGTCACCGAGGTCGCGCAATACACCGGCTTCCCGGAAATGCTCGACGGTCGGGTCAAGACGCTGCACCCGCGCATTCACGCGGGACTGCTCGCCCGGCGCGACTCGCCCGAGCACCTCGACGCCATACGCAAAGCCGGGATCGAACCCATCGACATGGTGGTGGTCAATCTCTATCCGTTCGCAAGCACCGTGGCCCGGTCCGATTGCACGCTCGAGGAAGCCATCGAGAACATCGACATCGGCGGCCCCAGCCTGCTGCGGGCCGCCGCGAAGAATTACCCGGGCGTGACGGTCGTGGTGGACCCGGCCGACTACGCCGCGGTGCTGGAGGAGATGGGCTCGAACGGCGGCGCGGTGAAGCCCGAAACCCGCTTCAAGCTGGCGAAGAAGGTTTTCGTGCATACCGCCGCCTACGACGCCGCCATCGGCAACTATCTCACCGCCCTGGGCGACGACGGCGCTCGCCTGGAGTGGCCGGAACGCCTGACCCTGCAGTTCGAGAAGGTGCAGGAGATGCGTTACGGCGAGAACCCGCACCAGGCGGCCGCGTTTTACCGCGACGCGGACGGGACGCCGGCCGGCGTCATCGCCGGCTACCGCCAGCTGCAGGGCAAAGAGCTCTCCTACAACAACATCGCCGACGCCGACGCCGCCTGGGAGTGCGTCAAGACCTTCAGCGAACCGGCCTGCGTGATCATCAAGCACGCCAATCCCTGCGGCGTGGCGACAGGCAAGGGACCGCTCGAGGCCTACGAGGGCGCATTCGCCACCGATCCGACTTCGGCGTTCGGCGGCATCATTGCATTCAACCGGCCGCTGGACGGCGCGAGCGCCCAAGCCGTGGCAAAACAATTCGTCGAGGTGGTGATTGCACCGCAGATAGCGGCGGACGCACGCCAGGTGTTTTCCGCCAAGGCCAATGTGCGAGTGCTCGAGGTGCCGCCCGGGACGAGCGCCGCGCGCACAAGCCGCGATTTCAAGCGCGTCGGCGGCGGCCTGCTGGTGCAGACGCGGGACCAGCGCAACGTCAGCGCCGAAGAGCTGCGCGTCGTGACCCGGCTGCAACCCTCGAAGGCTCAGCTCGCCGACCTGCTGTTTGCCTGGCGGGTCGCGAAGTACGTCAAATCCAATGCCATCGTTTTCTGTGGCGGCGGCCGCACGCTGGGCGTCGGTGCCGGACAGATGAGCCGGGTGGACAGCGCCCGTATCGCCTCCATCAAGGCGCAGAACGCGGGCTTGTCGCTGGCGGGGTCGGTGGTGGCCTCGGACGCCTTTTTTCCGTTCCGTGACGGGGTGGACGTGGTGGCGCAGGCCGGCGCGCGGGCCGTTATTCAGCCGGGCGGCAGCGTGAAGGACAGCGAAGTGATCGCGGCGGCCGACGAGCTCGGGCTTGCCATGGTGTTCACCGGCGTGCGCCACTTCCGTCACTGAGTACGACCTCGCGTTTCATCCCATGAAGCTTCTGGTGATAGGCGGCGGAGGCCGGGAACACGCCATGGCGTGGCGCCTGGCGCAAAGCCCCAAGGTCCAGAAGGTGTTCGTCGCGCCGGGGAACGCCGGCACCGCGAGTGAGCCAGGCGTGGAAAACCTGAACCTCAATGGCATCGAAGCGCTCGCGGCGTTTGCCGCGGAGGAGCCCATCCACCTGACGGTGGTCGGGCCCGAGGCGCCGCTGGCGGAGGGCATCGTCGACGAATTCCGCAGGCGCGGCCTGCGAATATTCGGGCCGACGCGCGCCTGCGCGCGGCTGGAGAGCTCGAAGAAATTCGCCAAGGACTTCATGCACCGGCACGGCATTCCGACCGCGGCCTACGCCGCGTTCTCCGACGCGGCGGCCGCACACGACTATATCCGCGCCCGGGGCGCGCCCATCGTGGTCAAGGCCGACGGCCTCGCCGCGGGAAAAGGCGTGTTCGTTGCCACTTCGGAACACGAGGCGCACGAAGCGGTGGATCTCATCATGCTCGAGGGTGCGCTGGGCGAGGCCGGGCGCCGGGTGGTGGTCGAGGAATTCATCGAGGGCGAAGAAGCGAGCTTCATTGTGATGTGCGACGGCGAGAACGTGTTGCCGCTCGCCACCAGCCAGGATCACAAGAGGCTGCAGGACGGCGATAAGGGACCCAACACCGGAGGCATGGGCGCGTATTCGCCGGCGCCCGTGATCACGCCTGCAATGCATGCGCGCGTCGTGCGCGAGGTCATCCTGCCCGTGATCTGCGGCATGGCGTCCGAGGGCACGCCCTACTCGGGCTTTCTCTACGCGGGCCTGATGATCGGCGCGGACGGCAATCCCAGGGTGCTGGAATTCAATTGCCGCCTGGGCGACCCCGAGACGCAACCCATACTGTTGCGCCTGAAGAGCGACCTGTTCGAGCTGATCGAGCGGGCTCTGGACGGAAAGCTCGACCAGGTCCAGCCCGAATGGGACCGGCGCGCCGCGCTCGGCGTGGTCCTCGCGGCCCGGGGGTATCCCGATGCGCCGCGCAAGGGCGACCCGATCGAGGGCCTGCCTGCGCCGGGGGGCGACTATCATGTTTTTCACGCGGGCTCGGTGCTGCGCGATG
>Ga0156229_1171_pt2 | contig 32304 bp, 29 predicted proteins | sample RifCSPlowO2_12_FD_116156 | JGI IMG/M metagenome (GOLD analysis project Ga0156229, IMG submission 116156) | Betaproteobacteria bacterium RIFCSPLOWO2_12_FULL_66_14 | reverse complement strand
AGCGGTATTCCATCTCCTCGTTGAAGATGGATACGTGCAGGTTGTCCAGTCCCCGGCCGCAGTATTCGACCGGCCACTGCATGCCGATCCAGCCGCGCTCGGCGAGCTTGGCGTGAAAGCCGGGGTGATGTTCGCTCGCCCGGCGCTCCATGTCGGCGAAGATGTCCGGGGTCACCTCGGCGCGTGCGAAGGCGCGAACCTCTTCGCGGAAACGCCTGTGTTGATCGCTGAATTCGAAATCCATGGCTGGTTTCAATAAACGCGCAGCAGGTCCTCGCTCGGCTCCGCGGCGATCAGCTCGCGCTGCACGACCGGCCCTTCGATGAGATGTTCCAACAGCTTGGCGCGGCGGAAATAGAGCTGGATGTCGAACTCCTCCATGAAGCCGTAGCCGCCGAACGTGAGGGTGGCCGCGTGCGTCACCTCGCGTATCGCGCGCCCGGCCACCAGCTTTGCCATGGCCGCCTCGCGCGGACAGTGCCCGGTGCGGGCGTGCAGCCACGCCGCATAGCGCACCATGGCGCTCGCCTGCTCGAGGAGGATCGCGGCATCGGCCAGGCGGTGCTGCACCGCCTGGAAGCTGCCGATCGCGCGCCCGAACTGCTTGCGGTCCTTGGCATAGGTGACAGCCATGTCGAGGGCGGCGCGCGCGGCGCCCACCGCCCAGGCCGCCGCTATGATCTTGGCGCCGTCGATCGCCTCGAGCCAGGCACCCCAGGCGCCTGGCAGCACGCTCTGGCGCGAAACGCTCACGCGGCTGAAGACCAGGTCGTGAACGACATCGAGACTGGACAGGCGCTGGGGCGTCGCAGCCAGCCCTTCGCAGTCGCGCGGCACGAGCACGAAGCGGGCACTGCTGTCGGCGTCACAGGCCGAAACCAGCAGTTCGGAAGCCACATCGTAGCCCTGGACGAAGCGTTTTCCGCCTTCGATCTCGACCCTGTCGCCGCGGGCCACGGCGCGCGTCGCCTGAGCCGGTTCGCGGCCGGCGTCCGTTCCTTCGAGCCACGCCGGGGCAATGACGGTGGTGCCCGCCGCGAGCGCGGCGATCCGCTCGCTTCCCGGGTCACCCAGCGTGAGCAGGGCCTGCGCGCCGAGCACCACGCTAGTGATCTGGAGCGTGGGCACCAGCGCGCGGCCCGCCTCTTCGGCGAAAAGCGCAAGGTCGAGCCAATCACCGCCCGCGCCGCCCGCCTCCTCGGCAATGGCGATCCCCAGATAGCCGAGCTCGCCCATCTGGCGATAGACGGGCAGGAACGCATTCAGTCCCTGGGTTTCGACTTCGCGCACGCGGGCCAGCCCGAACTCGTGCGCAAAAAACTTTCGCGCCGATTCGCACAGCAGGCGCTGCTCTTCGTTGGGTTGGAAATTCATCTTTGTTTAGTCAATCAAGTTGAATCAAGTTTACTGTTGACGATCTTGGCCAAGAATTAAGGTTTAATAGGGTTCTGTAAATTCAGCCATAAGCACACCTGTTTGGTTCCGGCCATGCCCCTAATCCACGACGCCGCGCGCCTCAAGGGGCGCTGTGTCGAGCGTAGTTGATGAATACGGGACTGCCCCAGGCCATATGGCCGTTCCTCTGCTGTACCCGCACATACACATAGCTCGGCCGATCATCGAGGGAGAGGAGCTTTTTTATCGCGATACGGCTTTCCGAAGCGCGCACGATACGGTGAAGCATGTACGACTCGGCAGGTACCGGCCCGACGTGCATTGGAACCGTAGCTTCGAGGATCGCAGCAATCGGCACCTCATGGCGCTCCGATCCGGGAGCGTTCCGCTCGACGACGATGAAGGCGGTAAGCGGGGCCTGCAGTTCCAGGACTACGGATTGGTTCGGGTTGCCCGCGTAGGCGTCCTTGCGGGAGGTGTAGGAACGAATGCGGATATCGCCCTCGCCGGTTCTCTCGATGCTGTGCCGTCGATGTTCGTCGAAAGGACTGGATGAAAAGCAAGGAAACGCCCGCTTGATCTTTCCTTCCGAGAGGCGGATAGCGAACTCCCAATCCACGATCCTCGCGGCACCGAGCGCATCCCACGGCCCCCAGCCCCATTCGAACCGCACCTGATACGGCTCGGAATTCAGCGTCTTGGCGAGCTGCGGCGAGGAGGGCTCAAGCCAAGCGCGCGAAATGGTCTCGCCGTTGAGCCCCAGGTCCACTGAGTCAATCTCGTCGCGCGCGGCGATATCGCAGGAGACTTCGACCTGCCTCCCGGCATCGATCTCCGATCCCATCAGGTGGCCATCCACGCGGAAATCCATCTCGATCCGGTCCCCGGTAAGCGCATAGGTACGGCGGCGCTGGATCGCGTCGATGATCGCGGGTCTGGTCAGCTCCGAAACGTAGGCTCCCATCAGCCCTTCGCCGTAGGCACCGGGAAAGCCCGAATGGTTGTCGCTCGATGCCACGAAGCCGAACTGCAGCCCGCGGGCAAGTCCCGCCCGGGCCGTGCCGGCGGTCTGGCGCCCGCCAGGCGAGCCCCCGACGAACGGGTAGAGACCGCGATCCTCTTCGCCATTGCCATGCCATGAGAACACCTCGACCACGGGCGTGCAGTCCGGAGCAAACGATTCCCAGTCGACTCCCCGACGTCCCTGCGGATACGCGAGGTGGTGGGGAATCATCAGCGCGCTGCGTTCGAGGCAAAAGCGCCGCAATTCCTTTAGCTCCGACGTGTAGAACAACGGCTGGTGATCGTTCGGGAATACGACGCACTGATCTCCGTAGCGGTTCGAATGCCACTCGAACCCGAGAAACGAACAGAACCGGCCGTCATTGTTGGCGTCGGCGATGACCTTCTGTATGTGCGTCCAGGTTTCCTTGAGGCGCCGAAACCCTTCAATGAAGTGCCGCGCGCGCCCTCCGTAGTCACCGAGATCGTGCCAGCTCGAATGTCCAGTAAATGCGAAGAAGTCGAGGTGCCGCCGGGCTATGTCGACACTTCGCTCGATCGAGCCGCGGCCATAGCCGTGCGCGTTGTGATTGTGGATATCGCCGAAGACGAGCCGCAGTCGCTGCGTCATGGTGTCAGAAGTTGCTGGCGCCAGAGTAAGAAACCGCCTGCTGCCACATCGGGAGCTCGTTACGGATTCTCTCGGCGAACTGTTGGCGCGAGCCGTACAACGGCTCGATGCCGACCCGCCGCAATTTGGCACCGACCTCTTCCTTGCGCAGCGCGTGCTCGATTTCCTTCCCGAGCTTCTCCACGATAGCCGGCGGAATCTTCGCCGGAGCGAAGATACCGAGATAGGTGGAAACATCGATATCGAGCCCGACTTCACGAAGCGTAGGCACATCCGGGAGCACCGACGAGCGCTCGGTCCCCGTCACGGCGATCGCGCGCAGCCGCCCGCTACGGATGCCGGGAGCCGCGGCGATGACCGCATCAATACCGATCGATGCTTCGCCACCAAACACGGCGGAGATCGCCGCCGTGCTTCCCCCGAACGGAACGTGAACGACATAGGACTTCGTGCGCATCTTGATCAGTTCCATCGCCAGGTGCGGGGTCGTCCCGACGCCTGGGGTTACGTAATTCTCCTTGCCTGGACCCGCCTTGAGGTGGCGCAACAACGCAGCGAAGTCGCGGGCCGGGAAGGACTTGGCAACGTAAATGATGTTCGTGCTGGACCCGAACTGCGCCACCGGCACAAGATCACGATCAACGTCGAACGGGAGGCTCTTGTAGAGGAAGCGATTGATCGATGTATTGGCTGCGATTCCGAGCAGCAGCGTATGACCGTCCGCGGGAGATTGCGCCACTTGCACCGTGCCGATATTTCCGGAGGCGCCGGGACGGTTCTCGATTATGAAGGGCACCGTGAACGAGGGCTCGATGCCGGACACCAGGATCCGTGTCGCCACATCCATCGCGCCGCCGGCAGGAAACGGGACGACGACTTTCACCGCGCGCTTGGGATAGTCCTGTGCCGCAGCGGGGCAGGCGAGTATGCCTGCGGCGAATGCAGCGGCAGCAAAAAAACGGGGCATGGTTTTCGTGAACTTCCGAATCATATGGAGACCTCCCGGTAATGAAATAAGCGTGGGCACGACTTTCATTCTCTAGAAGAGGTCTCCCGATTTTGCGCAGGTGCATCCGCGTAAGATCGGGAGATTCAGTAAGCGTACCTATCGGCAATCTGTTATTTCCGGCTATCGCGGCCTATAAGAGCACAAGGCGTGCATCGACCGCGGTCGCTCCGCCGCCCAGCTCGTGCACGATCAAAGGATTGATCTCAACGGACACCAGCCGCTCGGCGTGATCGATCGCCAGGTTCGAAAGCGCGACCATGGCCGCGGCCAGCGCCGGCACGTCCCGGGGCGCTGCGCCACGGAATGCGCCCAGGAGCGGGGCGGCTTTCAGTTCCTCGATCATGCTGCGCGCCTCGGCCTCTTCCAGGGGCAGCAGCCGCAGGCTGACGTCTTCGAAGGCCTCGATCCATACGCCGCCCAGCCCGACCATCAACACCAGCCCGAACTGTGGATCACGCTGCACGCCCAGGCTCATCTCGATACCCGGTCTTGCCATGGGGGCGACCAGCGCGCCTCGCAGGCTCGCCGCGGGCGCATGCCGTGCCACGTCCGCATGCATCGCCGTCCAGGCGTGCCGCACCGACCCGGCATCGGCAAGGCCCAGGCGGACGCCGCCCGCATCGCTTTTGTGCGCGACATCGGGCGACTCGATTTTGAGCGCAACGGGATAACCCAGCGCCTCGGCGGCGGCCACCGCTTCATCGGCGGTGCGCGCCATGCGCCGGCTGACCACCGGCAGTCCGTAGCGCTCGAGCACGTCACCGATCGCGCCGAGCCCATGCAGCCCCGCGCTCAAGGAAAACCGGGGACGTACCACGGTTTCGGAAACCGTGGTACGTCCCCGGTTTTGTGCTTGGGCGTAGGCGATGAGGGCGCCGGCGGCCTTCAGCCCCCGGTCGAAGCCGTGCATGAAAGGCACACCGGCCTCGAGGGTGAATTGTTCCGTATAAGGCGTCCTGGAATAGGCGGTTTCGCTCAGCACCACCACCGGTTTTGCAGCGGCAATCGCTTTCAATGCGGCGCCGCTCCGCAGGCGTTTGGCATCCGGCGCATGTTCCTGCACGAGCAGCAGATCCACCCCCGGATCGTCGAGCAGCACTCGCCCGAGCTCCATGTATTTGGATTGCGTCGCCTGCACGACGCCGCAATCGAGCGGGTTCGGGATGCGAAGATCGAGCTCCGCCGTGGCGGCGAGCTTTTCCACGGTCGCTGCAGCCGGTTGCGCCAGCTCGATCCCCGCTTCGACGGCGTTGTCCAGAATGTAGCTGCGCAGCGATCCCGAAAAGAGCAGGAACGCGGTACGGGGCCCGGCGGGACGCTTGCCGGTGGCCAGCAGGCGAGTCGTCTCGACCAATTGCTCCAGGCTATCGCACCGGGCCACAGCGTAGCGCCGGCACAGCGCGTCGAACACCCGGCTGGAGCCCGCGAGCGCCCCGGTGTGCGTGAGCGTCGATGCCTGCGCGCGCTCGGTGCGGCCGACCTTCATCACCGCGACCGGTTTGCCGGCCTCGAACGCCATCTCCAGGGCAGCGCGGAATTTCTCCGGCGCCTTCACGCCTTCCAGCAGCAGCGCGATGACGCCTGTTTCCGGATCTTCGATCAGGAACTTCATGTAATCGGCCACGTCCATGCCGACTTCGTTGCCGCACGAGACGAGGTAGCTGAACCCCGCACCGCGCTCGCCGGTTGCCCGAACGAAGGGGTAGAGCAGGGCGCCCGATTGGAACACCACTCCGATGGCGCCCGGTTTGAGCCATTCGAGCACGCGCAGGGGATAGGCGATCAGGCCCTCGCGCACCGACATGAAGCCCAGGCAATTTGGCCCGCACAGGCGCAGGCCGGTGCGCTCCAGGAGCTCGACGAGCGCTTGCTGGCGCGCCTTGCCGGTCTCGTCGGATTCGGCCCAACCGGTGGCGTACACCGTGGCTCCCTTCACCCCTGCGGCCGCGGCCTCCTCGAGCACGGCGAGGGTGCGTTCGGTGGACACGTGGAGAAGCACGTGCTCGGGTACTTCAGGGGTCGCGCGCAGGCTCGGGTAGCAGCGCACCTCGCCGATCTTTTGGTGCGACGGATGGACCGGCCAGAGCCCGCCCCGGAATCCGGCCTGCGGGATCTGCTCGAGAAAGATCTGCACCCAGCGCGCACCCGGAGAGGCGCCGACGATCGCGACCGATCGCGGGCGCAGGATCGGCCCCGGGTCACGCCAGGCGAGCGTGGCCGGCGAGGCTATTCCTTCCACTGGTAGGCTTCGAGCCCGGGACGAAAGGTCTTTTCTTCCTTGAACTGCTTCACGCCCTTGTGCCAGGTCTTTTTCCCGGCGGCGTCCAGCTCGTTCCACTTCGCCGTTTCCCAGGCGAGCGCATCTTCCAGCGTAAGGTTCGGATCCACGCGCAGCACTTCCTTGGCGGTGGCGAGCACCGCGGGATTCATCTTCCTGAGGTCCGCGGCCAGCTCCAGTGCAGCCTCGCGGAGCTTTTCCGGCGGCACTGCCCAGTTCACCAGCCGCATGGTCGCCGCCTGCTTGCCGTCGATCGGCTTGCCGGTCATGACCAGATACCGGGCGTCCCGCGGTGCGAGCAGGGTGGTCACCAGCTTGGTGACCCCGCCGGCGGGGAAGATGCCCCAGTTGACTTCCGAGAGCCCGAAGGTCGCCGTTTCGCTCGCGATGGCGAAATCGCACACCGAAAGCCAGGCAAACGCGCCGCCGAAGCACCAGCCGTTCACCGCCGCGATGGTGGGCTTGGGCAAGAGCCGGAGGCTGCGGAACATCCATTCGAACGCGGCCTTGCGCGCCGCGGCGCGCTCCGCGGGCTTGCCCTCGGTGTCAAAGAAATACTCTTTCAGGTCCATGCCGGCGCAGAAGCTGTCGCCGGCACCGGTGAGCACCAGGACCCGGCACTCTTCGTCCCGCTCGACTTCGGCCAGCGCATCGCGCATGTCGAAGTGCATCTGCGGGTTCATCGCATTCTTCGCTTCCGGCCGGTTCAGCGTGATGGTGGTCACCTGGTCCTTGCGCTCGACCAGAAGTGTCTCGTAAGGCATGCCTGTTCCCTTTGTTGGAGTCCTGTCAGGTGTTACGGTTTTTTCTTCAGTCCGAGCTTTTGCACCCACTGGGTGTTGGTGGCGCGGTCCTTGATCAGAAAGCTGTTCAGCGCTTCCCCGACCAGCGGGTTCTTGTCGTACAGGCCGTTCTGGGTGGCCACTTCAACGTACGCAGGCGAGCGGGTCGCCTCGGTGAAAGCGGCGACCAGGCGCCTGGCGACGGCCGGGGGCATGCCTTTTGGTCCGTACAGATACTGGATGGTGGACCCTGTCAGACCGTAGCCCATCTCCAGCAAGGTGGGCACGTTGGGCGCCACGTCGAAGCGCTCCTCCTCGAACGAGGCGAGCAGGCGCATCGTTCCGGACCGGACGTGGTTCGCCCAGCCGCCCGCGGAGAAGCTGCCGGCGGCAACATGGGCGCCCAGCACGTTGGTGATGACGCCCGCATCACCCTGAAACGCCACGACGTTCAGGTCGACCTTTTCATACAACGCGATCGCACGCGTGATGAGCTCGACTTTGGTCCCCAGACCGGGGATACCCACGGAGACCTTGCCGGGATTCTTTCTGGCGTGCTCCACGAACTCCTTCAAGGTCCGTTGCTGGCTCGCGCCCTGGGTGACGATCCCGATCCGCTGGCGCGCGACCAGCATCAGGGCGGTGGTGGCCTCGAGCAGGTCGGGGCGTATGTTCATGAAGTGGTGTGCCAGGGTGAGCGCGGTGCTCGGGGTCACGCCGATCGTGTAGCCCTCGCCACTGGCGGCGACCACTTCATTGATTGCAATCACCCCGCTTGCACCGGGCCTGTTGACCACCACGATTTCCTGTCCGAGCTGCTTGCGGCCTTCCTGGGCGAGGGCGCGGGCCAGCACGTCGGTCGATCCGCCCGGCGGAAAGCCGACCAGCAGCCTGATCGTCTTGGAAGGAAAGTCCGCCTGCGCGGCGGCGAACGAAGCTCCGAGGGAAAACGCCAGCGCGAACAACACTTGGATCGATCGGGTTCTCATCACTGCCTCCTCTGGTCGGTGCTGCAGTGTCCGGATTTCAGAACTTCCCATGCCGCCGGAACAGAGTGGACGGCTCGCAGGCAAGCTTCCTTGACATAGATCAATGTAGCCCACAGCGGACTGCCCTTCGAATGGCGGCAGGGCCGCGCCGCAGCGGCCGGAGAAAAAAACCATGCAGGTGTTCACCAGTTGCACCGACGGCGGCCCGATCTCCGTGTACGTGGAGCACGGCAAGGTGGTGCGCGTGCGGCCGCTCGCCGCCGAGGAAAACGATTTCCGGCCGTGGACCATCGAGGCGAACGGCCGGCGCTACTCGCCGCCCCGCAAATTCACCCTCGCGCCTTACATCTACGGCGAGCGCGACAGGCTGTATTCCGAGGAGCGCCTCAAGTATCCCCTGAAGCGGGTGAGCTTCGACCCGCGCGGTGAGCGCAACCCCGATTCACGGGGCAGGGCCGGCTACGAAAGGATCAGCTGGGACGAGGCGCTCGACATCGTCGCCGGAGAAATCCGCCGGGTAAGACAGACGTACGGGGATTCCGCCGTATCGGGGATGGCCTCGTCGCATCACAACTGGGGCAACGTCAACTACAAGATGAGCGCGTTCACGCGCTTTTTCGACATGATCGGTTACACGCCGGTGTTCGATAACCCCGACAGCTGGGAGGGCTGGCATTGGGGCGCGACGCACGCCTACGGTTTCTATTGGCGCATGGGGATGCCCGAGCCGTACGACCTGCTGGAGGACACGCTGAAGCACGCCGAGCAGATCGTCTTCTGGTCGAGCGATCCGGATACCACGCGAGGCATTTATTCCGGATACGAGTCGGCGATCTGGCGCCAGTGGCTGAAGGACAGGGGCGTCAGGACGGTTTTCATCGATCCCTTCCACAACTACACGGCGGCGGCGATGGGCGGCAAATGGATCGCGCCCCGCCCCGGCACCGACGCGGCGCTCGCCATGGCGATCGCGCATGTCTGGGCGGCCGAAGACACCTACGATCACGAATACGTCGACCATCGCACCGTTGGCTTCGATGAATTCAAGAAGCAAGTCCTCGGCAAGACCGATGGCGAGCCCAGGACACCCGCATGGGCAGAACGCGAATGCGGCGTCCCGGCACGCACCATCACCGCGCTGGCGCGCGACTGGGCTTCCCGGCGCACGGTGCTCTCCGCGGGCACGCGGGGCGGCATGGGCGGCGCCTGCCGGCAGGCGTACGGCACGGAGTGGGCGCGCATGATGGTGCTGCTGCAGGCCATGCAAGGCCTGGGCAAACCGGGGATCAGCCTCTGGAGCGCGACCATGGGCGTTCCTCTGGACGGCTCGTTCCACTTCCCTTCGTACGCCGATCCCGACGGCAGAATCGCGACCTCGCGGGCGGCGCGCATCCGTCCGGTGAATCGGAATCCTCAACGCCTCTACCGCCCCAGCGTGCCCGATGCCATTTTGAGTCCGCCGGTGAGCTGGCTGGGCGAAGGCTTCTGCAACGAATCGCTGGAGCAGCAGTTCGTTCCCTACACCTATCCCGCGCCAGGCTGCTCGGAGGTGAAGCTGTGGTACCGGTATGGGGGCTCTTTTTTCGGAACCATGACCGACACCACGAGGCTCGCGCGCATGTACCAGAGCCCGAAGCTCGAGCTCGTGGTCAACCAGGATTGCTGGTGGTCCGGGGAGGCCAGGTTCGCCGACATCATCCTGCCGGCCTGCACGGCGCTGGAGCGCGACGACATCGGGGAATGGGGCGAAGCGGGCGGAAGGAACAAGAACAGCAACAGCGGCAACAACTACCGCGTCGTCATACGCATGAAGAAATGCATCGAGCCCTTGTGGGAATCGAAATCCGATTACCGGATTTTCGCGCTGCTCGCCGGGCGCCTGGGGTTCGGGGAGGACTACACGGAGGGCAATACCGAGCTCGACTGGGCGCGCAGGATCTTCGACATTTCCGATCTCCCGAAACGCGTTTCCTGGGAAGACTTCGAGCGCAAGGGCTATTGCATCATCAACGCGCCCGAAAACTACCAGCCGACCCCGGCGCTGCGCTGGTTTGCCGAGGGCCGTGCCTGCGACACGCCGGACTCGCCCAATCCCAAGCGGAATACGGACAGGGCACACGAACTGTGCACCTACAGCGGAAAGATCGAATTCGTCTCGGAGAGCCTGAAGGCTCACACGCCCGATGATATGGAGCGCCCGGTCATGCCGCGCTATATCCCGAGCTGGGAAGGGCATCGATCGGCCGCTGCGGCGCGCTATCCGCTGCAGCTCATCTCCCCTCATCCGCGCTTTTCGTTTCACACTCACTACGACACGCGCACCGAGTGGCTCAACGACATCCCGGTCCACCGGGTAAGAAAAGATGGCTACGCCTGGTGGCCGGCCCGCCTCCATCCGGACGATGCGAGGGCGCGCGGGATCAGCCACGGGGACATCATCCGGCTTCACAATGACCGGGGCGCCGTGCTCTGCATCGCGGTGCTCACCGAGCGGGTCAGGCCGGGCGTGGTGCATTCCTGCACGTCGTCCGCAAAGTACGATCCGGTCGAGCCCGGGAATCCCGTTTCACCGGACAGGGGAGGGTGTGTAGCCCTGTTGACGCCCGCTCGCCTGTTGTCGAAGAATGCACCGGGCATGGCTTCGAACTCCTGCCTGATCGAAATTGAAAAGTGGTCTAATTAGCCCGTTGCGCCTTCCTGACGGAGAACTCGATGAAGCTGCCTGCGCGAAGCATCTGCTGTCTCACTGTCACGGCTTGCGTGGCGCTGCCTGTCGCAGCCCAGAGCTACCCGGCGAAGCCGATCCGCCTCGTGACCGAATTCATTCCGGGCAGCGGGGGTGATGCGTTCTTGCGCCTGGTCATGGGGCCGATGGGCGCCTCCCTCGGACAACCCATCGTCATCGACAATCGGCCCGGGGCGGGCGGGCTGGTCGCCGCGGAGACAGTCGTGCAGGCCGCGCCCGACGGCTACACGCTCCTGGGAAGCTCGCCCAACGTTCACACCATCCGACCGTTCCTGTCGCGGGTCAACCCCATCGATACGTTGAAGGATCTCACCCCTATCACGGATCTTGCCGAGCCGGTCCTCGCCATCGTCGCGCATCCTTCGCTGCCGGCCAACAACCTAAGGGAGCTGATCGATTACGCACGCAAGAACCCGGGCAAAGTCTCGTACGGGACCTCCGGCATCGGTTCGTCGCTGCACCTCGATGGCGAGCAGATACAGATGCTCACCGGGATAAAGCTGGTGCACGTGCCGTACAAGGCGCTCCAGCAGGCGCTCGGGGACGTCGTCACCGGCCAGCTTCCTATTACGTTTACCCTTGCGGGCCAGGCAGCAGGGCACGTCAAGGCAGGCAAGCTCAAGGCGCTCGCCGTGGTCGGGTCCAGACGCTTTCACGCCTGGCCGGATGTCGCACCTGTGGCCGAGGCTGTGCCGAGCTTCGAGCCGCCCGCCGCCTGGACCGCCCTGTTCGGCCCCGCCGGCCTGCCCGCGCCGATCACGCAGCGGATCTACGCCGACGCCATGAAAGCCCTGGGCGATCCCAAGGTAAAGGCCAAACTGACCGCTCTCGGCTTCGACATTCACGGTCAGAAGCCGGAGCAATTCACCGCGCACATCCGGCGCCAGAGGGAGCTGATAGGCAACATCGTGAAAACCGCCGGGATCCAGCCGACGGAATGAGGCGGCTCGTGTGGGTACAAGGCGACAGTTGCGAAAACAAGAACTTCCGCGCGAGAAGTCACGTTGAGCTAAACTTTCGCCTGCAAATTTCGGCAAAAGCGTTCTCATACAGTTGGGATGATCGAATCATTCCAGGGAGATGCCCTTATGAATGCCTTCATACAGAATTCATTGCGGGCGGCGAAATACAGTCTGGTCACCACTGCGATCATCGGCGGGTCCGCGTTCGGCCAGACTGCCGCGGAACCGGGTGAAAGGACCTTTTCCATTTTTCTCAGCCCGATGGTGACCTTGGCGAGGCTCGATGCCGCGATCGCCGTCGGCAACGCAGCGGTAGCCGTGAGGGCCGTAAATCTGCAACGTCCGCTCGGCAGGCAGGAGGCCGAAGCGCGCTTTCAAGCAGGGCTCGGGCTGGCGAGGCAGCGCGAAATGCGGGCTGCCTTGATCGCATTCCACCAGGCGGCCGATAGCGGCCACGGCCTGGCCCAGAGGAAGCTGGGCGACTTTTACGGCACGGGCAACGATGATGTCGAGCGGGACTACGAAACATCGCTCAGGTGGTATACGAATGCCCGCAATCAGGGTATCAACATCCCCAACAAGCCGTTCGCGTATCCCGGGGTTCGGCGCTAGCTGACGGATACGCCCTCGGGCCGCCGATCGGGCTCGATAGCGGCGTCGCGGATGCGAAGTCTGGCGAGCGCGGTCTATTTCGGCGGAGTTGGTCCCAGGATTTTTTCGCGAATCGCGAGCGCGCGCCGGAGCAGCGGCTCGGCATCGTTGTTGCGGCCTTGAGCACGGTAGAGGACCGCAAGATTGTTCAGACTTGCGGCCACGTCAGGGTGCTCCGGCCCCAGGGCTTTTTCATAGATAGCGAGCGAGCGCCGGTACAGCGGCTCGGCAACCGCGTAACGACCTTGGGCTTGGTAGAGAGCCGCGAGATTGTTCAGGCTTGCGGCCACCTCCAGATGTTCTGGTCCCAGGATCTTTTCGCGAATCGCGAGCGATCGCCGGTAGAGCGGCTCGGCATCCGCATAGTGACCCTGGGAATCATGGAGCTCCGCGAGATTGTTCAGGCTCGTAGCCACGTCGCGGTGCTCCGGCCCCTGGACTTTTTCGCGAATCGCGAGCGCGCGCCGGTACAACGGCTCGGCATCGGTGCCGCGGCCTTGGGCCCGGTAGAGCACCGCGAGATTGTTCAGGCTATCGGCGACATCCAAGTGTTCCGGCCCCAGGACTTTTTCATAGATGGCGAGCGAGCGCCGGTACATCGGCTCGGCATCCGCGTAACGACCTTGGGTTTGGTAGACGTAGCCCAGCCATTGCTGCGTGAGCCCGAGTCGCAAGTCGTTGCCCCGGAGCGCCTGGGCTTCATTCAGCGCGGCTTCAAATCGCGCTGCTGCGCTACGATAGTCGCCGCGCTGGTAGGCTGCCGTGCCGGCGTCCTGATGCGCCTTCCAATCGGGCGCACTGGCGCACGCGAAGAGGAAGAAAGCAGCCAGGGGCGCCAGCGATCTCAACGCCATCTTTCGGCTCCCTCCAGTTGCGCACATGGGTTTTTCTATCCGTTGCGTCGCAGACGCATCGCGCGAGCGGCCGCAGGGCCGCGTACAGTGCCGGCGCCCGTTGGATCTCGTCGATTACGCGACCGCGCAGCTGTGCATATAGAGTTTCCTATCCGTCTCAAGCCGGAACAGAAACGAAGGTGCGCCCGACGAGCAGCGCGTCGACCGCGATGACTCCCTCGCCCGCGGCGTAGACGATGAGCGGATTCACGTCGATCTCGTCCAGATCGGGGGTGGCCAGCATCAGCGCGCCGATACGGGAGGCTGCATCGACGAACGCCGGCAGGTCGCACGGCGGCTTGCCGCGAAAGCCCTCGAACACTCTTGCCCCGCGCAGCGTGCGGATCTCGTGCGCAATCTCGGCGATGCTGGCATCCGCAGGCAAGAAGCGCACGTCCTTGAGCGCTTCGGTCCAGATCCCGCCCAGCCCGACCATGAGCGTCGGGCCCCAGCAGGGATCGCGCCGCGCGCCGATGACCGCCTCGATACCCGGCTTGGCCATGCTTTCCACCAGCACACCGTCCAGTGCGAGGCCCGGCCGGGACCGCTTGACGTTGGCCTGGAGTTCCCTCCAGGCTTTTCCCAGCGCTTTGGCGTTGGCGATGCCCAGGATGACGCCGCCCGCTTCTGTCTTGTGGGTGAGCTCGACCGCCTGGGCCTTGAGCACGACGGGATAGCCGATGCGCGCGGCCGTCTTGCGCGCCTGCTCGAGCGTCTTTGCGAGAGCACCCTGCGGCACCGGTACGCCCGCTGCCCTCAGCGCTCTCTTGCCCTTCAGTTCGGTAAGCGCGCCTCCGCGGCGAGGCAGCCTCGCCGACGGGACTGCTTTCCCGCCGGCCTTCCTCCGCGGCGCGCCGGCCGCGCGCGCATAGATGTTGGCGCGCGCGAGCGCGGCGAGCGCCCGCTCCGGCGAGCGGAAGAACGGGACGCCACGGCGCGCAAGCATCGGCTTCAGCTCGGGTGCAATCGGCTGATCGCCGCCCATGAACGCGCATAACAGCGGCTTGCCGTTATCGACTTTGCCATCGAGCACGGAACAAGCGCGTTCCAGACCCGCTTCCGGCCCGCCCGATATGATGGACGCGAGCACGCAACCGACGCCGGGATCCTTCATGAGCGCGTTGACGGAGCGCGTGTACATGCCGCGATCGAACGCGGCCTGCGCGGTCAGGTCGACCGGGTTGGACGCGGTGCTGAATTCCGGCAACGTCGCCTCAAGCGCGGCCACCGTACTGGCGTTGAGCGATGCGAGCGGCAGGCCGATCGCATCGCAACGATCCAGCGCAAATCCCTTGAACGCGCCCGAATCCGTGATGATGCCCGCACCGCCGGGCGGCGGCTCCGGGTAGTGCGCCAATACTGCGGCGGTGTCGATGAGCTCGTCGAACGTGTCCACCAGCACCACGTTTTGCGAACGCACGAACGCCTCCATCACCGCGTAGTCTCCTGCGAGCGCACCCGTGTGCGTTTTCGCGGATTCGCGCCCCCCCTGACTGCGGCTGAGGTGCAGGAGCACGATCGGCTTTCCGCGCGCACGTGCCGCCGCCGCCTGCCGGAGAAACTCGGCCGGTCGGCGTATGGTCTCCGCCAGCATCACGATGACGCGCGATCGATCGTTTTCGACGAGGAACGGCAGGTAGTCTTCCAGCCCGAGCACCGCCTCGTTGCCGGTGGTGATGGCATAGCAGAAGCCCAGACATTCCGACGCTGCCGCAAGCCGCAGCACGCCGCCCATGCCGCCGGATTGGGCGAGAATGTCGATTCTCAAATCCGTCTCGACGGGGCTCGGCGGGCGTGCGTTCATGAACGTGATCTGGATGTTGTCCACCAGATTCGTGTACCCGAGGCAGTTCGGGCCCGCGAGCGCGATATCGTGTGCGCGTGCGATCTCCGTCAGCCTGCGTTGAGCTGCAGCCCCCTCGCTGCCCAGCTCGGCAAAACCCGAGGCGAAGCACATGATGCCGCCCACGTCCTTTTTCGCGAGCGCCTCGACCGTCTCCACGACCGCGGTGCTGCGCACGGTCAGCACCACGAGGTCGATGCCCTGCGGCAGTTCGCCCACTTGAGCGACGGCGGGACGACCGTCGATGCTGCTCGCGCTGCGGCTGACAATGTGGATCGCCCCCGGGTAATTCATGCGGTCCAGGGTCGCGATGACGTTGCGTCCCGGAGTCAACGGCTGTTCCGAAACACCGACGACCGCCACCGACCTGGGACGCAGCAGCCGGGCGACCTGCGCGCGCGAGATTGGCCGTTGCCGAACCCCGCGGCTATTCGCGGCAGCTGCCGCGGCCACGAACGGCGCGACGAGCGCGCTGCCCGCACTTCGACATCCGATCATTCCAGGTCCTTCCCCTTTGTTTAACCGTTGTGGTTTAACCGTTGTGTTCAGCCACCTGCCCGTTCATAGCCCGAGCATCGCGCGCGCCAGGATGCCGGTCTGTATTTCGGTGGTGCCCCCGAGGATCGTATAGGCGCGGAAATTCAGATAGCGCGGCGTCACCGCGAGCAGTTCCTCCTCACTGGCAGGCAGCCGAAGCGTCTCGTAGAGCGGCCGCTCGCCGATCCAGCGAAGCGCATCGACGCCGAGCGCGTCCAAGGCGAGTTCGGCGATCTGCTGTCTGAGCTGACTCCAGCGCAGCTTGAGCAGCGACGACATCGGACCCGGGTTCACGCCCGCCTGCGACGCGGAAAGGGCGCAAAGCTCGATCATCTCCATCGCGTCGAGGTCGCTTCCCAGCTCGCCGAGACGCGCCGCGATGTCCGGGTCCCCGGGACATTTGGCGCCGATCAGGTTCACCACCCTGGTGAACTGCGCGCGCACGCGGCCCGCGGCCGGATTTCCGCCGCGTTCGAACTCGAGCAGGTACTTGGCGACTTCCCAGCCCTTGTTTTCCTCGCCGACGAGGCCCGACACGGGAGCGCGCACGTTGTCGAAAAACACCTCGTTGAATTCGTGATCGCCGCCATTGCCGATGATCGGGCGCACGGTGATGCCGGGCAGATTCATGTCCATCAGCAGGAAGCTGATACCTTCCTGCTTCTTGCCCCCGGTCGAGGTGCGAACGAGCGCAAAGATTCGGTTCGCCTTGTGCGCGTGGGTGGTCCAGATCTTTTGTCCGTTGATGACGTAATGTTCGCCTTCTCGAACCGCGCGCGTGCGCAGCGACGCCAGATCCGAGCCCGAGCCGGGTTCGGAGTAGCCCTGCGCCCAGCAGTCTTCCCCGGCAACGATACGCGGCAGGTACTTCTTCTTCTGCTCCTCGGTGCCGAAATGCATGATCACCGGCCCGACCATGTGCGAGCCCGCGCCGTTGTAGATCGGCGCCCCGGCCCGCGCGCATTCCGACTCGAAGATGTAGCGCTCGACCGCAGTCCAGCCGGTGCCGCCGTGCTCCACCGGCCAGTGCGGCACCGACCATCCCACGCGATGCAGCGCACGGTGGAAAACGACCGCGATCTCCGGATCGTGGATGAAACCGGTCGTGAGCGATGCCGCGCGCCGCGTCTCGGGCGAGAGATTCTCGTCGAGAAAGGCGCGGATCCGGCCGCGGAAGGCGAGGTCCTTCGGGTTCAGGTGGAGGTCCATTCTTCTTTCCCTGGAACGGCCGCCGCTGCCGGGTCATGAAGCAGTCCCGTAGCCGAGACGTCCGGGTCGGAAATGATCGCCGCGTAGCGCCGAAGGTGCTCGCGCGTGGTGCCGAACAGCGTCTCGTAGGCGAGCAGCCGCTTGGCATAGGCGCCGAGCGAGAGTTCGTTCGTCGTACCGATTGCGCCGTGAAGCTGGATCGCCGCCTGGTGCACCGAGCGCGCGCAGCGTCCGATCTTGGCCTTGGCGCCCGAGACCGCGCGCGAGCGCTGCGCCGCGGGGCCGTCGAGGCTCAGCGTGGCGAACAGGCACGATGCGCGCGCCTCCTCTTCGCGCACCTTCATGTCGACCATGCGGTGCTGCAGCGCCTGGAACTTCGCGATCGGCTGGCCGAACTGGACGCGCGTCCTGGTGTACTCGACGGTCGCGGCGACCATCGCGGCCATCGCGCCGACCGCGTCGGCGGAGAGCGCCGCGATCGCGCCGTCGATGACACGCTCGATCGACGCGGCCGCGTCCTCGTTTGCGCCCAGCATGGCCGATGCCGGCACGGTTATGTCGTCAAGCTCGACATCGGCCGCGCGCGCGCCATGGACCATCGGGTAGGGCCGCAGCGCGAGACCGCGCGCCGACTTCGGCAGCACGACGACGCCTATGGCACCCTCGCCCAACGCCGCCGACACGAGCAATGGATCCGCGCTCGGCGCTGCGATCACCGCTTTCTTGGTTCCCGAGATCACGTAATTCGAGCCCCTGCGCTCTGCCTTCACCGCGGCGGCGCCGTCCCGGTGGGCAAAGGCGAGATGCATCCGGCCCTCGATCAGGGCGCCGAGAAGGGAATCCCGCTGTTCGCGCGACCCGAGTGCCGCGACGAGGCCGCCGCCGAGGAGCACCGTGGCGATATATGGCTCGAGAACGAGCGACCTGCCGAACGCCTCCATCAGAATGGCAATTTCGACTGCGCCGCCGCCGCTGCCGCCCTGGTCCTCGGAGAAAGGCAGACCCAGCCAGCCGAGTTGCGCGAACTCGGCCCAGATCTGCGCGCTCCAGCCGGGCTCGGCTGCGCAAATCCTCTGGTAGCACGGATAATCGTAGCGCGCGGCGAGAAATTTCCCGGCGCTCTCACGCAACAGGTTCTGCTCTGTCGTGTATTGCAGGTTCATGCGCGTGCTCCCTGCGAGACCTGCCTCTCGGGTTGTCCCGATAGGTCCGCCAGGCGAGCGCTTTCTTGCTCAGCGCACGGGCTCGAATGCGGGCAGATGGGCGCCGTCCGAAAGCGGCAGCCAGCACAGGCGCACCGGCAGGCCGATACGCAGGTCTTCGCGTTCGCAGTTGACCAGGTTGGCCATGATGTTCACGTCTTCCTTCAGCGTGATGATGCCGAGCGCGAACGGCTCGTGCCCCTGGAACGGCGGCCTCGCCCGAACCTGGATGGTGTACGAGAAGATGACCCCTTCGCCGCTCACTTCGCGCCATTCCAGATCCCCCTTGCCGTCATAGATGCTCACCGGACGCGGGAAAAACTGGTACTTGCCGTTGCGCGGGTCGTACTGCAACAGCAACCGCTTGTCCCGGGTAGCTTCCCAGAATGGCTTGGTGTGGTTGAGGGGCGCAGGAGGCGTGCGCTCGACGTTCCGCGTATCGTTCAGTTTTGTCATAGGGGTGCTCTCAAGCATTCGAAGTAAGGACCATCACGGAGCTCGTGGCGAAGTTGCGGGTATAGGGGATGCCGCCTATGCCGGTGACCACGGCGATTTTGCGGTTGGCCACCTGGCGAGCGCCGCCTTCCCCGAAGAGCTGGCGAACCGCCTCGACCAGGTTTGTGCCGCCGCCCGCAAGCCCGGCCTGTCCCGCCGAGATCTGGCCGCCGCCCGTGTTGAGGGGGAGGTCTCCGGTATGCGAGAAATCCGTTTCCCGGATGTAGGCGCAACCCTGGCCGCGCTGGCAGAAGCCCAGCATCTCCAGCTGCAGCAGGATGGCAATGATGAAATCGTCGTAAGGATGGAACGAGCCGACGTCCGAGAGCTTCGTTCCCGACTGCCTGAACGCCATCTGGCCCGCGACGAGGTGGCCTGTCTCGGTGATGTCGAACACCGACTGGGCTGCACGATAGTGAGTGCGCTCCCCGTAGCCGAGCGGTACCACGGCCTTCGTGCAGCCCTTGGCTTCGGCGTTCCTGCGGCTCGTGACCAGTACGCCCGAGGCACCGTCGCAGACCATGACGCAGTCGAGCAGCCGGATGGGCTCGGCGATCATCCTCGAGTTGAGATAGTCGTCCACCGTGATGGGCTTGCGCAGCTTTTCCACGGCGAGGTCGTTCAGGATGGCGTGGTTGCGCTGCGTGACGGCGAGCTTCCCGAGCGCCGCGTAGTCCAGGCCGTACTGGTGCTCGTAGCGCTTGCTGATGAAGCCGAAAGCCGTGGGCGGACCGAGGTAGCCGATCGCGCTCGTCCACTCCTGCCGGATGGGCCGGCGCGGACGGTTGTCTTCGGCCGCTTGCGTATCGGCGAAGAGGCACAGGACGTTGTGGCACATGCCGGAATCGATCGCCATGGCGGCCCGCGCCACGGTGCCGAGCGGCGAACACCCGCCGATGTCGACTGTTTGGCAGAAGTTCACGTCCAGCGCGAGCTGGTCGGCGACCGCCTGCGACCAGAAGACGTTGCCCGCGCTGGTCATGGATGAAGAAAGAATGAGACCGTCGATCTCGCCCTTCTCGATGCCGGTACCGCGAATGAGCGAGCCGAGCACCTCTCCGCTCAGCTCCCAGATATCCCGGCTGCTTTTCTCGACGATCTTGGTTTCTGCGTAACCTACGATGGCGCAATCTTGCAGGGACACGTTGGCTCCCGTTGATTGTTGGCGGGCCTATTATCCGCGGAAGACCCGACCGCGGTCTTCGGCGGCTTTCAAAATCACTCCACCCGAATGTTGCGCTTCCGGATCACCGCACCCCATGCTTCTGCATGGACTGCGCGGCTGCCCTGGCGATGACCTCGATCGCGCGACGATGAACGGGCTTGGTCACGAGCCGCGTGATGGAAGCCAGGGCCTCCCCAGCGGTCGCATGCAGTATGCTAGATTCTAAGCGTCGCTTCCACCCTGGTCGACGGCTGTGGCCTTCCGGCTCACCGGACAGCCTTGCTCGATTCCTCGACGATGAGACGGCGAAGTGGGCCGAAACGTGAAAATAGCCGGGATCCAGCCTGTGCGCACCGGGCTCGTCAAGGGGCGGCAGCGGTCAAGAAATCCGGCGCGAGCGCCGATTGACGTTCGGCGCGGGCCTCCAACGACGACAACAGGGAGTCTGCAGATGAGTTACGAAGACATCATCGTCGAACGCGTGGAAAGCTGGTTCGAGATCACGATCAACCGGCCTGAGAAGCTCAATGCGCTCCGCAACTGCACTGCCGAGGAGCTTCTCGCGGTATTGGCGGAGGTCGAAAACGATCGGGCGGTGGGCGTGGTGATCCTCAAAGGAAGCGCAAAGGCTTTCTGCACCGGCGTCGACACGAGCGAATTCAAGACCGCGGAAAACGAATACTTCGACTTCTACAGGAAGCGCAGGCACCAGTTCAAAGTGAACGAGTTGTTCCGCGAGTTGCCTGCGTTTTCCAAGCCGGTGATCACCGTAGTGGAGGGCTTCGCCCTGGGCGGCGGCCTGGAGCTCGCGATGATGGGCGACATCATCGTCGCAGGGGCGGATGCCAAATTGGGGCTGCCGGAGACGCGCTTGGGGATAATGCCCGGCGGCGGCGGCACCCAGACTCTGCCGCGGCTCATCGGCAAGGCACTGGCCAAGGAGCTGATCTGGACGGGCCGGCGCATCAGCGCCGCCGAAGCGCGCGAATACCGGCTGGTCAACCACGTGACCGAGGCGGGCAAAGCGCTCGACAAGGCGCGCGAGCTGGCCTGCGCCATCTGCGCCAATGCACCGCTGGCGGTGATGGTGACCAAGGCCGCGATCGATCGCGGGCTGGACATGCCGCTCGCCGGCGGCATGGCGACCGAGAGCGATTTCTCTTTCATGCTCCATTTCAGCAAGGACCGCAAGGAAGGGCTGAGCGCATTCAGGGAAAAGCGCCCACCGAACTTCAAGGGCGAATGACAAGCACGACAGTTCGTGTAAACAGCATGGCAATTCCTCCCATCTATGGGTAAGGATCCTGCGGCGGATCATACGCGAGCGCCTCGCGAGCGCCGCGCCGCTGTATCGGGTTCGACGAAAGTGTTAGCATGGTCAAAGGTTCGCGCCATCGGCGTAGGGAGGCGCCCGCTGACACGAATAACAGGGAGGACCCTCATGAAACGAAGCCTGATGCTGTTCGCGGCTGCCGGCCTGCTCGTGCTTGGCCAGCCGGCCAAGGCGGTCGAGACGCTCAAAATCCTCAGTTACCTGCCTCCAGCCAGCGTCACGGTCAAGGAGATCCTGACGCCCTTCATCCAGCAGGTCGAGGCGGCGACCAAGGGCGAGATCAAGTTCCAGACCTATTGGGGCGGCTCGCTCGGGCGCGACCCGGAGAAGCAGTACAAGCTGCTGGTCGACGGCATCGGTGACGTCGTCTGGATGTCCAACTACCTCCAGGGCGGCCAGTTCCCGGATTCAACGATCTTCGATTTGCCCAACATCATCCAGACCTCGACCGTCGGCTCGGTCGCCTACTGGCGCATGCTCAAGCAGGGCATGCTGACCGGCTTCGACGACATAAAGGTCGTCAGTGTCTACATGACCGGCCTCAACGGCATCCACACGCGCAAGGCGTTCAAGACCCTGCATGACCTCAAGGGCATGAAGATCCGCGCGAGCGGCCCGGTCGCCGCCGAGTTTCTCAAGCAGTTCGGCGTGGTTCCGGTATACATGAGCAACAACGCGCTGCCCGAAGCGTTGAGTCGCGGCGTGGTCGACGGATTGACCAACGAATGGACGGGCCTGACCACCTTCAAGATCCACAATGTCGTCAACTACCACTACGAGGGCTACGTCGGGGCGACCAGCTTTGTCGTCGGGATGAACAAGAAGGTATGGGAGCGCCTGAGCCCCGCCGCCAAGGCGGCCATCGACAAGTTCAGCGGCGAAACCATGGCGCTGGCCGCGGGCAAGGCCTATGATGCAGCCGAGATCAGTCGCCGCAAACCGCACCTGAACGACAAGAACCGGGTGTTCATTTTCCCGACCGACGCGGAGATCCAGGCGGTCGAGAAGTTCGCCCAGCCGGTCTACGACAACTGGATCAAGAACACGCCGAACGGCGCCAGGAAGTTCGCGGCGCTGAAGGCAATCCTGGCCGACATCCGAGCCGTCAAGTAGTCTCCCCAGCGGAGGCCGTCGCGTCATGGCGAGACCGGGATACGCGGTCCTCGAAGGGCTCGTCCGTCCGGACGGACCTCTCGATCACGTGACCAGGTGGATCGCCCTCATCGGGCTGATCGGCCTGCTCGGCATCACGCTGGTCATCGTCGCCGACGTGATCCTGCGCGGGCTCTTCAACCGGCCCATCGAGGGCCTGGAGGATATCGCCAAGTTCACGTTCGCCATCGTGGTGGCGAGCTGCTTCCCGGCGGGGCTGATTCAAGGCCATAACGTCGCGATTCGCTTTCTCGGCAAGGGGCTCGGCGACAAGCCCACGACCTGGCTGGAAACCTTCGCCGCCTTCTGCACCCTCGTTTTCTTCCTGTTGCTCGCCTGGCAGTTCGCGGTCTTCACGCTCGATGAGATGGCGCACAACCGCTACACCCAGGCGCTGCAGTTGCCGACGCCGCCGTTCTGGTGGGTGGTCACGGGCATCATTGCGATCACCGTGCCGATCCAGCTCGTCGTCCTGGCGCTCTGGATCAAGCGCACGCTCAAAGGCGAGAAGCCCATCCTGCTTGGTCGCGAGGACATCGGCGCATGATGGACCCGCTGCTGGTCGGCAGCCTCGGCCTCGGCCTGGTGTTCCTGCTGATCGCGCTGCACGTTCCGATCGGCGTGGCGATGGGGCTGGCCGGCTTCATCTCGATCGGCATCCTGCTCGATTTCGAAAAGTCGATCAGCCTGTTCAGCACCGAGCCCACTTCGATCATCGCGAGCGCCGATTTCGCGGTGATTCCGTTGTTCCTGCTGATGGGCAGCTTCGCGGCCGCGGCGGGCCTCTCCGCTGACATCTACCGCTTCGCCTATTGCTTCGTCGGCCATTACCGGGGCGGACTCGCACTCGCCACCATCGGCGGCTGCGCCGGTTTCGGCGCGGTGTGCGGCTCGTCGATCGCCACCGCCGCGACCATGACCCGGATCGCCCTGCCCGAGATGCTCGAGCGGCGTTACCAGCCGGCGTTGGCGACCGGCTGCATCGCCGCCGGCGGCACGCTCGGCATATTGATCCCGCCCTCGGTGATCATGGTTCTTTATGGCATCCTCACCGAGCAGTTCGTGATCACCCTGTTCGTCGCCGCGATCGTTCCGGGGCTGCTCACGGTCGTGTTCTATTTCATCGCCACCGGCATCTATACCTACGTCTACCCTGAGGCCGGCCCGCCGGGTGAGCGCATGTCGTGGCCCGAGCGCGTCAAGGTCTTCCGGCAGACCTGGGGCGTCATCGTTCTGGGCATCGTCGTCAGCGGCGGCATCTACGGCGGAATCTTCACCGTCGCCGAGGCGGCCGCGGTGGGCGCGGGCATGGCCCTCGCCTTCACCGTCGCGCGCGGGAAGCTGACCCGGCGGGTGCTGTGGGGGATCCTCGGCGAGACCGCGGCGAACACCGGCATGATCTACGTGCTCATCATCGGGGCGTCGATCTTCACCTACTTCGTCTCGCTGTCGCAGATGCCGGCCGAGCTGGTCGCGCTCATCAAGGGGCTCGGGATGCCGCCGCTGATGGTGATGGTGATGATCACCATCATGTATCTGATCCTGGGTTCGGTGTTCGATACGGTGGCCGCGATGGTGATCACGCTGCCGTTCGTGTTTCCCCTGGTGGTCGGGCTCGGCTACGACCCGATCTGGTTCGGCGTCTACAACGTCATGGTGATCGAGGTCGGCATGATCACGCCGCCCATAGGCATCAACGTGTTCGTGCTGCACGGCATGGCTCGCGACATCCCGCTCGCCACCGTCTTCCGCGGCATCCTGCCCTATTTCGGGGCGGATCTCGCGCGCCTGGGGTTCCTGTTGCTGTTTCCGGCACTCGCCACGTGGCTGCCGTCGGCGGTCGGCATGCCGATGTCCTGACATGGCATCACTCTTTGCCTCCTCACGCACCGTCCCGCTCCAGATGGAGCCTGCGACGGGCGGCCTGGCCGGAGTGAAATCGACCAGTTGCTGGCGTCCCATTAATCCCCCCTGTACCTAGTTCGGGTAAATCGGGGTCAGAGCCCGAATTCGTATCGCGCTAACGCGGGAACAGGGGCCTGGAGTGAACATAAGCCTGATAAACTTCGCACCACCAGAACTCAAGGGCCGGGGTCTTTCCGGCCCTTTTTCAATTCCGGGCGGCCTGCTTGCATCCTCCGTAAACGGAGTATAAACTATCCGTAATAGGAAGATTGCAATGAGCGCCATTCCATTCGCCTATCCGGCCAGCCGCTTCGAGCCCGCCCCGCTTGTCGATCTCAATTCAAAAGCCGAGCGCGAGCGGCTGTCGCGATCCGCGCTGCGCGGCTTTTTCAGGATCGTCGAGCGCTGGGGGCTGCGCGATGAGGACGCCCGCGAGCTCCTCGGCGGGCTCTCGAGCAGCGCCTACTACGAGTGGAAGAAGAACCACCAGCGTCTTCTCGAGGTCGACCGCATCACCCGGATTTCCTACCTCGTCGGCATCTACAAGGCTTTGCACATTGTCTACGGCGACAAGCTCGCCGACGAGTGGGTCAACCTTCCCAACAGCAACGCGATCTTCGCAGGCAGGACTCCGCTTGTCTACATGCTCGCCGGCGGGCTCGTGGCGATGCAAACCGTGCGCAAGCTGCTCGATGCGCGGCGCGGCGCGGCGTGAGCCCCGCGCTGCCCGGAACATCGCTTGTTCGCGAATTTGATACCTTACGGCTGATTCCATCGAGGTTCGCCCCCCGCGAGGATTCGGTGCTCGGCGAGCTCGCGGAAGACGAGGCGCATCTTGCCGACCTCTTTGAGCTGGACAACGCGACTAACGAACGGCTGCGCGGCGAGCGCGGCTTGCTTCCGGGTATCGGCATGGACGAGCTCGTATTCGGCGTGCCGAATTTCCGGGTGATCGACGCGGCCTTCACCTACGCCCGTCCCGAGGGCAGCCGCTTCAACGGCCCGGACCGGGGTGCGTGGTACTGTTCGCTGGAAATCGAGACGGCGCTTGCCGAAGTCTCGTTTCACAAGACCGTCGAATACCAGGAAATCGGACGTTTCGATGACAGCGTCAGCTACGAGGCGCTGCTCGCCGACTTTACCGGCGAGTTCCACGACCTGAGGGGCGATGCCCGCTTCGCACGCTGCCTCGATCCGCGCAGCTACGTAGCCTCGCAGCGGCTGGCGGCGCGACTGCTCGATGCCGGCTCGGTCGGCGTGATTTACCCGAGCGTGCGCCGCAAGGCAGGTACCAATGTCGCGTGCTTCCGGCCGGCCGTGGTCGGCAACGTCCGCCGGGGCGGCAGCTGGCGCTTCACCTGGACCGGCACGCAAACGCCGCGGATAGAAGCCGGCGAGTCGGCCGCGAAACGCGGCGGCAAGGCTCGGCGCGGGTAGCGTGCGTGGGCCGCACCAGGCTGCCGATGCGCTCGGCGCGAACCGGCAGGCGGGCGGGTGAAGCTTGCGGCATTGCATGTCTCCATCAGGCCGTGGGCTACGCGAATGTCGGCAGCGTAACACCTATGGTGGTCAGGCCGAAGAGGCGAAGATCACGGCGCGGGTCCTCAGGGGGTCGGGGGCGAAGTTCGATTGAACCGGGGCGCCGCCGCTGAGCGGCATATCAGAACCGGGGTGGCGCACCGTGGAAAGCCTGGGTGATGAGTTCGACCAGGTCGGCGCGCGCAACCTGGCGCGGGTTGGCGATGGGCTTGGCGCCCACGAAATCCACTGCTGCTTCTATGTCGGATTCCTTCATGCCAAGGTCCTTCAATCCCGTCGGGATCCGCAGGCGCACATTCAAGTCGTAGAGACCCAGCCCGGCATCGTTTACCGCGAGCGCCCGCTCGATCTTTTCCATCGCATGTTTAGCCGCGTTGCGGTTGAACGCGATCGCATAAGGCACTACGACTGCGTGCGTGCCCGCATGGCTGAGCCCGTAGCGTTTCCGTAGGTTCTGTGCAATGGCATGCTCCACGCCCACCGGCGCGCGGAATGCCGCCGCAAGCCAGGCGCCGTACAACGCCTCTGTGCGCGCTTCGATGTCGGTGGGCCTCGCAACCACGCGCGGCAGACTGGAACCGAGGACACGCACCGCCGCTTCGGCCAGCGTCTCCACAGCCGGGCTGCGATCGGCACCGTAAAGCGATTCCACCGCATGGGCCATGGCATTCATGCCGCTTTGCCCGGAGATTTGTGCGGGCAGGCCGAGAGTCAGGTCCGGGTCGTAGATGGCGGTCGAAGGCAGCGCAGCGAGACTGCTGCCGCTGCGCGCATCGTCGTCCTTGCCATAGCTCCAGTTAGAGGCCATCTCCGAACCGGAGTAGGTCGTGACCACCGCAATATAGCGAAGCTGCGTATGCGCCGCGACGGCCTTGCCCAGCCCAATTGGCGTGCCGCCCCCCACCACGATGAATCCATCGGCCCCGCTTTTCTTCGCGTGCCCGGTCGCCCGCTCGAAATCTTCACGCGTGATACCCGGATAGGCGAGCCGCAGCACTTCGATACCGCAATTGGGAGCCCGGGCAATGATCCGTTGCGACAATTGCATCCCAGAACCCGTGCACAGCACGAATGCGCGTGAGATCCCGTGGCGCTCCAGTTCCTGCGCAACCGCGTTTATCGTTCCCCGGCCAAACAATACTCGTGGAGCAGGGGACTGGAAAACGAACTTTTCGACCATGAGCTCCTGTTCCCGAACAAGACGCATTGTGGGCCTGCGCCTTGGCGGCGGCTTTGAAATCTGCCGAAAGGACGCTCAAGTCGTCTGGTCGACCTGGGCGCGCTTGATTCACGACTTCCTTATCCGTCCTGCGTCAGATCCGGTAAGGGATCCGAATTGCCGGCTCGTCGGCGGGGAAATCCTTGGTATTGCGGGTGACGAGCAGCAGGTTTTCTGCTCGTGCGGTTCCCAGGATGATCGCATCGGGGATACGCAACTTCGTCGTCCGCCGCAACGCAACGGCTCGTTCCGCGATCGCCTCGGTCAGTTCGATCCGTTCGAAAATCAAAAGGAACTTTCGGGTTTCCCCTTCTATGGAAGGATCTGCTCCGGCCAGGACTTCGATCCATGAAATGATGCTGATCGCGGGCTTCTCGTACCGGGCGAGCTCCGCTTTGGCGGCTTCGATGCCGTTCAGATAATCGATGAGAACATTGGTGTCGAACAATGCCCTCAACGGCCCCACTCCCTTCGCAGGCGCCGCTGATACACTATCCCGTCCTCGCGCTTGCCTGCTTTGCGCCAAAGGCCGAACGCGGCGCCCGCATCCGGCGCATTCTCGGCGAGAAAGCGGTCCACGGCTTGGCGGATCAATTCAGCGCGTGAAACCTTGCGGCGCCTCGAGATCCTCTCCAACGCCTCGACTTGTCGCTCCGGAATATCGATGATGGTGCGCATGGAGGGCACCTAGATGCATGATGACGAATCATGATATCACGCACCCTCTCCGTCTGCCATCGATATCATTCGAACTTCCTGAGACCGTTTGGTGGTTAACTTGTAGCGCTAAACCACCGGACGCGCGCCATGGACGAACGCGGGCAAGGCATCGTCTTCGATCTCTCGGATCGGATGAGCTACGCGGGGTATCTCTGCCTGGACCAGCTGCTTTCCGCCCAGAAGCCGTTGAGCCAGCCCGCGCACCATGACGAGATGCTGTTCATCATCCAGCACCAGACGGCCGAGCTCTGGATGAAGCTGATACTGCACGAACTGCGCGCTGCGCTCGAATGCGTGAAGACGGACCGGCTGAATCCCTGCTTCAAGATCCTGGCACGGGTCAAGCAGGTCCAGCGCCAGCTGTTCGAGCAATGGGCGGTGCTTGAAACGCTCACCCCGAGCGAGTATGCCCAGTTTCGCCATGTGCTCGGCGTGGCATCGGGAATACAGTCCGCGCAGCACCGCGCCGTCGAATTCATGCTGGGCGGCAAGAACGCGGCATTGGTCGAGATCTTCAAGCACGATCCGGCCGTCCATGGCGAGCTCACGGACCTGCTTAATGCCCCCAGCCTATATGACGAGTTCCTGCGCTACCTGCGCCGGCGCGGCTTCGCTGTTCCTGACGAGTGCGTCGAGCGCGACTGGTCACTGGCTTATCGGCATAACGCGGCCCTCATGCCGGTGTTCAAGCGCGTCTATGAAACTCCCGAGGCCTGTTGGGAGGCCTACGAGATGTGCGAGAAGCTCGTCGACGTCGATGAGGCGTTCCAGCTCTGGCGTTTCCGGCACGTGAAGACGGTCGAACGCATCATCGGCTACAAGCGGGGGACGGGCGGCACCGCGGGGGTCGAATACCTGCGGGATCTGGTGAGCCGCAGCTTCTTTCCCGAGCTGCTCGAGGTGCGCACCGAAATCGGGGTGCGATGAGCTCGGCGCTGGAGCACGCCGTCTCTTCCCTGGGACGGGATGCGCTGAGCGAAGCCGCGCTGCGTGAGCACGTTTTTCCACTGTTCAAGCGGGTTCTGCAGAGAAGTGAAATCTACCTGGCAAACCATTCGCTCGGCCGCCCGCTTGACCAGACGGCGCGCGACGTGAGCCTTGCACTCGACGCCTGGTATGAGCGCATGGATGAGGCCTGGGAGCCGTGGCTCAAGGCGATCGAGGCCTTTCGCATGAATGTGGCCGAGCTCATACATGCGCCGCGCTTCGATTGCATCGTTCCGAAAACGAGCGCCGGCCAGGGTCTGCGAGCGATCCTCAATACCTTCGATGAACGCGGGAAAGTCGTCACCACGGCCGGTGAATTCGATTCCATCGATTTCATCCTCAAGGCGTATGCCGAGCGCGGCCGCATCGATCTGGTGACGGTGGCGGCCGATGAGCGCGGGGAATTCCACGTCGAGGACGTTCTCGCCGCCGTGAAACAGGACGCGGTCTTTGTGGTGCTGTCCATGGTGATGTTCGAGACGGCGCAGATCGTGGGCGAGCTCGAGCGCCTGGTTCGCACCGTGCACTCCAGGGGCGGCACAGTGCTGCTCGACCTCTACCACGCGGCAGGCGCCCTCCCGGTGGATATTCAGACGCTCGACGCGGATTTCGCCGTCGGCGGATCCTACAAGTACCTGCGCGGCGGGCCGGGCGCTTGCTGGCTCTACGTACATCCGCGCCATCTCGACGGGACGTTGAGGACGCTGGACACGGGCTGGTTCGCAAAGCCCCAACCCTTCTCGTTTCAGCGCGCCGCAACTGCCGAGCTCGCTTCCGGCGGTAATGCGTTTCTCGAGTCAACGCCGCCCGTGCTCGCCTTCGTCCAGGCACGGGCCGGACTGGAATTCACTTTGTCCGTCGGGGTCGACCGGCTGCGCGCCTATTCCCTGAACCGGCAGGCGATCCTGATGCAGGCCCTCGCACGGGAAGGCGTGGAGGCGATCGGCGCGCGGCCCGACCGCGGGGCCTTCGTGGTGGTGGTTCATCCCGATGCGGCGCGTCTCGCTCGAGCGCTGAGAGCGCAAGGGGTCCTTGCCGACGGACGGAGCTCGTACCTGCGTCTCGGGCCCGATCTTCTCAACACCGAAGAAGAGCTCGTGCAGGCGGCTCGGCAGCTTGGAAAACTCGTCTAGCTCTCAAAGGCGCGGCCGCCGCACGCCGTGTGCGGCGGCACGCTTGGAGCCAACCCGGCAGGCTCAGCTGTGCATTGCGGGCGCGCTGACCGGCGGTGTGCCCTCCTTGATGAGCCCGCGGATCTGCGAGCGGAACTCCGGGGTGTCCTGATGGCCGTGCACGGCGACGGCATGCTGCACGGCGGCGTCCAGCAACTCGTTTTCACTGTCGGCCGCGATGGCCACGGAGCAGTTTGATTCGCTCGGATATTCACGGCAGTCGATGTATTTGCGACCCATGTTCCACCTCCTGATGCTTTTGAGGGCGCCATTTTCTACACCGCAGACACCGGCCCGCCCCCGGACGCCGGTGCCCGCTGCAGCTCGTTCGGCGCAAAACTCGAACTGCGATTAAAAGCCCGGGAAAAGCGAAAGGCAATCGCTGATATTGCGACGCCACTGTAGAGATACCGCTACAAGGGGTCGGATGGATTTTGCATAGCCCGCGACTTTGCGTGCACAATTGCCACAGGAGGGTTCAACGAGGAGGAGGAACACATGAGGCTGCGCTTCACTCTTGCGGCCGCGCTTGCGGCCGCTTTCGCGGGCAGTGTCCATGCCCAGATGGAAATCAAGTTCGGCCACGTCGGCGAGCCCGGGTCGCTGTTCGCGGCCTCGGCCGAGGAATTCGCCAAGCGCGCCAACGCGAGGCTCGCCGGCAAGGCGAAGGTCATCGTCTACGGCTCCAGCCAGCTGGGCGGCGACAAGGAGCTGTTGCAGAAGCTGAAGCTTGGCACGGTGGAGCTCGCCCTGCCTTCCACGGTGATGTCCTCGGAAGCGGACATGTTCGGCGTGTTCGAGATGCCGTACCTGGTCAAGGACCGCAACCACATGAAGCGCATCGAGCAACAGGTGTTCTGGAAAGTGCTCGCGCCGGAAGCGGAGAAGAAAGGCCTGAAGATACTGGCCGTCTGGGAAAACGGCTATCGCCACATCACCAACTCGAAACGGCCGATCAACACGCCCGCCGATCTGCGGGGCATCAAGTTGCGCGTGCCCGAGGGCAAGTGGCGGGTGAAGATGTTCCAGGCGTATGGCGCGAACCCCAGCCCGATGAAGTTCTCCGAGGTGTTCACGGCGCTGCAGACGGGCGTCATGGACGGCCAGGAAAACCCGTTCCCCCAGATCTACAGCGCGAAGTTCCAGGAAGTGCAGAAGTTCCTTTCGCTCACGGGTCATGTGTACACGCCGGCGTACGCCACCGTCGGCGCGAAGAAGTGGGCGAGTATGCCTGGAGACGTGCGCAGCACGCTGGAGGCCGTGGCCAAGGAGACCCAGGCATTCGTGTACGACAAGGCTTCGAGCGACGACAGCGAGCTGCTCGGCAAGCTGAAGGCCGCGGGCATGCAGGTGAACACGCCCAACAAGGACGCCTTCATCGCCGCGTCCCGGCCCGTGTACCAGGAATTCTCCAAGGAAGTGAAAGGCGCCAAGGAAGTGATCGACCGCGCCATCGCGCTCGGCAAATAATTCCGCGATGCTGACGTTGTGGCGCAGGCGCTACGAGCGCCTGCTCGAGTGGATCGTCATGGCGCTGATGGCGGCGCTCGCCATCGAAGTCACGGTCGGCGTGCTGTTCCGGACCATGGGGGCCTCGCTCGTCTGGTATGACGAGGTGGCCGCGATCCTGCTCGCCTGGCTCACTTTCTACGGTTCGGCGCTCGCCGGGGTGAAGCGCGCCCATATCGGCTGTCCCGAGCTGGTCGCGCTGCTGCCGGGCCGCGCCCGCGTTGCGATGCGCCTCCTCGCCGACGTCCTGGTGGTCGCCTTCTTCCTTCTGGTGGGCTGGACCGGCTACGCGATCCTCGACGTGCTCGCCACCGACAACCTCGTGAGCCTGCCGGCCGTGCCGGTGGCCTACGTGCAGTCGGTCATTCCGATCAGCGCCGTGCTCATCGTGCTGGCCGAGCTGGTGACGCTGCCCGAGGCGCTGGCCCGCGCCCGCGAAGGTGCGCACTGATGGCGATCCTGCTGCTCTTCGTCTGCGTGCTGGGCCTCGTCCTCATCGATGTGCCCATCGCGGTCGCACTCGGCATCGTCGCGATTTCCGCGATGCTGGTGAGCCACGGCGTGGATACCCTGCCCAACCTGCCGGTGGTGCTCTACAACGGCGCGACTAATTTTCCGCTGATCGCGATTCCGCTGTTCATCCTGGCCGGGGCCATCATGAACGCCTCGGGCATTTCGACGCGGCTGATCGCTTTCGCCTCGGCGCTGCTGGGATTCATCCGCGGCGGCCTTGCCATGGTGTCCATCGGCACTTCCATGTTCTTCGCGGAGATCTCCGGGTCGGCCGTGGCGGACGTTTCGGCGCTCGGGTCCATCCTCATTCCGGCAATGAAGCAGAAGGGCTATCCCAGCGCGGTCGCCGCGGCGGTGATGTCCTCGGCGGCGACGCTCGCGGTCATCATCCCGCCCTCCATCCCGATGATCCTGTATGCGGTGATGGCCGAGACCTCCGTGGTGCAGATGTTCGTGGCCGGCATCG
>Ga0156229_1032_pt1 | contig 34422 bp, 37 predicted proteins | sample RifCSPlowO2_12_FD_116156 | JGI IMG/M metagenome (GOLD analysis project Ga0156229, IMG submission 116156) | Betaproteobacteria bacterium RIFCSPLOWO2_12_FULL_66_14 | reverse complement strand
TGCCGAGCGCCGGGCCTGCGCGCCCCTGGCGCGCCATCTGGTAGCCGTCCAGACAGGTCACCACGGCGGACGACTCGCCGGGAATGTTCACCAGGATGGCGGTGGTCGAGCCGCCGTACTGCGCGCCGTAGTAGATCCCGGCCAGCATGATGAGCGCCGAGATCGGCGGCAGCGTGAAGGTGAGCGGCAGCAGCATCGCGATGGTGGTGACCGGCCCGATGCCGGGCAGCACGCCGATCAGCGTGCCGAGCATCACCCCGGCGAGGCAGTACAGAACGTTCTGGAAGGACAGCGCGACCTGGAATCCGAGTATGAGGTTGTTGAACAATTCCATTGGGTCAGCTCCAGGCGTAGGGCCAGACGTTCATCGAGAGCCCCAGTCCTCTGACGAACACCCAGACCGCGAATATCGCCATGCCGACCGCCAGAAAGGAGGCTTCTTTCCACTTGAACTCGTGCCCGGCCCAGGCCGAGCCGATGATGAGAACGACCGTGGCGATGGCGAGCCCGGCGGGCCGGACGAGGTAACCGAACGCCGCCACCGCCAGAAGAATGATGAACAGCGAGGGGTCACCCCATGAGGCCAGAAAAAATCCCAACGTGATCGCCCCGCCGATCCATCGGGCCCATTCGGGCGCGCCGACGAACCACTCGCCCCAGTAGTACATGGGAATGGTGAGCAGCAGCGAGGGGATGAGCAGATAGACGCGCACGCGCATCTGCTTCAGCGGGTGTTCCAGCTTGGAAAAGAACGACCGGAGGAAGATGATGGCGCCGAGCACCGCCATCAGGCCCCCGAGGACCGTGGGGAAGTAGGCCGGCCCCATGCGCAGCGCCGAGCCCATCGGGTAATTCCTCGAGACGAACATGAAGGCCAGCCCGAAACCCATGAACATCAGGCCGGCCCAGAAATCTTTGCCGTTGGTGATTCTCATGAACCCTCCTCTGAAAGCGGCGCGCGAGCATTTTGCCACAGGGTGCGCGCCCGGGGTGAGTAAAGTCCTGCGGAGTGCATGTGCGTTCCAAGTAGCGCTTCGACCGAGCGTCGGTGCGCTCCGGAATCATTTTTCTGTCGGGCGTCCATCATAAAGCCGCGAGATTCTGCCACAAAAATTTCGCCGTGCCACCCCCAAAAGCGGATTGTCAGGTTTTGAACGCATGCTGCGTTGCAGCGCAATGCCGTGCCGCTCAATCCATTTTCTCCTTGTCCATGTAGCTGACGAGCTTCTCGCTCGTCTGGCGCAGACGCTGCGAAAGCATCAGCACCAGCTCCATGAGAATTTTCGCACCCAGGATGGGCTGCTCGAGGATGATACGGGCAAGGCTTTCACGAGTGAGCACTGCGAGCAGGCATTGCTCGGCGGCGACGCACGTGGCGAATCGCGGCTCGCCGTCGATCATCGACATTTCCCCGACCGTCTTGCCCGCGTCGAGGACGGCGATGAGTCTCGGCGAATTCCATCGGCCGCGCTTGAACACTTCGATCCTGCCCTGCAGCATGAGCATCATGAAATCGCCCGGCTGTCCCTCGCGTATGACGTCGACGCCCGGCTGTGCCCGGTAAACCTGCATGAACTGGCACATCAAGCGGATCTCGGCCAGGTTCAGGTTTTCGAACAGCGGTGAATGCGTGATGAGGGCGTGTATCTGGCTGGCGAATTGGGTCGCTTCCCCGAGCGGTTCGAGGTGAGGCAACGGACCGTGTTCAAGGGTATCCGGCATGGGCATCGTCCCCGGTTCGCGACCGGGCCGGCGGCAGATGTCGAATTATGCCGAAAAGACCGTTGCGCCGGGCGAAAAGGATCACGCGCGGTCGCCTCTGATCGGTTGGGGATCTGATGCGACCCAAATTAGAACAGGTCTAAACGCGCCGCGCCTAGGCGATCAACCACCAGGTAAGACCGAGCCAGCCGAAAAGCGCTACCACGAGATGCGGGTCCCGCATCAGTTCTGCGGACGGATCCGCTCCGCCTCCGCGGCGGTAGAGCATCCAGAGATAGCGCGCGATGCCGTACATCACCAGCGGGACCGTGTATACCAGATCGTCCGTGGCGTGCAGGGCGATGGTGCGCTGATCGATGGTGTAGAAGGCATAACCGATCACCGTACCCGCCGCGGTCACCGCGATCATTCCATCCAGCGACTCCAGCGAGTAGGCGCTCAACGCCCTGCGTTGCGAGACTTCCGCCACCAGCGAGCCCGTTCCGTCCTGGACGCTTTCGAGACGGATGTCGTTCTCTTTCAACGACGCAAGCTCGGCGCGGCGCTTCGCGAAGCCGAGAAACAGCGTCACCATGACACCGCACAGAAGAAGCCAGCGGGACGGCGCGATGCCTACGCCCAGGGTCCCGGCGAGCAGGCGCAGCATGAAGCCCGCGGCAATCAGAAATACGTCCAGCACGGCCACATGCTTCAGCCCGAGGCTGTAGGAGAGGTTGACAAGGATGTAGCCGCCCGCCGTGCCAAGTGCGGCCACCGAGACGAACGCCGCGAGAGTCAGGCCGGCCGCTGCCAGAACAGCGCAGTACGCGAGCGCCGCGGTCGTACCGATGCTGCCCGCGGCCACGGGCCGGCTGCGTTTGCCCGGATGTGCGCGGTCGGCATCCCGGTCCATCACGTCGTTGAACACGTAGACGGCGCTCGAAACGAGACAGAATCCGGCAAACAGCGCGACCACGTCCAGCACCAGCGCGTGATCGCCCCACGCGTGCGCGAAAAACAGTCCGACGAAGACGAAGCCGTTCTTCAGCCACTGGCGCGGGCGCGCCAGCCTCACCAAAGCCCCCAGCTGCTTCATCGGCTGCGCACCGGGCAATAGGCCGAGAAATAGCGCTCGCAAAATACGCACCTTCCCTGCGGCAGGTAAGCGGGGATCTGATAATACCGGTCGCGGACATAGGCGAGCACGCGGTCACGATACGCGGCATAGTCGAAGCCCCGTCCCAGCACCAGATGGAAGCTCGTCCCGGAAAGCGCAAGGGTGCGCAGCTCCACGGACTTGAAATACGGCTGGTACTCGTCGGCTTGAGGCGCGTTCTTGCGGAAAATGGCAATGTCGCGCCCGTCATACCGGCGTACGTCGGTGAGGAAATCGTCATGCCGGGCATGCGAAGAGCCTGTGCCGAAGACGAAAACGTAATTCCCCGAATAGTAGGTAAGGGTCACCGCGGGCGAGTAGCCGTCGGCGGCCAGCTCGAACTCCGGCCGATATCGCTCGAGCGTTCGCACGACGTCGTTTATCCTGAAGTGAAACACGAGGCCATCGTAGATGCGCGTCTTGTTCCAGGTCTCCAGCGGCAGCGCGGCCGCGACGAGAATGACGGCCACGTGCAGCAGGCTGAACAGTCCCAGGTAGGTCACGGTGGCACGCAACTGGTTTGCCGGGAGCAGCAGCGCGGCCGCCATGTAGAAAAATGGAACGAACGCCAGGACCCAGTGCAGTCCGACCGGCCGCACGAACGAGACGGCGGCGAAGAAACCGAGGGGAACGGCCAGGGCCAGGGCGAGGAAACGGAAACCCCGGTCCTGCCACCTTTGCCTCAATGCGCGAGCCGCTCGCCCTGCCTGCACCAGCGCCGGGGGGCTGAGCACATACAGGGCGATCAGCGCGAACAGCAGCGGCGTGCGCCAGGACAATCCGGCCTCTTCGTGCCGGTTGTACAGATTGAACATGAGGTTCGCCCAGCAGTTCTCGTAATTCCACCAGGCGTTGCCGGCGAGGAAAGGCAGCGCACCCGCAAAGGTGGCGGCCAGGCCCCGCCAGCGGGGCTCGGAACGCGGTGCGAGAACCGCGTCGGCGACGAACACGAGCGCCAGCAGAACGGCAAAGTACTTCGAGAGGAAGGCAAGGCCCAGGAAAACGCCCGCAACGAAATGCCACGTCGTGGACCTTTCCTGCAGCGCTTTCCATCGCGCCAGCGCGGCGAGGAAACAGAACAGAACGAGCGGCGTGTCGGTGGTGACGAAGACGTTCCAGACGTTGATCGGAACCAGCAGGAACGCGACTGACGCGTACAACGCGTTGCGGGGGTCGCGCTTGCGCAATGCCCAATACATCGCAGCCGCGATGATTACGGGCAGCAAAGTGGACGGCAGCCGCAGCATCCATTGGGACGTCGAGAACCGGCTGAGCAGCGCGTGCATCCACCCCACCATCGGGGGGTGGTCGTAGTATCCCCAGTCGGGCTGCAATCCCCACACGACGAAGTACGCTTCATCGCCCGTCATGGGGAAGACCGCCGAGAGCCAGACTCTGAAAGCGAGCAACAGCGCGATGAGCGCAATCGCGCGGCGTTGTTCGCCTTCCAGTGCCGTCATGCCCTCTCCCATGGCGCCCTGGAGTCAGGCGCGGCGGCGTGCGCTTCTGCGCTTCTGCACGGCCTTTGCCAGCGCATCCAGCAAAGGAACGCTTTCCTCCCAGCCCAGGCAGCTGTCGGTGACCGATTGCCCGTAGACGAGCACCTTGCCCTGGGAGATGTCCTGCCGGCCCGAGCGCAGGTGCGACTCGATCATGACCCCTGTGATGCGCTGCTCGCCGGAGGCGATCTGATCCCCGATCGCCTGCGCCACCTCGGCCTGACGGCGGTGGTCCTTGCCGCTGTTGGCGTGGCTGCAATCGATCATCATGCGCTGGGGAAGGCCGGCGGCGGCGAGGCTGCCGGCCGCCGATTGGACGCTGCGCGCGTCGTAGTTCGGCTGCTTTCCGCCGCGCAGGATGATGTGGCAATCCTCGTTTCCCCGGGTCTCGACGATGGCGACGTGCCCGTTCTTGTGCACCGAGAGGAAATGATGGCGCTGCCGTGCCGCAAGAATGGCATCGATGGCGATCTTCACATTGCCGTCGGTCCCGTTCTTGAAACCGATGGGCGCCGAGAGGCCCGAGGCGAGCTCCCGGTGCACCTGCGACTCGGTGGTGCGCGCACCGATGGCGCCCCAGCTGATGAGGTCGCCGATGTACTGCGGCGAAATGGTGTCGAGAAACTCGGAGCCCGCAGGCACGCCCGCCTGGTTGATCCGGACCAGCAGGTCGCGCGCGATCCTCAGCCCCTCGTTGATGCGGAAGCTGCCGTTCATGTAGGGATCGTTGATGAGGCCCTTCCAGCCGACGTTGGTGCGCGGCTTCTCGAAATAAACCCGCATCAGGATTTCCAGGTCCTCGGCGAGCCGCTCGCGTTCGGCCGCCAGCCGCCGGGCGTACTCGATCGCGGCCACCGGGTCATGGATCGAGCAGGGACCGATCACCACCAGCAGCCGGCCCGAGGCCCCCTGAAGGATCTGCCGGATGCTGCGCCGCGCCTCCGCCACCAGCGTCTCGACCGGTGTGTCCTGGATCGGAAAAAAGCGGATCAAGGCTTCCGGGGACGGCAGCGGGACGACATTGCTGATGCGCTCGTCGTCGGTGAGGGAGGTACGGTCGTCAGGGACCCGCAGCGGGAAGTTTTCGGCGTTCATGGAATGGTCCTATTGGTCTGGGGAGCGCGCGTCCCGCAAAAAAAAACCGCCAGGCTGTCGGGGCGCTGGCGGTTTCTTCGGGATTCGGCGCGTACGGCTAGCTCGTCCCCTCCGCCAGCGGCTGGGGAAAGTGAAAAAACGAAAAAGCGAACGGGTGGTTCATACGGGCCTCAAGGGGCGATTGAAGCACGATTCCGGGCCGCCTGCAAGCAGCGGATGCAGAACGTGAAATTGGCGGCGGCCGGAACCAATAGCGCAATTGCGGCGTCGAATTTTGCGTGGTAAGTTTGTTCACACTCCCGAGAGGGCCTGGATGAGCGCCGCCATAAACATCCCTATCGCAGGCTTCAAGGATGTCTATGACGTGAACGAAGTCGATCGGGCACTGCAGGAACTGTCCGCCTCGGCCAACGAAGCCCTGAAGTCCACCTACGAAAAGATGCTCAAGGCAGGCGGGACGCGCTTCACCGTCAAACCGTCCGGCATCCCGGCCATGCAGACGCTCTACGAGGAGCTGCCGAACTTCTCGCGGGTGCTGGACGACATCAAGAAGCACATTGCCCTGTGCGCATCCTCGCGCGACAGCATGGAGCTGCCCCCGATGCTGCTCCTGGGCGAGCCGGGCATAGGGAAAACCCATTTCGGCCGCCGCCTCGCGGAGCTGATCTCCACCGGTTTCGGCTTCGTGTCCATGAGCTCGATGACCGCGGGCTGGGTGCTGTCCGGCGCGTCTTCGCAATGGAAGAACGCCAAACCCGGCAAGGTGTTCGAGACGCTGCTCAACGGCAGCTATGCCAATCCCGTGATGGTCATCGACGAGATCGACAAGGCGGCTGGAGAAGCTCAATACGACCCGCTCGGGGCGCTGTACGGGCTGCTCGAGCCGGACACCGCGACCCGGTTCATCGACGAGTTCGTCGAAATCCCCATAGACGCCTCCAGCGTGGTGTGGATCGCCACCGCGAACGACGAGTCGCGGATTCCGGAGCCGATACTGAACCGGCTGAACGTCTACGCCATCGAACCACCCGACCGGCGCGGCGCGCGGCGGATCGCGAACAGCATTTATGCCGATATCCGAGGCAGTCATGACTGGGGCCGCGTGTTTCCGGAGTCACCCTCGGAAGCGGTGCTGGATATTCTGTCCGAGTATTCGCCGCGCGAAATGCGGCGCGTCATCCTCACTGCCTTTGGCAATGCCAAGCTCGAGGGCCGGGACCAGATCGAGGAGCAGGACCTGGGCGAACCGCGCGTGGCGAGAAAACAGCGGATGGGATTTTAGGGGGAACTTGCTTCCGCCAGCCGGACAGGTTCGTTTATAGTTGCCGCATCCGAGGGCCGGCGTTGGCGTCAGCTCCTATAAGAAATCGCCAGGACGGCTCGGCTGCAGCGGCTCACGGGAGGGATGCTTGCAGGACTACTTGTTATGGCTCGTGGCCGGCTTCGTCCTGGTCATAGCTGAGCTGCTGAGCGGCACTTTCTATCTGCTCGTCCTGGGCATCGCGGCTTTTGCGGGCGCCGCCATGGCCTTCAGCCAGGCGGGCTTTGCGATGCAGGCGATCGTTGCGGCGGTCGTGATGGTGGCAGGACTCGCCTGGGTTCAGCACTGGCGCCGGCGCACCGTCTCTGAACGGATGCCTTCCATAGACAGCGGACAGCCGGCGGTATTCGAATCATGGATCGACCGTCCCTCCCGCCAGGCCCGCGTGAAATACCGGGACACCCTGTGGGACGCGATCATCGAGGAGCCGGCCGACACTGCGCCCGGCGAAGTGCTCTACATCGTTTCCATGGAGGGCAACACGCTGAAAGTTGCGCGACAAAAGCCCCAGGCCGTCCGACTGCGTTGACAAAAGCGGCCGCATTGGCTGGCTGGAGCGTGCACGCCGCCGCGGCACACGCTTCCGATTTCAATCATCTCATGTTGCCTCGGGAGGGAGCATGCTCGCCAAACTCGTAGCCGTCATTGTGCTGTCGGTCATCATCGGTGCGTTCGATGCGACGCGGCCGTTTGCGGTGCCGTTCTTCATCATTGCGCTCGCCATTGCATTCGTGATTGAAGGCGTGCGCGTGGTGCCGCAGCAGAACGCCTGGATCGTGGAAAGGCTGGGCAAGTTCCACGAAGCCCTCGAGCCCGGCCTGAACGTCATCATTCCGTTCGTCGACCGGGTGGCCTACCGTCATTCGCTCAAGGAAGTGCCGCTGGACGTTCCCGAACAGACCTGCATCACGAAGGACAACACCCAGCTTGCCGTCGACGGCGTCCTCTACTATCAGGTGACCGAACCGAGGCTCGCGTCCTACGGCTCCGAGAACTACGTCGCGGCCATCACGCAGCTTTCCCAGACCACGCTGAGGAGCGAAATCGGCAAGATGGAGCTGGACAAGACCTTCGAAAGCCGCGATGAAATCAACCGGCAGATCGTCGCGGTGCTCGACGAGGCGGGCCGCTCCTGGGGCATCAAGGTACTGCGCTACGAAATCAAGAGCCTCACTCCGCCCGAATCGATACTGAGGGCGATGCAGCAGCAGATCACCGCCGAACGCGAAAAGCGTGCGGTCATCGCGAAGTCGGAAGGCGAACGCCAACAGGACATCAACATCGCCGAGGGCAAGAAGCAATCCGACATTCTGAAATCCGAGGGCGAGAAGACCGCGGCCATCAACAAGGCTCAGGGCGACGCGACCGCCATGCGCCTGATCGCCGAGGCCACGGCCGCCGCCGTGCAGGCCGTGGCCGAGGCGCTGTCCAAGGAAGGCGGACAGCAGGCGGCGAATCTCAAGATCGCCGAAGCCTACATCAATGCGTTTTCGGGGCTCGCGCGGACCAGCAACACCATGATCATTCCTTCGAACGTCTCGGACGTCGCCTCGATACTCGCCACGGCGATGACCGTGCTCGACCGGACCAAGCCGCCGGCACGCGCCTGATACCTTTTCGCGCGGCCGGTGCGAGGCGTGCCTGATAGAGGACTGCTGGTCGAATTACACCCGGCGGGGAGAGCGACGCTGGCGTCGCTCAGAGCTTTGAAACAGGCGGCGCAAGCTCTTTGCGCCGCCGGTCCCTTCTTCGCGGCCGGTCCTTCTACAGCCGCTGCTCGACCCAGCGCCGCACCGAGGCGAGCGCCTCCGGCAGCCGGGTAGGATCGTTGCCGCCGGCCTGCGCCATGTCGGGCCGGCCCCCGCCTTTGCCACCGACCTGCTGCGCGACAAAGTTCACGAGCTCGCCCGCCTTCACCCGCGTGGTCAGGTCCGAGGTCACACCCGCCACGAGGCTCACCTTCGCGCCCTCGGAGGCGGCCAGCACGATGGCCGCGGACTTGAGCTTGTCCTTCAGCCGATCGAGCGTGTCGCGCAGTGTCTTGGCGTCCGCGCCGTCCACCGTGGCCGCAAGCACCTGGGCGCCTTTGACTGCGACCGCCTGGGCGGCGAGGTCCTCGCCTTGCGCCGAGGCCATTTTCGACTTGAGGCGCGCGAGCTCGCGCTCCAGGGCGCGAACGTTGTCCACAATCTGCGCGATCTTCTGCCCCAGTTCCGCGGGTCGGGCCTTCAGTACCGCGGCGGCCTCGGTGAGCCTCGCCTCCTGCTCCTGCACCCAGGCGAGCGCGCCCCGTCCTGTCACCGCTTCGACGCGCCGGATGCCCGAAGCGACGCCCGATTCCGAGACGATTTTGAAAAATCCGATCTCCCCCGTGCGCCGCACGTGGGTGCCCCCGCACAGCTCGGTGGAGAACTCGCCCATGCCGATGACCCGCACCTCGTCGCCGTATTTCTCACCGAACAGCGCCATGGCGCCGGCGCGGATCGCTTCGTCGTACTTCATGATCCGCGCCGAAACATCGGTGTTCCTGCGGATCTCGCGGTTGACCAACTCCTCGACTTCACGCAGCTGCGCCTCGCTCACGGGCGAAGGATGGGAGAAGTCGAAGCGCGTTCTGGACTCGTCGACCAGCGAACCGCGCTGCTCGACATGCGCGCCGAGCACCTTCCGGAGTGCCGCATGCATGAGATGCGTAGCGGAGTGGTTGTGCATGACCGCCCGTCTGAGAGCGAGATCGACCTGCGCACTGACCGTATCGCCCACGCGCAGCTCCCCGTGCTTCATTTCGCCGTGATGGCCGCATACGTCCGCCTGGATCCTCTGCGTGTCATCGACCGCAAAACTGGAAAGCGGCGTCGCATGGCGTACGAGCACGCCGCGGTCGCCCACCTGGCCGCCTGATTCGGCATAGAAGGGCGTGCGGTCCAGAACCACGACGCCTCGGTCGCCCTGCACCAACGCATCGGTCGACGAGCCGTTTCTGTACAGCGCCACCACGGTGGCATCGAGCTCGAGCGTCTCGTAACCGTGAAATTCGGTCGCGCGTCCACGGTATTCCACGCCCGTTGCCGTGCCGAATTTCGACGCGGCGCGAGCGCGTTCCCTCTGGCGCTCCATCGCCGCCTCGAATCCCGCGTAATCGATCACCACGCCGCGCTCGCGCGCGATGTCGGCGGTCAGATCGACCGGGAACCCGTAGGTGTCGTAGAGCTGGAAGACCGTTTCGCCGTCCAGGATCTTGGCCGAGCCGTTCTCGCCCTCGCGGAGCGCCGCTTCGAGCACGCGCATGCCGTTCTCGAGCGTCTCTGCGAATCGTTCTTCCTCGGCGAGCAGGACCTGCGAGGCGCGCTCCTTGGCCTTGGACAGCTCCGGATAGGCCTCGCCCATGACCCGGGCGAGATCTTCCACCAGGCGATAAAAGAACGGTTTGGTCTGCCCCAGCTTGTAGCCATGACGGATGGCACGCCGGATGATCCTGCGCAGCACATAGCCGCGTCCTTCATTGCCGGGGATCACGCCGTCGACAATCAGGAAAGCGCACGCGCGAATATGGTCGGCGATCACCTTCAGTGAATTGGAAGAAAGGTCCTTTGCCCCGGTTTCCCTCGCCGCGGCCCGGATGAGAACCTGGAACAGGTCGATCTCGTAGTTCGAGTGCACGCCCTGCAGCACCGCGGCAATGCGTTCCAGGCCCATGCCGGTATCGACGCAGGGACGCGGCAAAGGGGTCAGCACCCCCTGCGAGTCGCGGTCGTATTGCATGAACACCAGATTCCAGATTTCGATGTAGCGGTCGGCATCGGCGTCGGGCGAGCCGGGGGGGCCGCCCTCGATCTCCGGCCCGTGGTCATAGAAGATCTCGCTGCACGGTCCGCAGGGACCGGTTTCGGCCATCTGCCAGAAGTTGTCGCTCTGATACTTCTGGCCGCCGGGCTTGTCGCCTATCCTTATGCAGCGCTCGCTCGGCACGCCGATTTCGCGGGTCCAGATGTCGTACGCCTCGTCGTCCTCGTGGTAGACCGTGGTCCACAGCCGATCGCTGGGCAGCTGGTACACCTTGGTCAGCAGATCCCAGGCGAAACGGATGGCGTCGCGCTTGAAGTAATCGCCGAAGGAAAAGTTGCCGAGCATCTCGAAGAACGTGTGATGGCGGGCGGTGTAGCCGACGTTCTCAAGGTCGTTGTGCTTGCCGCCGGCGCGCACGCTCCGCTGCGAGCTGGCCGCGCGCTTGTAGGGACGCGTTTCCTTGCCGAGAAACACATCCTTGAACTGCACCATGCCGGAGTTCGTGAACAGCAGCGTCGGGTCGTTGGCAGGGACGAGCGGGCTGGACGGCACAATGGCATGTCCCCGCTGCTCGAAGAAGGCGAGGAACTGGCGGCGTATTTCGGCGGAATTCATCGGCAGACTCTGGCGTGCCGCACCCGGTAGGTGAAGCAAATCACTGAAAAAAATGGATTTTCGCTTGAATCGTGGCGCGTTGCAACGCGTTTAATCTGACGCACTAAAGCCGCAGTTTCCCCAGTTTCACCAGCCGGGCCTGAATGGAGCCGCGCGTGCGGTTATGCTCGCGGGCCAGCTCTTCCACCGAGCGTCCGGCGTCGTACCCACCGCCGAGACGCGCGTCGTCCTCATCCGACCAGGGCTTGCCGGTGTTCGCGGGCAGGCGCTGCTTGCGTTGCTCGACCTCGTTGAAATGCTCCAGCGCGCGGCTTGCCGCGAACAGGGCGCGAACGATATGGGCGCGCTGATAGGGGCTTTCGGGCGGATAGACTTCGCCGGTTTCCGGATCCACGCCATTGGCCAGCGCGGTGACGATATTGAGTGCCTGGACGCCGTTCATGTCATCTCCTTCAGAGTGGAATGGCATTCCATGAACGTGCGAGGCGAACGCTGCGATGACGCGCTAAGCAGTTTCCTCGCCGGAATTCAGAACGGCGCGGATGACGTCGAAGGAATAGCCGCGCGACTGAAGAAATCGAGCCTGGCGCGCACGTTCTTCGCGCGTGACCGGCGCCGATTTGAATTTCCTGCGCCAGGCGACGCGTGCGCGTTCCAGATCGGTATTGCGCGCTTCGGCGGCCGCGCGCTCGGCCACCACCGCGTCGACGCCCTTGGATTTCAGCTCGTGCAGAATGCGCGCGGCGCTGTATTTTTTCGTGAGCGCGTGTACCCGCGACTCGGCGTAGCGCTCGTCGGAGAGCTGGCCGCGCGCCGCGAGGGCGTCCAGCAATTCTTCAAGTTCCTCGGGGCTCGCCGCGTGCGGCGCGAGCCGCCTCGACAGTTCCTTGCGGCTGTACTCGCGCCGCGCGAGGAGCCTCAGCGCCCGCGCTCGCAGCGTGGGCTCGTCGCTCAAGGAACGCCGTGCAGCAGCACCGTGCCGCTCAGGCCGCCGACGGCACCGCCGTCAGGTGCGCGGCGCCGCGGATGCCGAGCTTCTCGCGAATCTTTGCTTCGATTTCCGCGGCCACCGCGGGGTTCTCCTCGAGATATTCACGCGAATTGTCCTTGCCCTGCCCGAGGCGGTCTTTCTTATAGGTATACCAGGCGCCCGATTTGTCGAGGATGCCGTTGCTCACCCCCAGCTCGAGTATCTCTCCTTCGCGCGAAATCCCGCGGCCGTAGAGGATGTCGAACACCGCTTCGCGAAACGGCGGCGCGACCTTGTTTTTCACGACCTTGACGCGGGTTTCCGAGCCGATCACCTCGTCGCCCTTCTTGATCGAGCCGATGCGCCGGATGTCCAGACGCGCCGAGGCGTAAAACTTCAGGGCGTTGCCGCCGGTGGTCGTTTCCGGGTTGCCGAACATGACGCCGATTTTCATGCGGATCTGGTTGATGAAAATCACCAGCGTGTTGGTTCGCTTGATGTTGGCGGTGAGCTTGCGAAGCGCCTGGCTCATGAGCCGCGCCTGCAGGCCCATCTGCGGCTCGCCCATCTCGCCTTCGATCTCCGCCTTGGGCGTGAGCGCCGCGACCGAGTCGATCACGATCACGTCCACCGAGCCCGATCGCACCAGCATGTCGGCGATCTCCAGCGCCTGCTCGCCCGTGTCGGGCTGCGAGATCAGCAGCTCGTCGATCTTGACGCCGAGTTTCGCCGCGTACTGGGGATCCAGGGCGTTCTCCGCGTCGATGAAAGCCGCCGTTCCGCCGGCCTTCTGCATCTGGGCAATGACCGATAGGGTGAGCGTGGTCTTCCCGGAGGACTCGGGCCCGTAAATTTCGACGACCCGACCGCGCGGCAGCCCGCCCACGCCGAGCGCCACGTCCAGGCCGAGCGAGCCCGTGGAGGTCACCTGGACGTCCTGCACCGCCGCCGAGTCCATGCGCATGATCGAGCCCTTGCCGAACTGCTTCTCTATCTGGGCCAAGGCAGCGCTCAGGGCTTTGGCTTTGTTTTCGTCCATGTTCTTGTCCTCCGCTGGGGTCAATGGCCGCATAACGAGTGCCGGCCGGTTTCGTTGACCTGTATATTTATACAGTACCAGTGAAATTGCAAGCCTGACAGAGAAACTTCAAAAATTCAAAGGCTTACTTAGACGGTGGCGAGCCTGACCGGGATCCGCCGTGATCCGAACGGCTTGCCGAAGTGTTCGTAGCGGCCCGCGACTGCACCGTGGCACTCCCGGCACCGGCCGTCGTCGGTGAGCCGGTAATTGAGGATGCGATACCAGTCGCGCACGATTACGGCGTTGCCGCAATGCGGGCAGAAGGTCGTGCCGCCATCGGTGTCGTGCACGTTGCCGGTGTAGACATACTGCAAGCCATTCGCGATGGCGATCTTGCGCGCGCGTGTCAGCGTCGCCGGCGGCGTCGGTGGCAGATCGTCCATTTTCCAGTCCGGATGGAAGGCGGTGAAGTGTACCGGCACGTCAGTGCCCAGTTCCCTGGCGATCCATCGGCATTCCGCTTCGATCTCGGTGTCGCTATCGTTCTTTCCCGGAATCAGCAGCGTGGTGATTTCGAACCATACGCGGGTCTCGTGCTTCAGATAGACGAGCGTCTCCAGCACCGGCGCAAGGTGCGACCCGGTCAGCTTGAAGTAGAACGCTTCGGTGAAAGCCTTCAGGTCGACGTTGGCTGCGTCCATCTTGGCGTAAAACTCGCGCCGCGGTGTTGCGTGGATGTAGCCGGCCGTGACGGCAACCGCCTTCAGGCCGCGCTCGTGGCAGGCGTCGGCCACGTCCATCGCGTATTCGGCGAAGATCACCGGGTCGTTGTAGGTGAAGGCGACGCTCTTGCATCCCAGCTCGGATGCGGCGCGCGCAATCGCCTGCGGGGTCGCCTGATCGGCCAGGCGATCGAAATCGCGCGACTTGGAGATGTCCCAGTTCTGGCAGAACTTGCAGGCGAGATTGCAGCCCGCGGTGCCGAAGGAAAGCACGCTCGAGCCGGGGAAGAACTGGTTGAGCGGCTTCTTCTCGATGGGATCGACGCAGAAGCCGCTGGAGCGTCCGTACGTCGTGAGAAGCAGCTGATCGCGCTCCTCGCCGGTACCGCGCATGCGTACGAAGCACGCGCCGCGCTGGCCTTCGTGAAGCCGGCAGTCGCGCGGGCACAGATCGCACTGGATGCGTCCATCCTCCAGCCGGTGCCACCACCGGCCGACGTAGGGTGCAGGCTGCACTGCTTCGGCGGTCATGCTTGGCCCTTCAGTTCCGATTCACGCCACTTGAGCACGCGGTAGCGTTTGATCGAGCAGGCGGTGGTGCGCGTTTCCGGCGCGATACCGGCCTTGCGCTTGAGCTCGGCGATGAAGTGCTCGGGGTCCGGCAGGCTTTCCCAGACCTGCGGCAGAAAGGTGCCGCGCCGGGCTGCGGGGCCCTCGCCGTATTGCAGGATAAGACCGTCTTCTCCGGGTGCCAGCTGGGAAATCAGCTCATTGTGCTCCTCGAAGGCGATGCGGCTGGGCCGGGAAAGCAGCGACACTTCGAGCTCCATGCGGTCGAATTCCCGCTCGGAGATCGGCGCGAAGCGCGTGTCGAGCGATGCGGCCGCACGTGCATTGGCCAGGACGTCCTCGCGCAGCGGGCGATGGGGTTCCAGCGTGCCGACGCACCCTCGCAGCGCACCGTCCACCTTGACCGAAACGAAGCTCGCGCGCATTTCTCGCAGCCACGTCTCGTCCTGCGCCATGCGATCCGTCCCGCGCGTTCCGCACACCGCCTCGCGCGCCAGAGCCACCAGACGGCGCCCATGGTCGGCTCCATACTGCGCGGCCGTCGTACCGAAAGCGAAAGAGCCGTAACCCACCACGCGCGACGAGCCGCCCGCGGTGTCGCCCGAATTGCGCAGGTCCAGCAGGCGCGCGCCGAACCCGCGTTGTCTTGCGGCGAGCAGCGCGCCACTCAGCGGAGTCGCGCCGCAGGCCTGCTCGTGATTGATGTGCGGGTCGAACCCGACTATGGCGCGGGCGGTGGCGCCGTCCATGGAACGCGCATCTTCATAAGGCAGGTAATGGGAGAGGTCCGAGCTGATGACGATGAGCGTCTCATCGCCCCCCCACAGCAGATCCAGCACACGGGCGACAGCCTGCGCCGGGATGGCGCCCACCACGAGCGGCACCAGGGAAAAATCGCCCAGGACCGTCTGCAGGAACGGCAGCTGCACTTCCAAGGCGTGTTCGAAGTCATGCGCCTCGCGCATGTCGGCAACGTTCGGATCGGCGCGAAGCTTCCCCACCGCGGCTCGATCCACCGCTATGCGCCCCAGCGGTGTGTCGAAAGCACCTGCGCCAGGGAGCGCCATCCCCCGAACGGGCACACGGTGACACGGGCCGAGCAGCACGACGCGGCGGACGATGCCGAGCGCCGGACGCAGAAGGTCATAGGCGGGCGCTGCCACCGGCCCGGAATAAATGTACCCGGCATGCGGCACCACGACGATCTTGGGGAATCCGGGCGTGAGCGGATCGCTCGCGGCCACGTCCAGGAAGTCCCGCACTTCACGGGCGAGCAAGTGCGGTTCTCGAGGATAAAACAGGCCTGCTACGGCAGGCGCCCGGACAGCGTCCATCTATGCGCCCTCTGGCAAGGGGTTTGCCGGTCATTCTACGCGCCTCCCCTGTGCCGATCGCTCCGTTTAGAAGCGAAACGGCACGTTAGCGCGCAATAGGCTTGACGTAGCGTGCAGACCAGCGTTCAGCCGTCTTGGAGCCCGATACCGACACTTCGCCCGCCATGGATTTGTCTGCGACCGTTCCATTGAAAGCGAGCAGGCGGCCGCGGTAAAGCAAGCCGAAATGCAAGCGCTCCCCCCGCACGGTCGGGTCCCGCAACATGAACGTATCGCTCCCGGTACGTACAACACCCGAAGTGCTTTCGACGCCCTGCATCAACTCCATGGTCAGCGCTCGCTCGGCCAGCGCCTTGGGAAGCGTCAGCTCCCACGTGCCGCCCACGCGGGCGGGGACCACGTAGAAGTAGAGCACCGTGCGTTTCGATCCGGTGATCGGCTCTTTTTCGTCCACTTCGAAACTGAGCGTCTTGTCCGGGGGCCAGGGCGACAGCGGGTAATCGTGCGAGACGATGCGCGCGCCGGGTCTGAGCTCCTCGCGGAACCGCGGGACGAGACGGGTGACGAAGCGCGGCAGCAGGTAAAGCGTGACGACGCTGGCGTCCTTGAAGCTTGATTCGAACAGATCGCCCTGGACGAACTTCACGCGCGAGGCGACCCCTTCGCGCAGCGCGCCTTCCGTGGCGAGCTTCACGAGCTTGCCGTCCAGCTCTATACCCATGCCCCGCGCCCCGTAGCGCTTGGCGGCCGTAATCACCAGGCGGCCATCGCCCGATCCCAGGTCATACACCAGGTCGTTGGGGCCGATATCGGCCAGCTTGAGCAGCTCGTCCACGATGGGCCAGGGCGTGGGCACGTACGGGCCGGCGATGTTGTCCTTGTCGTCCTGCGCTGCAGCCGCTCCCCATGGAATGAGCAAGCAGGCAAGTACCCCCAAAGTACGAAAGAGGCGCTTCATGCCTCATCCTCCAAGAGCTTCACCAGGCCCTGCAAGGCCGTAGCTACCGATTGGGCGCGCACGGCCTCGCGGTCGCCGTCGAACCGATACGTCCCGCTTCGCGTAAGGCTGGCCGGACCCGCCCAGGCGATGCACACCGTGCCGACCGGCTTGGACGGGGTGCCGCCTGCGGGGCCGGCGATCCCGGTGACCGCGATCGACACGTCGGCCCGACTCTGACGCAGCGCACCTTCCGCCATTTCCCGCGCCACCGCCTCGCTCACCGCGCCTTGAGCGATCAACGTCTCGCCTCGCACGCCCAGCATCTCGCGTTTGGCGTCATTGGAGTAGCTGACGAAGCCTCGCTCGAACCAGTCGGAGCTCCCCGGTACCGCGGTGACGGCCATCGAGACCCATCCGCCCGTGCACGACTCGGCGGTTGCGAGCCGCATCCCTCTTTCCTTGAGGCATTGGCCCGATCGGGCAGCTAAGGTCTCCAGGGAGTCGCGTGTCATGTGCAGTGTGCCCACGGCGGCATCCTATATGAATACTTTCTTCACGATCGCTATCAGCAGCAGCGCATAGAAGGCCGCCATGATGTCGTCGACCATGACGCCGAACCCGCCTTTCCAGCGCCGCTCCATGCTCCGGATCGGGGGCGGCTTCAGCACATCGAAAGCGCGGAAGGCGAGGAACGCGAAAATCTGCCACGCGAGGCCCGGCGGCGTGAACACCAGGATCAGCACGAACGCCACGATCTCGTCCCATACCATGCTGCTGTGGTCGCCGATGCCCAAGGCCGCGCCCGTGGTGGAGCAGGCCCATATCCCCAGGATGAAAAGCAATGGCAGCAACAGCAGGATACCGAACGGAGGCAGCCACTGCAGCAGCACGGCATACAGGGGAAAGCCGAGCAGGGTCCCCACCGTGCCGGGCGCTACCGGCGCGAGCCCCGTTCCGAAGCCGAGCGCCAAGAAATGCGCGGGGTGCGACAGCAGGAAACTCATCGAGGGGCGGACGATCAAGCGCGGGACCTAGGCGAAATGATCGAATCCGGCGCGCGGCAGAACGACTGGAGCGCCTCGCGCATCGCGCAATATGACTTCGCCCGGACCGGCGGCCGCCGAGCCGATGCGGGTCAAGGCGAGACCCAGCTCCCGGCTGAGCGCTTCAATGTCCCGCCGACGCTGCGCGGGCGCAGTGAAGGCGAGCTCGTAGTCATCGCCGCCCGCTGCCAGGCACTCCAGCGCAAGCCCCTCATCGGTGCAGGCCAGCACAGCGGCGGAACGGGGAAGCGCGCCGACGTCGATGTGCAGCGACAGGGTGGAAGCCTCGGCGATGTGGCCCAGATCGGCCGCCAGCCCATCCGACACGTCGATGGCGCTGCTCGCGAGGCCGCGAAGCCGGCGCCCCAGCTGCACTCGCGGCTCGGGCGTGTCCAGGCGTGCCTGGCACAACGCAAGATGCTCGGGAGGCAGCTGTGCGCGTCCGGCACGGTGCGCGAGCGCCAGTGCCGCCTCGCCTGTCTGTCCTGACAGCCAGACATCATTGCCAGGCTGCGCCCCGTCGCGGCGCAGCGCGAGCCCCGCCGGCACGTGGCCGATGACCGTGACGCTGATAGTCAGCGGCCCGCGCGTCGTATCGCCTCCCACCAGGTCCACGCCGAAGCGCTCGGCCATGGAAAAAAAACCGCGCGAGAAGCCCTCGAGCCAGGTTTCGTCCACGGCCGGGAGCGCGATCGCCAGCAAAGCGTACGCGGGATCGGCTCCCGCCGCAGCGAGATCGGAAAGATTCACCGCAAGGCTTTTGCAGCCCAGCTTTTCCGGATCGGAATCCGCAACGAAATGCCGGCCGGCCACCAGCATGTCGGTCGAAATCGCGTACTGCATCCCGGCGGGCGGCTGCAGCAGCGCGCAATCGTGCCCGACCCCGAGAACGGCTTTTGCAGACGGGCGGGAGAAAAAGCGGCGTATCAGCTCGAATTCCGAGGTCATTTCGAGGCCTCGTCGGGCCTGAACGTTCTGGCGGCGCGGTCGAGCACGCCGTTGACATACTTGTGGCCGTCGGTGCCCCCGTAGACCTTCGCGACTTCGACTGCCTCGTTGATGACCACGCGGTAAGGTATTTCCGGGGAGAACTTCAGCTCGTATCCGGCCATGAGCAGTATGCCGCGCTCCACCGGCGAGAGCTCCTGCCACGGCCGGTCCAGCTGCTGCTCGAGCACGGGACGAATTGCCTGCGCCTCGCGCGTCACGCCACTGAGCAGCGTCCGGAGGTAGCTCTCATCGGCCTTGTCGAATCCGGGCGACTCGCAAAGCTGCGCGAACAAGTCCTCGAAGGAGGCGCCTGAGAGCTGCCAGGCATAAAGCGCCTGCAGCGCGAGCTCGCGCGAGCGGCGGCGCGCCGATCTCATCGGTGTTGCCGGTCTATGGAGCGGGCGAGATTTGCCATTTCGACGGCCGCCTCGGCGCAGTCGCGGCCCTTCTGCGCCGCGCGCACGTCGGCCTGCTCATCGGTCTCGGTCGTCAAAATGCCGTTGGCAATCGGGATTCCGCAATCCAGCGCCACGGCGCTGATGCCCGAAGCGGATTCGCTGGAGACGATTTCGAAGTGATAAGTGTCCCCGCGTATGACGGCGCCGAGCGCGATGAGCGCGTCATAGCGTCCCGTCGCGGCCAGCTTCTGGAGCACCAGCGGCGTCTCGAGCGCGCCCGGCACGCTGGCCACGGTGATGCTCTCTGACGGGACACCCAGCTCGCGCAGCCGCTCGGCGCAGGCCTGGAGCATCGCCTTGCCGACCGGCTCGTTGAAGCGGCTGCGAACGATGCCGATCGAAAGCCCCTGCCCGTCGAGGCTGGCTGAGATTTCCGTCACGCGTGGTCCTTGGACTTCTCGCGCGGCTGCAGGAATCCGCACACTTCGAGCTCGAAGCCGGCCATGCTGGGAAGCTTCAGCGGGGTCGCAAGCAACCGCATTTTGCCCACGTTGACCTCGCGCAGGATCTGCGCGCCGATCCCGTAGGTGAGCAGGTTCATCTTGGCCGGCTGACGCGGCTTCGGCATAGGCGCGAGATGTTCGATCAGCTGCGAGGTGCTTTCGGTGCAGTTGAGCAGCACCATCACGCCCTTGCCGGCCTCCGCAATCGCGGTGAGCGCCTCGTGCACTGTCCAGGAATGGCTCCCCGTGCGCACATCCACGAGGTCGATCAACGACAGCGGCTGGTGCACACGCACCAGCGTTTCTTCCTCGGGCCGGATCTCGCCTCTGACCAGCGCGACGTGCACCTGGCCGGTCGGCTTCTCGAGGAAAGCGACCATGCGGAAGGCACCGCACACCGTCTCGATGGTCCGTTCCGTCACCCTGCGTACCAGGCTTTCGTTCTGGCTGCGGTAATGAATCAGGTCGGCGATGGAGCCGATCTTCAGGCCATGTTCGCGGCTGAAGCAGACCAGGTCCGGCAGGCGCGCCATGGTGCCGTCGTCCTTCAGAATTTCGCAGATCACTGCTGCAGGCGCCACCCCCGCCAGCTGCGCCAGATCGCATCCCGCTTCGGTGTGGCCCGCCCGCACCAGCACGCCGCCCGGCTGCGCCATGAGCGGAAAGATGTGCCCCGGCTGCACGATGTCTTCAGGCTTCGCGTTCGGAGCGGCCGCGACCTGCACGGTCCGCGCACGGTCCTGGGCCGAAATGCCGGTCGTGACGCCGCTAGCGGCCTCGATGGAGAGTGTGAACGCGGTGCCGAGCGGCGAACGGTTTTCCCGGACCATCAGCGGCAGGTTGAGCTGCCGGCAGTGTGCCTCGGTGAGCGCGAGGCAGATCAGCCCACGGCCGTGCTTGGCCATGAAGTTGATGTCTTCCGGGGTGACGTGGCTCGCCGCGATGATGAGGTCGCCCTCGTTCTCGCGGTCCTCGTCGTCGACGAGCACGACCATCCTGCCCGCCTTGATTTCGTCGATCAGCTCGGTAATGGAATTGAGGCTCATGAGGAGCGATTTTAGAATGTTTGCACGCGCCTCGCTTTCGCTAAAGGCGCGGCGACGCAATTTTTTCGGGGAAGCCCGCCGTCGCAGGGAGACCGGCCGCGCATGAAGCGCGGCCGGTCGGAAAGCCCGTGGAATTACTCGGCCGCGGCCTTGGCGGCCTTGTCGCTGGTGACGATTTTTTCGCGGATCCGGGCGGACTTGCCCGAGCGGCCGCGCATGTAATAGAGCTTGGCGCCGCGCACGTCGCCTTTGCGCTTCACCTCGATGGAGGCGATCATCGGCGAATACGTCTGGAACGTGCGCTCCACGCCTTCGCCGGAGGAAATCTTGCGCACCGTGAAGGACGAGTTGAGCCCGCGGTTCTTCTTCGCGATGACCACGCCTTCGTAGGCCTGGACGCGCTTTCTCTCGCCCTCGACGACGCTTACGTTCACCACCACGGTGTCGCCGGGCGCAAATACGGGAATGGTCTTTCCGAGGCGCGCGATTTCTTCGTGCTCAAGTGTCTGGATCAGGTTCATTGTCGACTCCTTCACTCTTCCTTTGCTGTTCGGCCAGCTCCTGCCGGAACTCCTCCAGCAGCTGCAATTCGGTCTGCGTGAGCGAGCGCCGCTCCAGCAATTCCGGGCGGCGCCGCCAGGTCCGTCCCAGGGCCTGCTTGCGCCGCCACCGCTCGATTTCCGCGTGGTGGCCCGACATGAGGACCGCGGGCACCGGCACGCCTTCATACGTCTCCGGCCTCGTGTACTGAGGGCAATCGAGCAAGCCCTTCGCAAACGACTCCTGCAGCGCCGATTCGGCATCCCCCAGCGCGCCGGGCAGCTGCCTCACCACCGCGTCGATCACGACCATCGCCGCCAGCTCCCCGCCGGAGATGACGTAATCACCAATCGATAACTCCTCATCGACCGAGCGCTCGATGAGACGCTCGTCCACCCCTTCGTACCGGCTGCACAACAGCACCAGGCGCCGCTCCTGCGCCAGCGCCGACACCGTCGGATGGTCCAGCGGGCGGCCCTGCGGCGACAAGTGGATCACCCTCGCCCTGCCGCCTTCGCCAGCGCCCGCACGCTGCGCAGCCTCGATCGCCTTCTCCAGCGGTTCGGCCAGCATCACCATGCCGGGTCCGCCGCCATAGGGCCGGTCATCCACCGTCCGATAATTGTCGGAGGTGAAGTCCCGCGGGTTCCACAGTTCCAGCCGCCACAGTCCACGCTCCAGCGCCCGGCGGGTAATGCCCGAAGCCGTGACGGCGGCGAACATTTCCGGGAACAGCGTCACGCAGTCGAACCGCATCACCAGTCCGCGCCCCAATCGACATGGATTTCACCCGCGTCCAGGTCGATGCGCTCCAGCACCGGGGCGACGAACGGAATCAGGCGCTCGCCGCCCTGCCAACGGACGCTCGCCACCTCATGAGCTCCGTTGCCGAACAACCTTTCCAGCCGGCCCAGCCGTTCGCCCGCCCGGTTGACCACTTCAAAGCCGATCAAATCAGCCTGATAAAACTCGTTCTCCGCGGTGGCCGGCAGCGCCTCGCGCGGGACCGCCACCTCCAGCCCGCGCAGCGCCGCTGCCGCCTCGCGGTCCGGGCAAACCGCCAACCGGGCGACGATGTGGGCCCCATGAACCGACCACTCGGCCACGGACACGCGCTGCCATCGGCTGTCCCGGCCCAGCCACCATTCGCCAAACTGGCCCAGAGCTTCCACGCGCTCGGTGTAGGGCTCCACCTTGATCCAGCCCTTGACGCCGTACGGGCCGCGCACCCGGCCCATGGCGATCAGCCGCGGCGGGCTGGCGTCCTTACGGGGCTGCGCAGGGCTGGGCAAACCCGCTATTTCGGTTGCGCCTTGGCGTAGGACCTGATGAGGCGCGTGACCGTGGGCGACATTTTCGCGCCCTGGCCTTGCCAGTAGCTCATGCGGTCCATGGCAAAGCGCACCGCTTCCCGCCCCTCGGGTGCCTTAGGGTCATAAAAACCGACCCGCTCGATGAAACGCCCGGTGGCGGTCCGGCGCGAATCCGCGACGACCACGTTATAGAAGGGGCGTTTCTTGGCTCCGCCGCGTGCAAGACGAATGACGACCATGGCTTTATTGATCCGGTGCAAAAAAGTGCGTGATTTTACGCGAATTTAGCCCGCTCAGGCAAGGCGCATGCACGACCGGCGCCGGGCCTTCAGCGGGCGCCGGGGATCATGCCCTTCATGGATCGCATCATCCGGGCAAGGCCGCCTTTCTGCATCTGCTTCATCACTTTCTGCATCTGGTCGAACTGGTTGATCAGGCGGTTCACTTCCTGCACGGTCACGCCCGCACCCGCTGCAACACGGCGTTTGCGCGACGCCTTGAGGATTTCAGGCCGGCTGCGCTCGGCGGGGGTCATGGAATTGATGATGCCTTCTATGCGTTTGAGCTGGCCGTCATCGACCTGCGAGCCCTGTGCCGCCTGGGCGAGCTGGGCCGGAAGCTTGTCCACGAGCGCCGACAAGCCGCCCATCTTCCTCATTTGCGCGATCTGCTGCTTGAAGTCCTCCAGATCGAACCCCTTGCCGCGCTTGAATTTGTCGGCGAGCTTCTTGGCTTCCTCTACATCAACGGTCTTCTGCGCCTCCTCCACCAGGGAGAGCACGTCGCCCATGCCGATGATCCTGGAGGCCATGCGCGCGGGATGGAAGGCCTCCAGGCCGTTCACCTTTTCCCCCACCCCGGCGAACTTGATGGGTCTGCCGGTCACCTGCCTCACCGAGAGCGCCGCTCCGCCACGCGCATCGCCGTCCAGCTTGGTGAGTATCACGCCCGTGAGAGGCAGCGCATCGCTGAAGGCCTTGGCGACGTTCACTGCGTCCTGACCCTGCATCGAATCGACGACGAAGAGCGTCTCCACCGGCGCGACGGTTGCATGCAATTCGGCGATTTCCCGCATCATCGGTTCGTCGATGGCAAGCCTGCCCGCCGTATCCACGATGACCACGTCCTGATAGTGCTTCCTGGCGTAGTCGAGGGCGCCTCGCGCTATGTCCCCGGGCTTTTCTCCGGTGTGCGACGGGAAAAAATCGGCGCCGACCTGCGCCGCGAGCGTGCGCAACTGCTCGATGGCCGCCGGACGATAAACGTCGCACGACACCAGCAGCACTTTCTTGCGGTACCCTTCGATGAGGAGCTTGGCCAGCTTCGCAGACGTCGTCGTCTTGCCGGATCCCTGCAAACCGGCCATCAGAATCACGGCCGGGGGAGCGACCGCAAAGTTCAGTGCCGCGTTTTCTCCTCCCATCAGCGCCGTCAATTCGCGGTGCACCACCCCCACCAGCGCCTGTCCGGGGGTGAGACTGCCGATCACCTCTTCTCCGAGCGCCTTCTCCTTCACGCGCGCAATGAAGTCGCGAACCACCGGGAGCGCGACGTCCGCTTCAAGGAGCGCCAGGCGCACTTCACGCAAGGCGTCCTGGACGTTGGCCTCCGTTAGCCGCGCCTCTCCGCGCAGCGTCCGGGCAATTTTCGACAGCCGTTGGGTCAGGGATTCGAACATGACAAAAGAGCGCTTTCAGGGTGCCGGCACGGCACGGTGTAAACTGCGCTGAAATCGAACGAGGACGGTGCGGGCTTGGGGAAGGCTGCCACGCACCTTTATGGTTATTCTACTGCATGCCTTGACGGCTTTAGGCTACGCGGCGCTCGCCTGGCATTTCTGGCGCACGCGCTGGGGGAGTGACGCGGCGAGCGCCATAGCACCATGGGAACGTGCAGCCATACTGCTTCCCCTGGCGTTGCACACGTGGCTGCTCTACGACGTGCTGTTTCGGGCCGGCGAACTGCGTTTCGGTTTCGGCGTCGCGCTGTCCGCCATGCTCTGGCTCACGGTATTGATCTACTGGATCGAGAGCCTGTTCCTGAAGCTCGAAGCCATGCAGGCCCCGCTGCTCGCCCTGGCGGCCTTATCCGCCCCCCTTCCCGCCCTGTTTCCCGGGCTGGTGGCACCGCCGGAGGCGCAATCGCTCGAATTCCGGCTGCACACGGCCGTGGCGATGCTCGCCTACAGCCTGTTTACCATGGCCGCCCTGCATGCGCTGCTCATGACGGTGCTGGAGCGCCGGCTGCACGGCCGCGCTGCAGCGGGCTCGCTCGCCGGGCCGCTGGCCGGCCTGCCGCCGCTGCTCAGCATGGAGATACTGTTGTTCAGGCTGATCGCGGTCGGCTTCCTGCTGCTCACGTTCACGCTGGCCACGGGCATCGCCTATTCCGAGACGCTGTTCGGACAGGCCATGAAGTTCAACCACAAGACCCTGTTCGCGGTGATTTCGTGGCTCATTTTTGCAGCGCTGCTGGGCGGGCGTTATTTCTACGGCTGGCGCGGAAAGGTCGCCCTCAGATGGACGCTTGCCGGGTTCCTCACCCTGCTCCTCGCCTATGTCGGCAGCCGTTTCGTCATCGAGGTGGTGCTGAAGCACCCGTTCTAGGATGGGTGCCTCGTATCCTCCCGGGCTTCGGCTATACTGAATTCGTCCCTCCCCTGCCCGGCTCCGTGGACGGATTTCCCTTAACGTGGCAGTTCGCGCTGCTCGCCGTCCTTCTGGTCGTTTCCGGCTTCTTCTCCCTGGCCGAAACCAGCATGATGGCGTTGAACCGCTATCGGCTGCGGGTGCTGGTGCGCACGGGGCATCCCGGAGCGAAAATCGCGGCCGAGCTGCTCGCTCGCACCGACCGGCTGCTGGGCGTCATCCTGCTGATGAACAACCTGGTCAATGCGGCCGCGGCCGTGCTGGCTTCGCTCATCACGGTGCAGCTGTTCGGCCAGGACAAGATCGCGTTGAGCCTGGGAACCGTCGCCGTCACGTTCCTCATCCTGGTGTTTTCCGAAATCACCCCGAAGGTGATAGGCGCCGCGTATGCCGAGCGCATCGCCATCCCGGCGGCCTACCTGCTGCGGCCGCTGCTGAGGGCGCTGAACCCGGTTGTCTCCTTCGTCAACTTCTTTGTTTCGGCGCTGCTGTTCATCCTGCGGCTCAAGCCGACCCGGTCCGATCAGGCCCAGCGGCTGACCATGGAAGAGCTGCGGCACCTCGTCCTGGAATCGAGCCAGTTCATTCCGAAAAAGCACCAAAGCATCCTGTTGAATCTGTTCGATCTGGAATCGATCACGGTGGAGGACGTCATGACGCCCCGCTCGCGCATCGAAGCGATCGATATCGAGGCGCCGCTTGAATCGATACTGGAGCAGCTGTCCACGAGCTATCACACCCGGCTCCCCGTGTATCGTGGCGAACCGGGAACGATCATTGGTGTGCTCCACCTCAGAAGGGTGCTGCACCCGATACGCCGCAACGAGCTGGACAAGGCCGCGCTCCAGGCGCTGCTGATGCGACCTTACTTCGTTCCGGCCGGCACCCCGCTCTTTGCGCAGCTGCAGTACTTCCAGGAAGCGCAGCAGAGACTTGCGCTGGTGGTGGACGAATACGGAGAGCTGCTGGGCCTGGTCACCCTTGAAGACATCCTGGAGGAGATCATCGGCGAGTTCACCACCACGGCACCGGTGGGCGGCGGCGCCTACTCCTGGGACAGCGAGGGCAGCGCGCTGGTGGAGGGCACGGCGAGCCTGCGTTCATTGAACAGGAAGCTCGGGCTCTCGCTGCCGCTCGAAGGGCCGAAGACCTTGAACGGCCTCATCGTGGAACATCTGCAGGACATCCCGGAGTCGGGCGTATCGGTGAAAATAGCCAACGTCCCCATGGAGATAGTGCATACGCAAGACCGGGTCATCCGCACCGTGCGGCTGTTTCGACCTCGCATCCGGGAAACCGTGGACGACACTTGAGCCGCTGGCGCAGGCCCGGCTCGCTTGCGTATAATTTCCTATTTGGTGTCATGGCCTTAATGCATACTCTTCAGGCTTTGCAAAAGCTAAAAGACACAGGCAACATAAGCATGCCGGTGTTGGATAAATAGAGTTCCCGGGAGATTCAAATGGCTACGGCTGCCGCCGCGAAGAACAAGATCAAGGAATTCAACTTCGTCTGGGAAGGAAAAGACCGGAGCGGCAAGCTCATCAAGGGCGAGCTGCGCGCCAAGGGCGAGGCGATCGTGAACGCTACGCTGCGCCGCCAGGGGGTCATGGTCACCAAGATCAAGAAGCAGCGCGCCGGCGGCGGCGGCAAGGTGACCGAGAAGGACGTGACCCTGTTCACGCGGCAGATGGCCACCATGATGAAGGCCGGCGTTCCGCTGCTGCAGGCGTTCGACATCGTGGGCAAGGGTCACAGCAATCCGGCCGTGGCGAGGTTGCTGATGGAGCTGAAAACCGAGGTGGAGACGGGCTCGTCGCTGGCCACCGCGTTTCGCAAATACCCGCTGCATTTCGATGCGCTGTTCTGCAACCTGGTCCAGGCGGGCGAGCAGGCCGGTATTCTGGAGACTCTGCTCGACCGGCTCGCCAGCTACAAGGAAAAGATCCTCGCCATCAAGTCGAAGATCAAGGCGGCGCTGTTCTACCCCATCGCCATCATCGTGGTGGCGTTCGTGATTACCGCGGTCATCATGATCTTCGTGATCCCGGCGTTCAAACAGGTGTTCACCGCCTTCGGCGCTGACCTGCCCACCCCGACGCTGGTGGTCATGGCAATTTCGGACGGCTTCGTGAAGTACTGGTACCTCATCTTCGGCGGCATAGGCGGCGGCGTTTATGGCTTTTTTGCCCTGTGGAGGCGCTCCGTCCCCGTGCAGATTGCGATGGACAGGCTCATGCTTCGCATGCCGGTGTTCGGCGACCTGGTGAAGAAATCGACCATCGCCCGCTGGACGCGGACACTGTCCACCATGTTCGCCGCCGGCGTGCCGCTGGTGGAGGCCCTGGAGTCGGTGGGCGGCGCCTCCGGCAACTACGTCTACGTGCTGGCGACCAAGCAGATCCAGCAGGAAGTCTCCACGGGAACGAGCCTCACGGTGTCGATGCAGAATTCCGGCATCTTTCCCAACATGGTGATCCAGATGGTGTCCATCGGCGAGGAGTCCGGGGCCCTGGACAGCATGCTGGGCAAGGTCGCGGATTTCTTCGAGGCGGAAGTGGACGACGCGGTCGAGGCGCTCTCGTCCCTCATGGAGCCGATGATCATGGTGGTGCTGGGCACGCTCATCGGCGGCATGGTGATCGCCATGTATCTTCCGATATTCAAGATGGGCCAGGCAGTCTGATGCGCGGCAGACCATCCCTGCGCCCGGATGACTGAAGCCGCTTCCCTGCTCTCCGGGCCTGCATTCCCCTGGATCGCACTGCTCCTGGGCCTGTGCATGGGCTCTTTTCTGAATGTCGTCATCCACCGGCTTCCGAGGATGATGGAGCGCGAGTGGGCAGTGCAGTGCGCCGAGCTGCGGGGCGAACCGCCGCGGCCGGCGGAACGCTACAACCTGGTGGTGCCCCGGTCGGCCTGTCCGGCCTGCGGACATGGCATCCGCGCCCTGGAAAACATTCCCCTGCTGTCGTGGCTCGCCCTTCGCGGGCGCTGTTCCGTGTGCAAGACGCCCATCAGCTTGCGCTATCCCGTGGTCGAGCTGCTCGCAGGCGTCGCCGCGGCGTGGTGCGCCGTGCGCTACGGCTTCGGTGCGGCTGCGCTCGCCTCCATGGTGTTCGTCTGGGCTGCGATTGCCCTCACTTTCATAGACCTGGACACCCAGCTGCTGCCTGATTCCATCACTTTGCCGCTGCTGTGGATGGGTTTGCTGGTGAACATTCCGGGGACTTTCGTGGACCTGCAGTCCGCGGTCATCGGGGCGATCGCCGGATACCTGTTTCTGTGGACGGTCTACTGGGGGTTCAAGCTCACCACGGGCAAGGAAGGCATGGGCTTCGGAGATTTCAAGCTGCTCGGGGCCATCGGCGCGTGGACCGGCTGGAAGATGCTGCCGCTGGTCGTATTGATGTCTTCGTTCATCGGCGCGCTGGTCGGCATTGCGCTCATCGTGTTCGCTCGCCGCGGCCGCAATGTCCCGATTCCGTTCGGACCTTATCTTGCAGTGGCAGGGCTGGTGGCGCTGTTCTGGGGCCCGCAGCTCGCCGAGCACTATCTGCGCCGGTTCTATTAATGGCTTACGTGGTGGGACTGACGGGCGGGATAGGCAGCGGCAAGAGTGCCGCCGCCGAGGCCTTTGCCCGGCGCGCAGTCACAGTCGTGGATACCGACGCGATCGCGCACCAGCTCACCGGGCCGGGCGGGGCGGCCATGACGGCGATACGCGAGGCGTTCGGCGAGGACTACATCGCCGCCGACGGTTCGCTGGATCGGGCGAGGATGCGCCATCGCGTGTTCACCGACCCGCTCGCCAAACAGCGCCTGGAAGCCCTGCTCCACCCGCTCATACGAGAGCACAGCGACCGGCAGTTGGAGCGTTCCCCCGGGCCGTACGCGATTCTCGTTGTCCCGCTCCTCGTGGAGAGCGGGGCTTACGTTGAGCGCTGTCAACGGATTCTCGTGGTCGATTGCGATGAGACCACGCAGCTCGCGCGGGTCAAGGCGCGGGGGCTGGGCGAGGACGAGATACGCCGGATCATGGCGGCGCAGGCGAGCCGCACCGAACGTCTGGCCCAGGCGGACGATATTCTGCAGAATGACGGATCGCTGGCGGACCTGGACCGTAAAGTTGAAAAACTGCACCAGCATTACCTGGCATGCGCGCGAGGCGCGGTCCCCGAGGCGCGCCGCCACCCCTGAGCGTCCCTTTAGAGGCTCCGATGACCCGACCCTTGTGCTGGGGTCGGCTAATAGGCGAGAATCCACCGAACTTCACGCAGCAGCTTGGCCGGTGATCGTCTACGAATATCCGCTCAACGAACGGGTGCGCACGCTGTTGCGGCTCGAAGACCTGTTTGAGCGCGTGCGTTTTTTCCTCGCACGCCAGGACTCGCCGGACCACCACGTCGCCCTGGTCACCCTGTTCGAAATACTGGAGGTCGCCAGCCGGGCCGATCTCAAGTCCGATTTGCTCCAGGAGCTCGAACGCCAGAAGCAAGTCCTGCTCGCCTTTCGTAACAACCCCGACATCGCCGAGGAGGTGCTGGGGCAGGTGCTCGGCGAGATCGAGCAGGTAAGCCAGGCGCTGTTCGCCATGATGGGAAAGATCGGCCAGTATCTGCGCGGGAACGAATGGCTGATGAGCATCAAGCAGCGCACCGGCATCCCGGGCGGCGCCTGCGAGTTCGACCTGCCCTCGTATCATTTCTGGCTGCATCGGGACAGCGCGGCGAGGCTCGCCGACCTGTCGCGCTGGATCACGCCGCTCTATCCCATCCGGGACGGCACCTCGATCGTGCTGAAGCTGTTGCGCGAAGGCGGCAAGCCGACGCGGCACGTCGCCCACCAGGGCAGCTTCTCACAGATGCTCGGGGGAAAGGTGGCGCAGATGGTGCGCATACGCCTGCCGCGCGACTCGCATATTCCGGAAATCAGCGCGAACAAGTACGCGCTGAATATCCGCTTCACCCAGTTTGGCGACGAACCGAGGCCGAAAATGGTGGACTCGGACGTTGAATTCGAGCTGACTTTCTGCAACTTGTAGGGCCGGTCCCGAAGGCGACGAAGGCTGAGCGCTGGAGGCTCAGCTCCACGCGCCGCGTATCATCGCGACACCGTGGGCGCCCCGGACACACGCGGTCTCCAGATCGCCCCTGACCACCCCACCGAGCGCATACACCGGGAGCGCGGCGCCGCGCGCATTTGCTTCAAAACCGCGCCAGCCCAGCACAGCTTGATTAGGATGGCTGGGTGTGCTCTTCACCGGCCCCAGCACCGCGAAATCCGCCGCCAGGCGCTCTGCCGCGCGCAGCCCGGCCGCGTCGTGACAGGAGGCGCCCACGAGAGGCATGTCAGGCCGTCGGCTCAGCTCGCCGAGTTGCCGCGCAGACAGATGCACGCCGTCCGCGCCCAGGCGCTGCGCAAGCCCGATGTCGCGGTTGATCAAGACCCGCGCCCCCGCGGGCCTCGCGAGCTCCAGCACTTTCGCTGCCAGACGTTCCAGGCGGTCGCTGGCGTAGTGAGGCTCGCGCACCTGGAGGAGCTTCAGGCCTTGCTGCAGCCGATGGCGCAACCGTTCCAGCCATTCGGCTTCGCCGAGTGAAGCCGAATGCGAAATGGCGTACTCCACCGGCAGCGCGAGTGCCCGCAGCACCGGGCCGTTCGCCGGCAGCAGTGGAGCGACCGAAGGAAACTGCGCGGCTGCCCGGGGCTGCTCCCAGGCGAGTGCTTCGTGTTCGCGCGCCACCACTATGCCCCGCCACGCCGTCACCCGGAAGAAATGCAGCCGCACCGTGGCATGCGGGTATTCGAACACCTGGGTGATCCAGGGGTAGGCGCGTTCCACTCCGACGCCAAGCTCTTCATGGATTTCACGTTTCAGCGCGGCGGCCACCTGCTCGCCCGGCTCTATCTTTCCGCCCGGAAATTCCCAGTAGCCCGCGTACACCTTGCCGGCAGGCCGCCGGGCAAGCAGCACGGCGCCGTCCGCCCTGGTCAGGACCGCGACCGCAACGTCAACCGGTCGGCCGGACGCGGCGCGGCGAGGCTTAGCGTTTTCCGGCCGTTCCATGTCGTCTCCCGGCGGCCACGCCTTTGCCCTTCTTGCCCGCCCAGTCGCGCGCGAATTGCCAGGCCACCCGTCCCGATCGCGATCCGCGGCTGAGCGCCCAGCGCAGCGCTTCGGCCCGCGCTTCCTCGGTAGGTGGGCAGCCGAACTGCGCCAGCCAGTGCGCCACGATGTCCAGGTAGTGGTCCTGATCGAAGGGATAGAACGACACCCACAAGCCGAAGCGCTCCGACAGCGAAATCTTCTCCTCCAGGCCCTCGCCCGGGTGGATCTCCTCGCCGACGTGCTTGTATTCCAGATTCTCGTGCATGAACTCCGGCATCAGGTGGCGCCGATTGGAGGTGGCATAGATGAGCAGGTTTTCCGGCGGGGCCGCGATGGACCCGTCCAGCACCGCCTTCAGCGCCTTGTAGGCGGCTTCGGAAGCTTCAAAGGAAAGGTCATCGCAAAAAACGATGAACCGTTCGGGCCGCGCCGCGACCAGATCGGCGATATCGGGCAGGTCGATCAGGTCATGCTTGTCCACTTCGATGAGGCGCAATCCATCGGGCGCAAAGCGGTTGAGCGCGCCTTTCACCAGCGACGATTTGCCGGTGCCGCGGGCGCCCGTCAGCAGAACGTTGTTCGCCGGCTTGCGTGCCACGAACTGCCGCGTATTGGATTCGACCAGATCTTTCTGCCGGTCGATGCCGCGCAGATCCTCCAGACGCATGCGGTGCGGATGTGCGACCGGCTGCAGCAGGGCGCGATCTTGATGCTTGCGCCAGCGAAAAGCGATGCTCGCGTCCCAGTCGGGGGCCTGCGCTGCGCGCGGCAGCAGGCCTTCGACTCGATCGATCAGCGCATCGAGGCGCTTGAACAGCCCTTCATAAGAATCTGCAGACACCCTGCCTCCCGTTGATCTCAATTAGCAGCGAAGGTAACAGAAGCGCCGGTCCTGTACAGGGCACGGCGGCTCGCTGCGGCCTCACTCCTCCTGTGCAGCGCGCTTGCGCAAAACCAGGCACCACAGGCGCGAGCGGTCCTCCTCGTTCATCTGCCGCGAAACCTCGCCCGGCGTGAAGCGCCGCTTGAACGCGGCTATTGCGGCTTGCGCATCGGAAACGTCGTAGCCGAAGGCGTCCAGCAGCGTCGCCTCGTCGAGCCCCGGCGGCGCAGGCGCGAAAGGCGGCTCGCACCACAAGCCGAAGCCCTGTTCGGCCAGCCGCTGCCACGGAAACTGCGCCCCGGGATCCGCCTTGCGCCGCGGCGCGACGTCGGCGTGGCCAAGGAAATTCGCAGCGGGTATACGGTAGCGCGCCTTGAGGTCGGCCAGCAGCGCGAGGAGCGATTCTATCTGAGGCTCCGCGTAGGGCTCTTCGCCGTCGTTGTCGAGCTCGATGCCGAGCGAGGCGGAATTCATGTCGCGGTGTCCGCCCCAGTAGGACGCGCCGGCATGCCAGGCGCGCCCCAGCTCATCGACCAGGTAATAGATCCTGCCGTCGCGCGCGATGACGTAGTGCGAGCTCACCTCGCGCGCGGGGTCCGTCAGTGTGGCGAGGGCCCGCTCCACCCGGGCGCTGCCCGTATGGTGAAAGATGACGAAATTGGGCCGCCGCTCGTTGAAATTGGCCGATGGCCGCTGCTCGACCGGCAACTGGGTGCGCTGCGGCAGAGGCGCGCACGCGCCCAGGGCGAGCGCAAGGAGCGCGGCGCACGTGCGAACCCACAAAAGGGCCAGGTTCCCCATCGGATGCTCCTTTTCGGCATGGCGATCATCCCCTAAATGCCCGGCGCGTTCCAGAAGGCAAAAACGCCTCGATTGTGCCTTGGGGGTGCCCGAGGCTAAGATGGGCCTGGAAGCACGGGACATCAGTCAAACGACAGTCAACAGGGGAGAGGTCCGATGAGCAAGAGACTCGTGGTGCTGCTGGTCGCGCTTATGTTGTCCGGCGCCGCACCGGCGCAGCAATGGCCTGTCAAGCCAGTGAAGGTGATCGTCAACGTGGCCCCGGGCGGGGTGGCCGATGTGACCATGCGCGTGCTCGGCGCGCGGCTCACGGATACGCTGGGGCAGCCGTTCGTGGTCGAAAACCGCGCCGGCGGCGACGGCTATATCGGATTCGAAGCGGTGGCGCGCTCCGACGCGGATGGCTACACGCTGGTGTACTCGCCTGGAAGCAGCATGATGATCGCGCCCCACCTGGTGAAACGTGCCGACCTCGACCCGCTCAAGGCGTTCGTCCCGGTTGCGGCGACCGGGCGGGTGTCGCTGTACCTGGTCACCTATCCGAAGCTGCCGGTGAACAATCTCGCGCAATTCCTTGCGTACGCGCGTTCCAATCCCGGCAAGTTGAATTACGGCACGCCGGGCAACGGCACTTCGCCACATATCGCCACCGAAGTCTTCAGCCGCGAGGCGAAGGTCAGGCTGAATCACGTCCCGTACAAGGGCGCCGGACCCGCGCTCAAGGATCTGCTCGGCGGGGTCATCGATTTTGCGCTGGACCCCGGAGTCTCGCTGCCGCATATCAAAACCGGAAAACTGCGGCTGCTCGCCGTGGCCGGCGCCCAGCGTCATCCTGACTATCCCGGCGTTCCCACCATCGGAGAGTCGGGCATCAAGGGCGTCGACGGCGGCCCGCACTTCGGTTTCTACGCGCCGGCCGGCACGCCGCGCGCCGTGATAGAGCGCTTGAACCGGGAAGTCGCGAAAGTCATGCAGGAGCCCGTCGTTCGCCAGCGGTTCAACGTTCTGGCGGTCGATATGGCGCCCCCGATGAGCCCGGAGGCGTTTGCTGCCTACGTGAAGTCCGAGAGCGATCGCTACGCGAAACTGCTTCCGCAACTGGGCATAGTCCAGTAAGGCGCTCGGGCAATGAAGCAGCAGCGCTGTTTCGACCCCGCGAGCGAGCCTTTCAGCGATCTGCTGCTTTTCGAAGGCGCACAGAGCGAATCGGTTTCCGACGCGCTGGCGCGTTCTCAGGTGCTGAGCGCCGCACCCGGCGAGGTCGTCCTCGAGGGAAACACGCCCAACAGCACGATCTATCTGCGCTAGGTGCGGTACTCGGCGTTGATTTTCACGTAATCGTAGGAGAAATCACAGGTCCACACGGTGGTGCGCGCCTCGCCGCGGCCCAGGTCGACGCTCACCTCGATCTCCGG
>Ga0156229_1244_pt1 | contig 34614 bp, 28 predicted proteins | sample RifCSPlowO2_12_FD_116156 | JGI IMG/M metagenome (GOLD analysis project Ga0156229, IMG submission 116156) | Betaproteobacteria bacterium RIFCSPLOWO2_12_FULL_66_14 | reverse complement strand
TGCTGGTCGCAGGCAACGAGAACCATGGCAGCCAAGGCTGCGAGAACCGCTCCAAACACCATTGTGGGGAACGTCCGGGGCAAAGAAACGCACGCTAGCAGCGCAGTACCGACCGGTCAAGCGGCGATGCCGGGTAACGTCTGCTCCTTCAGGATCTTGCCAACCTCCGAAGCGCTTTCACCGTGGCAGGCGGCGTTCGCCGCCGTACAGGCTTTCGACAGTCTCGCGTTCGCGCACCAGCCAGGCGCTCGCCCCGTCGATCATGACTTCGGCCGCCCGCGGCCGCGTATTGTAATTGGAGCTCATGCTCATGCCGTAAGCGCCGGCCGACATGACGGCCAGCAGCTGACCGGGCTCCAGCCGCAGCTCCCGTTCCCGCGCCAGCCAGTCTCCCGTCTCGCACACGGGCCCGACGACGTCGTAGGTCCGCGCGGGGCCCATTGCCTCGGCCACGGGGACGATGTCATGCCATGCCTGGTAGAGCGCCGGGCGCAACAGGTCGTTCATCGCCGCGTCCACCACGGCAAAGCTCTTGTCCGGCCCGTGCTTGAGATATTCGACCCGGGTGAGCAGCACCCCGGCGTTTCCGACCAGCGAACGGCCGGGCTCCAGGATCAACTTCAACGGGCGCGAGCCCAGGCGTGCCAACAGCCCCGCGAGGTAATCGCGCACGCTGGGCGGCGATTCGTCCTTGTAGCGGATGCCCAGGCCTCCGCCGATATCGAGGTGTTCCAGCCGTATTCCCTCCGTCGCCAGGCGATCCACCAGTTCAAGCACCTTGTCCAGCGCTTCCAGGAACGGGCTGGTTTCGGTCAGCTGCGAGCCTATGTGGCAGTCGATGCCTGCGGCTTGCACCCCGCCCATGCGGGCGGCCTCCCGGTAGAGCTCGAGCGCTTCGTCGGCCGCGATGCCGAATTTGTTCTCCCTCAGACCGGTCGCAATATAAGGATGTGTGGCGGGATCCACGTCGGGGTTCACGCGCAGGGACATCGGCGCGCGCCGCCCCATGCTCGCCGCGACGGCATTGAGCCGCTGCAGCTCACCCCTGGATTCGACGTTGAAGCACAAAATGCCGGCGGCGAGTCCCTGGCGAATTTCCGCTTCGGATTTGCCGACCCCGGAAAAGAGGATTCTTTCCGGACGCCCGCCGGCGGCCAGCACCCGGGTCAGCTCGCCGCCGGAAACGATATCGAAGCCGGATCCGAGGCGGGCAAACACATCGAGCACGGCCAGGTTGGAGTTCGCCTTGACGGCATAGCACACGAGCGCGTCGCGACCGGCGCAGGCTTCCTGGAACTCGCGATACGCGGCTTCCAGCGCCGCACGGGAATACACGTAGCAAGGCGTGCCGAACTGGCGCGCCACCGTCTCGAGCGATACGGATTCGGCGTGAAGGACGCCGACGTGACGCGCAAAAGCCTTCATCGGCGTGAGTTATTATCGGTTTTCTGCTGATCGTCGGGCAGGTACAGCGCGCCCTTGGTGCCGCAGCCGGCCAGCAACGCGAGCAAGCTCAGGAGGATCGCGACGCGGCGCAGGGTGAGGGGCTGCAGGTTCAAGAGCTGGCGATTTCGGCAGGGAATCAGGTTCAGTGTTTCTCCCGATTCAGTAAAACATCTCAATGCACTCATCTTAGCACGCGTGAACGAACGATTCGGACCACGGGACGGGGACGGGCGTCTGCCCGTCGCACTGCTTACCGGTTTTCTGGGCAGCGGCAAGACCACGCTGCTCAACCGCCTGTTGAGGCATCCGGCGATGGCGAAGACTGCCGTGGTGATCAACGAGTTCGGCGAAATTCCCCTTGATCAGCACTTCGTTGAGAAAAGCGAAGGGGAGGTGGTGGTGCTCGCCAACGGCTGCCTGTGCTGCAGCGTGCAGGGCGACCTGGAAGGCGTCATCGGTACGCTGTTTGCGTCCCGCCGCGGGAACCTGCCCGTGTTCGAGCGCATGCTGATCGAAACGTCCGGACTCGCCGACCCCGCGCCCATCATGCAGATGCTGCTCAACCAGCCGCTGGTCATCGACAATTTCAGCCTCGACAGCGTGGTGGCCACGGTGGACGCGGTGCACGGGGAGCGCCAGTTGCGCGAGCATGAAGAGGCGTTCAAGCAGGCGGCGCTGGCGGACCGGGTGGTCTTCACCAAGACCGACCTGTGCGGGCCCGAGCAGACCCGGGCGATCGAACGCCGCGTGGCTGCCATCAACCCCGCTGCCTCGCTGCTGCACGCGGCGAAGGACGAAATCTCGCCCGCGCGCCTTTTCGGCGGCGGCCGTCTGGATTCGCTCGCCTCGGCGCAGCAGTGGCTGTCGCATCGAGCAGCGGCATCGGATCATCGGCATTCGGTGCCTGTCTCGTGCCATACGCTGACGGCGGACCGCCCGCTGCCGTGGCAGGCGTTGAACCTCTGGCTCAGGGCGCTGCGCATCCGGCATGCCGAGCGGCTGCTGCGCGTCAAAGGCATCGCGAATCTGCAGGGGGAGCACGCCCCTGTCGCGCTGCATGGGGTGCATCACGTGTTTCACCCGCCGGTGGCGCTTCCGCACCTGGCCGGCGAGGTGCATGGCACCCGCCTGGTGCTGATCACCCGGGACCTGCCGGGCGAGGAGCTCGAGGCGGGCTGGCGCGCCTTCCTCGCTCAGAACGGAGTTTCGCTTTCCCACCTTTGATCGGGGCTTGCAACATGTTCGAACTGACGGGCTGTGTCGCCCTGGTACCAGGGGCCAGCGGGGGCATCGGCCGCGAGGTGGCCAGGGCGCTGGCCGAAAACGGTTGCGATGTCGCGCTCGGCTTTTATACGCGTGAAAGCGAAGCACAGGCGGCGCTCGAACAGGCGCGCGGCCTGGGACGCCGCGCGCGCCTGGATCGCGTCGACACTTCGAGCTATGAAGGCGCCTCGGCATGGGTGCAAAGCGTGCTCGCCGAGTACGGCCGGATCGACATCCTTGCGAGCTGCGTGGGCGCGCATCTGCCTCAAGGGTTCGGACTGTTCGTCGAGCAGGACCCTTCCACCTGGCGCAGCCTCATCGACGCCCAGCTCATGTCGTTCATCTATCTGTCGCGCGCGGTGCTGCCCCACATGCTGGAGCGCCAGGCCGGGCGGATCATGTCCATCGGATCGGAGTCCGGCAAAGTGGGCGAAAGCGGGGTCGCGGTCGCGACGGCCGCGCATGGTGGATTGATCGCTTTTGCCAAGTCGCTCGCGCGTGAAGTGGGCCGTCAGGGCATCACCGCGAACATCGTGTGCCCCGGTCCCACGGAGGGCGCGACACTGGACAGGCTGCGCAGCCGTGGCACCACCGGTTCGCGCCTGGTCGAGGAGCTGGTACGGCGCGTTCCCATGAAACGGCTGGGAACCGCGCGCGACGTCGCGGTGACCATGGCCTTTCTTGCTTCCAGGGAGGCCGGCTACATCACCGGACAGGCGATCAGCGTGAGCGGCGGGTTGGTGATGCAATAGTCACGAAAAACTTTCTCCGTTGCCTGCCAAGGAAACCGTCACCATGCGTGCAATAGACGTTCACTGCCATCCCTCGACCAAAGAGCACTCGGTGAGCATCGGCAGGTACATGGCCGCGCTCGAAACCATGCTGGGACGCAAACTACGGGCCAAGACCGACGAGGAGATGGCCGACGATTTCAGGCGCGACGACGTGCTCGCGATGGTGATCGCCATGGACGCCCAGGCCGAGACGGGCGAGGGGGTCATCAGCAACGATTACATCGCCAGCCTCACGGCGCGCTTTCCCGATGTATTTCTTCCCGGCTGGGCCGTGGTGGATCCCTGGAAGGGCAAGCTCGCATTGCGGGAGCTGGAGCGCGCCATTCGCGAGCTCAAGCTGACCGGCGCGAAATGGATGCCGATCCTGCAAGGGTTCTACCCGCATGACCATCGCTTCTATCCGTTCTGGGATCTGTGCCAGTCGCTTGGCGCCCCGGTGCTGATCCATTCCGGCACGACCGCCATCGGGGCCGGCATGGAAGGCGGCGGCGGGCTCAAGCTTGACTATGCCCGTCCGCTGCCCTGCATCGACAATATCGCGGCGGACTTCCCGCGGCTCACCATCGTGATGGCGCATCCGGCCTGGCCATGGACCGAAGAGGCGATTGCGGTGCTGCTGCACAAACCCAACGTGTTTCTGGACGTCTCGGGATGGCGGCCGAAATACATCCCGGCGCCCCTCAAGGCCGAAATGAACCGCCGCCTGCAGGACAAGCTCCTCTACGGCTCGGACTATCCGGGCTGGTCGCCGGCGCAGTGCCTGGACGAGCTGCAGATGGAAGGCCTGAAGGACGGCGTGGTGGAGAAGCTTTTCTACAAGAACGCGCTGCGGGCCCTGAAGCTGCAGGACAAGGTGGACCGAGCTCTGGCTGCGGCCCAGGCGCGCCGAGACGCGAAAAAATGAGCGATCCGTTCCTGCCCGGCAACGCGCCCCGCAGTCCGGGCGGCAGCCGCCTGCCCATCTACCGGTATGCGCTCGACTGGGACGCGTTCTATGAGCGTTATCCCGTGCCGGACGTGTTCGAGCAGACCGTGTACCGCTGGCCGGCAGAACGCCTGCGCGAGCTGCAGAACGAACGGTTCCTGGAATTGATGAAAAGGGGCTGGCAAAACCCTTTTTACCGGGCACTGTGGAAAAGAGCCGGAATCGAGCCGGGGGACATAGGCGGTCTGGACGATATTGTGAAATTGCCGACCTACAGCTCCGAGGATCTGAAGAACGATCAGCAGGAGCACCCGCCCTTTGGCCTGTTGCCCGGCTATCCCAGCCTGGCGGAATATCTGCGGTGCACGCCCACCAAGCTGCAGACCAGCGGCGGCACCACGGGAAAGCCGCGCAACACGCTGCACGGCATCGTCGAATGGGAGTGGATGGCGCTGGGCGGAGCGCGCGCCTTGTACGTGCAGGGCATTCGGCCGGGCGACATCATGCAGATCCCGGCTACCTGCTCGCTCGCCAATCTCGCCTGGGGCTACTACAAGGCGTGTCACGACTACCTCGGCGTGCTGCCGCTCACCACGGGGAGCGGCATCGTCACACCGAGCCGGCGGCAGATCGAGCTCGCGTTCGACTGCGGCGTCAACGCCTGGATGAGTTTTCCCGAGTACCTGCTGCGGCTTGCCCAGGCGAGCCGCGAGGAACTGGGCCGCGACATCGGCGAGCTCAATACCAAGCTGATCGCGACCTTTCTTGGTCCGGACACCGAGGGGACGCTGCGCGCTCACCTCGAATCGCTATGGGGCTGCCCGGTGTACGACAACTATGGCACCAACGAGATGGGGCATGGCGCCTTCGAATGCGCTTGCAAGAAGGGCCTGCATCTCATGGAAGACGCCATGTACTTCGAAGTGCTCGACACGCAGACTCACCAGCCGGTGTCGCCGGGCCAGGTGGGGAACCTGGTGGTCACGATTTTCCATCGCCGGCTCATGCCCTCGATCCGCTTCAACCTGCGCGACCTGGGGCGCATCGTGACCACCGAAAGGTGCGATTGCGGCAGCAGTTTCCGGCGCATGGACCATTTTCTGGGCCGCAGCGACAACATGGTGCGCATGCGCGGGGTCAACGTCCATCCCATGGCCTGCCTGCCCGCGGTGCGCAGCGACCCGCGAACCACCGGGGAGTGGGTGTGCGAAGCCTACGAAACAGTGGTCGAGGGCCGGCCGCGGGAGGAGCTCACCGTGCACGTGGAGGTACGCCGGGACGCCGGTTCCTGGAGCGGGCTGAAGGAACATCTGCAGGCGCGGCTGAAGAACGACCTGGGCCTGTCGGTGAACGTGGCGCTCGCCGAGGAAGGCAAGCTCGACACCGTGGCGAACCTCGGCGAAGGCAAGGCGAAACGGCTGCTCGAGCGCCGTCCGGCGTACATCAGGAAGAACTAGAACAACTGGTTGGTGACTTCGTCCCGGCTGCGTCCGATCGCTTCGGAAACGGCGGCGGCCTGTTCGGGCGGCAGGTTCTCCTGATAGAAGAACTCGGGCCGGCCTTCGGCAGCGCGCTGCCCTGACTCGTTTACGCGTGCCGACACGATGCCCTGCGGCACCGGCATGAATACCTGCGGCACCTCTTTGAGCACCCGGCTCATGTAGTCGATCCAGATCGGCAGCGCCGCCACTGCGCCGGTTTCGTTCGAGCCGAGTTTTTTCGGCTGGTCGAAGCCCATCCAGGCGACCGCCACGATGCCCGGCTGGTAGCCGGCAAACCAGGCGTCCACCATATCGTTGGTCGTGCCGGTTTTTCCGGCCAGGTCCTTGCGACCCATGGAGTTGGCGCGCGCGCCAGTCCCGGCGCGCACGACGTCGTGCAGCAGGCTGTCCATGATGAAGGCATTGCGCGCATCGATGACCCGCAGGCTCTCGTCTCCCGCCGGCACCGGCTGCGCTTGCGCGAGCATGTTGCCGCGGTCATCGACGATGCGCTGGATGATGTAGGGCTCGACGCGGTAGCCGCCGGTCGCGAAAACGGAAAAGCCCCGCGCCATCTGCCAGGGCGTCACGGCACCGGCGCCCAGGGCCATGGTGAGATAGGGGGGATGTTTGTCCGCGTCGAAGCCGAACCGGGTCACGTAGTCCTGCGCGTACTGGGTGCCGATCGCCTGCAGCACCCGGATCGACACCATGTTCTTGGAGCGCGCCAGGCCGGTGCGCAAGGGGATGGGCCCGTCGTACTTGCCGTCGTAGTTCTTGGGTTCCCAGACCTGCCCGCCGGTGAGGAAGGGATCCACCACCACCGGCGCATCGTTCACGATGGTGGCCGGCGTGAAACCTTTTTCGAGCGCCGCGGAGTAGATGAAGGGCTTGAATGACGAGCCCGGCTGCCGCCATGCCTGGGTCACGTGGTTGTATTTGCCGCGGTTGAAGTCGAATCCGCCCACCAGGGCGCGCACGCTGCCATCGTAGGAATTGATGGAAACAAGGGCCGATTCGGCTTCGGGCATCTGAATGATCTGCCATCCGCGCTTGGCGTCCTTCGCGATGCGGATGACGGCGCCGCGCCGGATTCGGCGATTGGGCGCGGTCTTTTCCTCCAGCGCCCGCGCCGCAAACTTGAGCCCCTCGCCCGAAATGGCGATCGTTTCGCCGCGGCGCCACGCCTTGACGCCCTTGGCATTGGCATCGAGCACGATGGCGGCGAGCAAGTCGTCGCTGTCGGCATAGTCCTGCAGCGCGTCTTCAAGCGTTTCCTCGTCCGAATCCTTCAGCTCCACGAACGCCTCCGGCCCGCGGTAGCCATGGCGCCGATCGTAGTCAAGCACGCCCTTGCGGAGCGCGGCATAGGCGACCTCCTGGTCGGCGCGCAGGATGGTCGTGTATACCCGGAAGCCGCGGCTGTAGACATCGTCCGGATAGCGCTCATAAAGCAGCTGCCGGACCATTTCGGCGACGTATTCGGCGTGCACGGCGTATTCGTTCGCTTCGCGCTTCACCACGATGGGCGCCTTCTGCGCCTCGGCAAACTGCGCCGCATTGATGTAGCCGAGCTCCTGCATGCGCCGCAGCACATAGAGCTGCCGCTGCTTGGCGCGCGTCGGGTTCGCCACCGGGTTGTACGACGAGGGTGCCTTCGGCAGCCCCGCCAGCATCGCCGACTCCGCCGTAGTGAGTTTTTCCAGCGGCTTGCCGAAATAGGACTGTGACGCCGCCGCGAAGCCGTAGGCGCGCTGGCCGAGGTAGATCTGGTTGATGTAGATCTCGAGGATCTGGTCCTTGCGGAGGCTCGATTCGATCTTGAACGCGAGCAGCACCTCGTAGAGCTTGCGGGTGAGCGTCTTCTCCCGGGAAAGGAAAAAATTCCGGGCCACCTGCATGGTGATGGTGCTCGCGCCCTGGAGCTGGCCGCCCTGAGCGACATTGGAGTAGGCTGCCCTGAGCACGCCGATGTAGTCGACGCCCGTATGCTGGTAGAAACGCTCGTCCTCGGCCGCGAGGATGGCGCGCTTGAGCACCGACGGGACGTTTTCGATCTTCACGACCGACCGGCGCTCCTCGCCGAACTCGCCGATGAGGTGTCCGTCCGCGGTATATACGCGCAGCGGAATCTTCGGGCGATAGTCGGTAAGTGCTTCAATGGACGGGAGATTCGGGTACGTCAACAGCAGCGCGAAGGCCGCCAGGGCCGCACCCATCACGCCCATCCCGGCCAGCAGAGCCGCCGGAAAGGCGAGCCAGCGTAACGACATTTCTTCAGACCCCAGTCAAGGGAACCCTATTATAGGCACCCGACAATACGCTAGCCACTGGGTGATCCGCGCGGCGTGAAAAATTTGCTTTACACAGTCTAGGGTTGTTATTAGGATTTAACGTGGATTATACTTTCCGTTCCTAAGCGGCTGTCTGACAAGTCTTTGTGTGGGACGGGGCCTCGGGGCAGCACGCCGTGGCATAAGCAAAAATGCAAGGGAGAGCCGGGTTTGGCCCTGAATCTGGATATTTTCAAGCCGAAGGCCCCGCCCATCATCGGCGTGGACATCAGCTCCTCGTCGGTGAAGCTGGTGGAGCTGGTGGACGCCGGCAAAGGGGCCATTCGCGTCGAGCGCTACGCCATAGAGTCCCTGCCCAAGGACTCGGTCGTGGACGGCAACATCGCCAACCTGGAAGCCGTGGTGGAGTCGGTGACGCGGGGCTGGAAGAAGCTCGCCACGCGCACCAAGAACGTCGCCATGGCCTTGCCGACGGCGGCCGTCATCACCAAGGTCATCATCGTTCCGGCGGGCCTGCGCGAAGAAGAGATGGAAGTCCAGGTCGAGAGCGAAGCCAACCAGTACATTCCCTTCGCGCTGGAGGAGGTGAACCTGGATTTCCAGGTAATCGGTCCGGCGCCGTCCTCGCCCGAGGAAGTGCAGGTGCTCATCGCCGCCTCGCGCAAGGAAAAAGTCGAGGACCGCGTCGCCGTCGCCGAGGCCGCGGGGCTGAAGGCGCTGGTGATGGACGTGGAAAACTACGCCGTGCAGGCCTCGTTCGAGCTCATCCGCAAGCAATTCCCGGCCGATGGCAAGGACCAGAACGTCGCGCTGGTGGACATCGGCGCGAACATCATGAATATCGTGGTGTTGCGCAATGACCAGCCGGTCTACACGCGCGAGCAGGCGTTCGGCGGCGGCCAGCTCACACAGGACATCATGCGGCAGTACGGCATGAGCCAGGAGGAAGCCGAAGCGGCCAAGCGTACCGGCGGGCTCCCGGACAACTACGAGTCCGAGGTGCTGCGGCCGTTCCTGGAAAACGTCGCGCTCGAGATCCAGCGCGCCATGCAGTTCTTCTTTACGTCCACCCAATACAACTCGGTGGAACACATCCTCTTGACCGGCGGCTCGGCCGTCATTGCGGGGATGGATGAAATGGTTTCGACCCGAACGCAGGTCAATACCATGGTGGCCAACCCGTTTGCCGGCATGGCGATATCGCCGCGCATCCAACTGAAGCGCCTGGTGGCCGACGCGCCGTCGTTGATCGTCGCCTGCGGGCTTGCCTTGCGGAGATTCGATTCATGATCCGCGTCAACCTGCTGCCCTGGCGCGCCGAGCGCCGCGCCGCCCAGCGCAAGCACCTCGCCATCCTGGCGGGCATGGTCGCGGCGCTCGCCATAGCGATCGTGGTGCTGGTGCACGGGGTCATTGCCGGGTATATCGCCGTCCAGGACGGCCGCAACGACTATCTCAAGAAAGAGAACGCGCGTCTGGACAAGGAGATCGCCGAGATCAAGAAGCTGCAGGACGAAATCGCCGCGCTGCTGGCGCGCAAGCAGGTGATCGAGCGGCTGCAGGCCGACCGCTCCCAGGTGGTGAACCTGCTCGATCAGCTGGTGCGCCAGACGCCCGACGGCGTGTACCTGAAGTCCTTGAAGCAGACGGGCTTGCGCGTGAACCTGACCGGCTATGCCCAATCCAATGCCCGCGTATCGACGCTCATGCGCAATTTCGCGTCGTCGCCGCACCTGGAAAACCCGGTGCTGATCGAGATCCGGGCGGCAACGGTCAATAACAAGCGCGTTTCCGAGTTCAACATGAACGTTAGCCTCAAGCGCACCGTCACGCCGGAAGACGCGGGCAAGGCAGCCCGGGCGGCCAAGAAGGGCTGAAGGCGATGAACGAGCTGATCGCACAATTCAAGAACCTCAATCCGCGAGACCCCGGCGCCTGGCCGCCGCTGCCCAAAGCACTTTCGCTGGTCGCGCTGTTCATCGCCATCCTGGTGGGTGCGTATTTCTTGGACTGGCAGGGCCAGTTGGAGACGCTCGATGCCGGCCGCAGCGAGGAAGTGAAGCTCAAGGATGCGTACAAGGGCAAGAAGGCACAGGCGATCAATCTCGACCTGTATCGCCAGCAGCTGCGCGAGATCGACAGCTCGTTCGGCGCGCTGCTGAAGCAGCTGCCCAACCGCTCGCAGATGGATGCGCTGCTGGTCGACATCAACCAGGCCGGCCTGGGCCGCGGGCTGCAGTTCGAGCTGTTCAAGCCCGCGACCGGCGAAGCGGCGCGCGAGTTCTACGCCGAGCTGCCCATCCAGCTGAAAATCACCGGCACCTATCACGACATGGGCCAGTTCGCGGCCGATATCAGCCAGCTGCCGCGCATCGTGACGCTGAACGACCTCACGCTCGCGGCGGGCAAGGGGGCGATCACCATGGATGCCACCGCGAGAACCTTCCGTTATCTGGACGACGCCGAGGTGGCGTCCCAGCGCCGGGCCGCCAAGGCGGCGAAGGCAGGCAAGAAATGAGACGGCTCGCCATGCTCGCGTGCGTGCTGGCGCTCGCTGCCTGCGGGGGCGAGCAGTACGGCGACCTGAAGGAAGAGCTCAACCAGCTCACCCGGGACATGCGCGGCAAGGTTGCGCCCCTGCCCGTGGTGAAACCCTATGAGCCGGTCCCCTACCTGGCCGGCGACATGCCCGATCCGTTCGGTCCCACCAAGATCGAGCTCGTGACCCGCGCCAGCGGCCTGGGCGCGAGCAAGCTGCAGCCCGACCAGACGCGCCCCAAGGAGCCGCTCGAGGCGTTCCCGCTGGAGACGCTCAGGATGGTCGGGGTGCTGCAGCAGAGCAAGCAGACGTTCGGACTGGTGAAGGCCGATGCCAACCTTTACCGGGTCCGTGCAGGGAACTACATGGGCCAGAATTTCGGCCTGATCACCGAGGTCAATGAAAACGAAATAAGGCTGCGCGAACTCATCCAGGACGCCGGCGGCGACTGGACCGAACGCGCGAGCACTCTCCAGCTGCAGGAGAAGGAGACAAAATGATGACCCCATCGATCGGATTTTTGCGCGGCGCGGCTCTTCTCCTGGGGGGTGCGCTTGCTTGCGTGGCGCTGGCGCAGGCGCCCACCCAGAACGCCATAGAATCCTTCGCCGCCACTCAGCAGGGCGGTCAGGTGGTCGTGCGCGTCACCACCAAGGCGCCGCTCGACAAACCGCCGGCCAGCTTCACCATAGCGAACCCGGCGCGCATAGCCTTCGACTTCCCGAACACCGTGAACAACCTGGGGCGCAGCAGCCAGGACGTGTCCGAAGGCGACCTGCGCTCGATGAACGTCGTCCAGGTGGGCGACCGCACGCGCATGGTGTTCAACCTGCGCAACATGGTGCAGCACGAGGCACGGGTGGAAGGGCGCGATCTGCTGATCCTGCTGAAGCCCGCCGCGACGGCCCAGGCGGCGCCGGGCGTGTCCCGGTTTGCCGAGGGGCGCACCGACGTTCCGCATTCGGTGCGCGACGTCACCTTCCGGCGCGGAAGAACGGGCGAGGGCCGCATCATTGTCGATCTGTCCGACACATCGACCGGCATCGACATTCGCCAGCAGGGCCAGTCGCTCATCGTGGAATTTCTCAAGACCAGCGTCCCCGAAAACCTGCGAAGGCGGCTGGACGTGGTGGACTTTGCCACGCCGGTGCAGACCATCAGCACCTTCCCGCAGGGGGAAAACGTGCGCATGGTGATCGAGCCGCGCGGCCTGTGGGAGCACAACGCCTACCAGACCGATACCCAGTTCGTGGTCGAGGTGAAGCCCGTCCAGTACGATCCGAGCAAGCTCGTGCAGGGCACCCGTACCGGGTATTCAGGCGAGAAGCTGTCGCTCAACTTCCAGAACGTGGAAGTGCGCTCGGTGCTGAACGTCATCGCCGACTTCACCGATCTCAACATCATCACCAGCGACACGGTGGGCGGCAACCTCACGCTGCGACTGAAGGACGTGCCCTGGGACCAGGCGCTGGACATCATCCTGCAGACGCGCGGACTCGACATGCGCAAGAACGGCAATGTCCTGTGGATCGCGCCGCGCGATGAGCTGGCGACCAAGGAAAAGCTGGCGCTCGAATCGCGGCAGCAGATCACCGAGCTCGAGCCGGTCCGCACCGAAACCTTCCAGCTCAACTACGCCAAGGCCGATGCCATCGTCAAGCTGCTCTCGGATGAAAAGCAGCGCATCCTGTCAAAACGGGGCAGCGCGGTGGTTGACGTCCGCACCAATCAGTTGTTCGTCCAGGATGTGCCGAGCCGGCTGGAGGACGTCCGGGCGCTGGTGGGCAAGCTCGACATCCCCGTTCGCCAGGTGCTGATCGAAGCGCGCATCGTGGAGGCGAACGACAGTTTCAGCAAGAACCTGGGCGTGCGCCTCGGATACCTCAACGTCACGCCGGGCGGCTCGCGCATCCTCGGCGACGACAACGTCCGGTTCAACGTCGGCGGCGGGCTCCAGCCCACGGCGCAAGCGACCCGTTCGTTCACCGGTACCCAGTTGCTGGCCGGAACGCCCGAACTCCTCGCCAGCCAGTCAGTGAACCTCCCGGTCCCGGGCGCGGCAGGCTTTCCCGCCGGAGTGTTCTCGTTCATCCTGTTCAACCGCAACTTCACGCGATTCCTGAATCTGGAGTTGACGGCGCTCGAGGCGGACGGCAAGGGCAAGATCATTTCCAGCCCGCGCGTGCTGACCGCCGACAACGTTGAAGCCATCATCGAACAGGGCACCGAACTCCCGTACCAGCAGGCGACCTCGAGCGGCGCGACCTCGGTGTCGTTCCGCAAGGCGAACCTCGCGCTGAAAGTGAAGCCGCAGATCACGCCGGACGGCAACGTCATCATGAGCCTGGACGTGAACAAGGACGCGGTCGGCCAAGTCACCACGGCCGGTTTTGCGATCGACACCCGGCATGTCAAGACCGAGGTGCTCGTGGAGAACGGCGGTACGGTGGTCATCGGCGGCATCTACACACAGGACACGCGCAACACGACGGCCAAAGTTCCCTTCTTCGGCGATCTGCCCGGCGTCGGGGTGCTGTTCCGCAACAACCAGCGCACCGACAACAAGACCGAGCTGCTGGTGTTCATCACGCCGCGTGTCGTTTCCGAGAGGCTCGGACAAAGGTAGGAAGGACCGGCGGCGCAAGGAGAGACCGGCCGCGCGAAAAGCTAGCGCGGCCTGTTTAAAAGCCCCGAGCGGCGCCCGCGCCGCTTTTCCCGCCTGGAACATCTTCATCGCTGGGCCGCGGCAAGCGGTGGTCAAGCTTCGTAGTAGCAGTCAGGGCGGGTTCCTCGTTCTCGCTACAATACCGGCGTGAAGTACTCGAGCAACATTTTCCTGGTCGGATTGATGGGCGCGGGCAAGACCACCGTGGGACGCATGCTGGCGCGCAGGCTGTCGAAGGCTTTTTATGACAGCGATCACGTCGTGGAGGAGCGCACCGGCGTGCGCGTTCGGGTGATTTTCGATATTGAAGGCGAGGCCGGTTTCAGGAAGCGCGAGGCCGAGGAGCTGGCGCGGCTCACCCAGCTGGAGAACGTCGTTCTGGCCACCGGCGGCGGCGCGGTGCTCAATGCCCGAAGCCGGGAGCATCTGAAAAGGCGCGGCTGCGTGGTGTATCTGCACGCCCGGCCCGCTGAGCTCGCGAAGCGCCTGGGACGGGACCGTTCGCGCCCGCTGCTTCACGGCAGCGACCCCCGTGCACGCCTTGAAGCGCTCTACCAGGAACGCGATCCGCTGTATCGCGAAGTGGCGGACCTTGTGCTCGACACCGGCCGCCAGAGCGTCAATCAGTTCGTCGCCTGTCTCATTGCCAAGCTGGACTCCGAATGCAAACTCTCCGCGTAGCGCTCGGGGAGCGCGCCTACCCCATACACATAGGTTCGGGCCTGCTGAACGCGGCGGAGCTCTTCGCGCCGCATCTGGCGCAGAAGCGGGTGGCCATAGTCACCAACGAGATCGTGGCGCCCCTGTACCTCCCGCGCCTGCGCCACACCCTCCGCTCGGCGGGGATCGATACGCTTGAAATCATTCTGCCCGACGGCGAGGAGCACAAAAACTGGTCCACGCTCAACGAGATCTTCGAGGCCCTGCTCGCCGCACGGGCGGAACGAAAGACGACCATGATCGCGCTCGGCGGCGGGGTGGTGGGCGACGTGACGGGTTTTGCCGCGGCGACCTACCAGCGGGGCGTGCCTTACATCCAGGTGCCGACCACGCTGCTGGCGCAGGTCGATTCCTCGGTGGGCGGCAAGACTGCCATCAATCATCCGCGCGGCAAGAACATGATCGGGGCGTTCTACCAGCCGCGCGTCGTGGTCTCGGACATGGACACGCTCAAGACCCTGCCCGCGCGCGAGTTGAAAGCCGGACTGGCCGAAGTCATCAAGCACGGGGCGATACGCGACGCGACCTTTTTCGATTGGCTGGAACACAACGTCGAGCGCCTTCTGGCCGGCGACGCCGAGGCGCTGGGCCACGCGGTATTGCGTTCCTGCGAAATCAAGGCCGCCATTGTCGCCAGCGACGAGCGCGAAGAAGGCGAGCGCGCGCTGCTCAACTTCGGACACACGTTCGGCCACGCGATCGAAACCGGCTTAGGCTACGGAACCTGGCTGCATGGGGAGGCCGTCGCCGCAGGCATGGCGCTGGCCGCAGACCTGTCGGCGCGTTTGGGCATGCTGGCGCGCTCCGATGCCGGCCGCGTGACCTCGCTGCTGGCGCGGGCCGGACTGCCGGTGGCCGTGAAGGGCCTTGCCACGAACCGCTTTCGCGAGCTGATGAGCGTGGACAAGAAGGCGAACGACGGCCGCCTGCGTTTCATCCTGCTGCAGGGGATTGGCTCGGCATCCATCCGCGGCGATGTTCCGGAGCTGAGCGTCAATCAGACGCTGGAAGCAGCGGCCGGCGGCGCATAACGCTGCCGGGTGCGGCCGCCTTCCCGGGCGCCGTACGCCTCCACTCTTCCCCCCGTCGAGCACAGGATAAATCCTTGATGCGACGCAATATCGCTGGTACATTTTGTGGTTGCGTCCTTTTCGCCTTCGGTGACGAAGGTCCCCACGAGGTGCCAGCGTGAGCCACCCGCCAGCCCAAGGTCTTTACGACCCTGTCCACGAGCACGACGCCTGCGGCGTCGGCTTCGTCGCCCATATCAAGGGCGTGCGTTCCCACGCCATCGTGGAGCAAGGGCTCACGATCCTGAGAAACCTGACGCACCGTGGGGCGGTGGGCGCCGATCCGAAAGCCTCGGACGGGGCCGGCATACTGCTGCAGATCCCGGACCGGTTTTTCCGCGAGGAAATGGCCAAGCAGGGCGTAAAACTGCCGCCCGCCGGCCAATACGGCATCGGGATGGTGTTCCTGCCGCGCGACCCGGCGTCGCGCTTTGCCTGCGAATACGAGATCGAACGCGCCATCAAGGACGAAGGGCAGGTGTTGCTCGGCTGGCGCGAGGTGCCGGTGGACAACGCCGACCTGGGCGAGTCCGTGAAGCTGATCGAGCCGGTCATCCGGCAGGTCTTCATCGGCCGCGGCGGCGGCGTCATGGTGACCGATGCGCTCGAGCGCAAGCTCTACATCATCCGCAAGAGCTCGGGCCATGCCATCCAGGCGCTTGCCCTGGCACACGGCAAGGAATTCTATGTCCCGTCGATGTCCGCGCGGACCATCGTGTACAAGGGCATGCTGCTCGCCTACCAGGTGGGCGAGTACTACAAGGACCTGCAGGACCCGCGTGTGGTTTCGGCGCTCGCGCTCGTGCACCAGCGCTTCTCCACGAACACCTTTCCGTCCTGGGACCTGGCGCACCCGTTCCGCATGATCTGCCACAACGGCGAGATCAACACCCTGCGCGGCAACGTCAACTGGGTCCGGGCGCGCCAGCGCGCCATCTCGAGCCCTATCCTGGGCAGCGACCTCGCCAAGATCTGGCCGCTCATCTACGACGGACAGTCCGACTCGGCCTCTTTTGACAACGCGCTGGAGCTGCTGGTGATGGGCGGCTATTCCATCGCCCACGCCATGATGACCATGATTCCCGAAGCCTGGGAAAACCATGCCCTCATGGACCCCAGCCGGCGCGCGTTCTACGAATATCACGCGGCCATGATGGAACCGTGGGACGGTCCGGCCGCAATCGCCTTCACCGACGGGCGCCTCATCGGCGCCACGCTGGACCGCAACGGCCTGCGCCCGGCGCGCTACATCGTCACCGACGACGACCTGGTGATCATGGGCTCGGAGTGCGGGTGCCTGCCCGTGCCCGAAGAGAAAATCATCAAGAAATGGCGGCTTCAGCCGGGCAAGATGTTCCTGGTCGATCTGGAGAAGGGCCGCATCATCGACGACAAGGAGCTGAAGGAAACGCTCGCCTCGGCGCGGCCGTACGCCGAGTGGATCGAGCGCATCCGCGTGAAGCTCGACGATATCGAAAGCGACCGGCAGCAACCCGAGCGCTCCAACGTGCGCCTGCTCGATCGCCAGCAGGCCTTTGCCTACACGCAGGAAGACGTCAAGTTCATCATGTCGCCGATGGCGCTGAGGGGCGAAGAACCCGTGGGCTCCATGGGCAACGATTCGCCGCTGGCGGTGCTGTCCACCCGGAACAAGACGCTGTACCATTACTTCAAGCAGCTGTTCGCGCAGGTCACCAACCCGCCCATCGACCCGATCCGCGAAGAGCTGGTCACCTCGCTCGTGTCCTTCATCGGTCCCAAGCCGAACCTGCTCGGCATCGACGAGATCAATCCTCCGCTGCGCCTGGAAGTGAGCCAGCCGGTGCTCGACTTCTACGAGATGGAGAAAATCCGAAACATCGACCGGTATACCCAGGGCAAATTCAAGTCCTACGAGCTGAACATCTGCCACCCCGTCGCCTGGGGGCGCCAGGCGATCGAGGCGCGCCTCGCGTCGCTGTGCGCTCAGGCCGAGGATGCGGTGCGTTCGGGGTACTCGATCATCCTCATCTCGGACCGCCGCGTCGACCGGGAGCACGTTGCCATTCCGGCCTTGATCGCGCTCTCGGCGATCCATCAGCATCTTGTGAAGCGGGGATTGCGCACCAGCACGGGCCTCGTGGTCGAGACGGGCAGCGCGCGCGAAGTGCACCATTTCGCGCTGCTCGGCGGCTACGGCGCCGAAGCCGTGCACCCGTATCTCGCTCTCGAGACGCTGCTCGACCTGGCCGGCCGCGGGCTGCTGGGCGACGGCGTGGACGGCAAGAAGGCGATCAAGAACTTCGTCAAGGCGATCGGCAAGGGCCTGCGCAAGGTGATGTCCAAGATGGGCATTTCGACCTACATGTCCTATACCGGCTCACAGATTTTCGAGGCGGTCGGCCTGTCGCGTGCGGTGGTGGACAAGTACTTCACCGGCACGGCCTCGAACGTCGGCGGCATCGGCATCTTCGAAATTGCCGAGGAAGCGCTGCGTACCCACGAGGCGGCCTTCGACGAATCGAACCCGGTGCTGCGGGTGTCGCTCGACGCCGGCGGCGAGTACGCCTGGCGGGTGCGCGGCGAGGAGCACATGTGGACGCCGGACGCCATCGCGAAGCTGCAGCACTCCACGCGCCAGAACTCGTACTCGACCTACAAGGAATACGCGCACATCATCAATGATCAGTCCACCCGGCACATGACGCTGCGGGGACTGTTCGAATTCAAGCTCGATGCGGCAAAGGCCGTCCCGCTTGACGAAGTCGAACCTGCCGCGGAGATCGTAAAGCGCTTTTCCACGGGCGCCATGTCGCTCGGCTCGATTTCCACCGAGGCGCACACGACGCTCGCGGTGGCCATGAACCGCATCGGCGGGAAGTCGAACACCGGCGAGGGCGGCGAGGACCGCCGCCGCTACGCGCCGGTCGCGGCGGGCGAGACGCTGCGCTCGCGGCTCGGGGCGAGCCGCGTCGAGGCCGACATCGCGTTGCGGCCGGGCGACTCGCTCAAATCCAAGATCAAGCAGGTGGCTTCGGGCCGTTTCGGCGTTACGGCCGAGTACCTGGCCTCCGCCGAGCAGATGCAGATCAAGATCGCGCAAGGGGCGAAGCCTGGCGAGGGCGGTCAGCTGCCGGGACGCAAGGTGTCCGAGTACATCGCCGAGCTGCGCTACGCCACCCCGGGCGTGGAACTGATCTCGCCGCCGCCGCACCATGACATCTATTCGATCGAAGACCTGGCTCAGCTCATCCACGACCTCAAGAACGCCAACCGCGACGCCTCGGTGTCGGTGAAACTCGTGTCCGAGGTCGGCGTCGGTACGGTGGCCGCCGGCGTGGCGAAGGCCAAGTCCGACCACGTCACCATCGCCGGACACGATGGCGGCACGGGCGCTTCACCCTGGTCCTCGATCAAGCATGCCGGCACCCCGTGGGAGCTGGGCTTGGCCGAAACGCAGCAGACGCTCGTGCTCAACCGGCTGCGCGGCCGCATCACGGTGCAGGTGGACGGCCAGCTGAAGACCGGCCGCGACGTCGTGGTGGGCGCCATCCTGGGAGCGGACGAGTTCGGCTTTGCCACGGCGCCGCTCGTGGTCGAAGGCTGCATCATGATGAGGAAGTGCCACCTCAACACCTGCCCGGTGGGCGTGGCGACGCAGGACCCCGTGCTGAGGAAGAAATTCACCGGCAAGCCGGAGCACGTCATCAACTATTTCTTTTTCGTCGCCGAGGAAGTACGCGAGCTGATGGCGCAACTCGGCTGCCGCAGCTTCAACGAGCTGATCGGCCGCACCGACCTGCTGGAGACCCGCAAAGGCATCGAGCACTGGAAGGCTCAGGGGCTGGACTTTTCGCGCATCTTTTACATGCCGCAGATGCCGGCGGACGTGGCACGCTATCGCGTCGAGAGCCAGGACCACGCGCTGGCGAAGGCGCTCGACAACCGGCTGATCGAGCTGGCGCGCCCGGCGCTCGAGCAAGGCGACAAGGTGACCATCGAAATCCCGGTCCGCAACATCAACCGCACCGTCGGCACCATGCTCTCGGGCGAAGTGGCCAAGCGCTACGGGCACGAAGGCCTGCCGGACAACACCATACACGTGAGGCTGGCGGGCTCGGCCGGACAGAGTTTCGGCGCTTTTCTTGCGCGCGGCATCACGCTCGACCTGATCGGCGACACCAACGACTATTGCGGCAAGGGCCTCTCGGGCGGCCGCATCTGCGTGCAGCCCTCGCCGAAATTCCGCGGCGAGCCGGCCGAAAACATTATTACGGGCAACGTCGTGCTGTATGGGGCAATCGACGGCGAGGCGTACTTCAGGGGCGTGGCGGGCGAACGCTTTGCCGTGCGCAACTCGGGGGCGTACGCGGTCGTCGAGGGGGTGGGCGATCACGGTTGCGAATACATGACCGGCGGAACGGTGGTGGTGCTCGGCGCCACGGGGCGCAACTTTGCCGCGGGCATGTCGGGCGGCATAGCCTACGTGCTGGACAGCGACGGCACTTTCGCCCAGTATTGCAACGCCGCGATGTGCGACCTGGAACCGGTGCTGGCCGAATCCGAGCAGCAGGCGCGGCTGCCGCGCGAGCTGTGGCATCTGGGTGAATGCGACGAGCTCGTGCTCAGGCGCCTCATCGAGAACCACGCCCGTTACACCAAGAGCCGGCACGCGCAGGAGCTGCTCGCGCAATGGCCGAAGCACCGGTCACGCTTCGTGAAGGTATTCCCGAAGGAATACCGGCGCGCGCTCGCCGAGCTGTCCGCTTCGCGCAGCAGGGCGGCCGCCTGAGGCGCTGCACGCAACAACGAATCCAACGAGTCGAATAGAACGCAGATTGAATGGGCAAAGACACCGGATTTCTGGAATTCCCCCGGCTGGAGGAGCCGCACGAGGCACCCGAGGCGCGAAAGAAGCATTACCGCGAATTCATCCTGCGCCTTCCCGACGGGGAAGCGGGGATCCAGGGCGCGCGCTGCATGGATTGCGGCATTCCGTTCTGCATGAGCGGGTGCCCGGTCAATAACATCATCCCGGACTTCAACGACCTGGTCTGGCAGCAGGACTGGAAGCGCGCCAGCGAAACACTGCATTCGACCAACAACTTTCCCGAGTTCACCGGGCGGGTGTGCCCGGCCCCGTGCGAGGAAGCGTGCACGCTGCGCATCATCGACGACCCGGTCGGCATCAAATCGATCGAGCACGCCATTGCCGACAAGGCCTGGGAAGAAGGCTGGGTGCAGCCCGAGCCCCCTGCGCACAAGACCGGCAAGCGGGTCGCGGTCGTGGGCTCCGGTCCGGCCGGCCTCGCCTGCGCGCAGCAGCTCGCGCGCGCCGGGCACGACGTGGTGGTGTTCGAGAAAAACGACCGCATCGGCGGACTGCTGCGCTACGGCATTCCCGACTTCAAGATGGAAAAGGCCACCATCGACCGGCGCCTGGGCCAGATGCGCTTCGAAGGCGTGGAGTTTCGCGTCAATCATGCCGTGGGGCCCGTGCCGGTGGGCGCCGGCAACCGCGAAGCGACGCTGATCGATGCAGGCCAGGTGCTGGATGAGTTCGACGCCGTGGTGCTCGCGGGCGGCGCCGAGCAGCCGCGCGATCTGCCGATCCCGGGCCGCGATCTGGACGGCATACATTTCGCGATGGACTTCCTGCCCCTGCAGAACCGCCGCGTGGCAGGCGACATGGACGTGCCGGAGCTGTGGGCGACCGGCAGACACGTGGTGATCATCGGCGGCGGCGACACCGGCTCCGACTGCGTCGGAACTGCCAACCGCCATGGCGCGACATCGATCACCCAATTCGAGCTGCTGCCCATGCCGCCCGACCTGCAAAACAACCCCGTCTGGCCATACTGGCCGCAGCGCCTGCGCACATCATGCTCACACGAAGAAGGCGTAACGCGCGACTGGTCGATAGGCACCAAGCGTTTCGTGGGCGAGGGCGGCAAAGTGAAGAAGCTGCTCGCCGCGCGGCTGGAGTGGACGAACGGCAAGATGACCGAGATGCCGGGCTCCGAGTTCGAAATGCCGGCCGACCTGGTGCTGCTTGCCATGGGATTCGTGTCGCCGGTGCAGCCGGTGCTGGATGCCTTCGGCGTGGAAAAGGACGCGCGCGGCAACGCGAAGGCGGACACCGAAGGCGCGGCGAGCTATCAGACGTCCGTGCCGAAGGTGTTTTCAGCGGGCGACATGCGTCGCGGCCAATCGCTCATCGTGTGGGCAATCCGTGAAGGCCGTCAGTGCGCGCGCGCCGTCGACGAATTCCTCATGGGCCATTCCGAGCTGCCCCGGTAGGACCGGCCGCGCGTAAACCCTTGCGCGGCCGCTCCTTAATACGTCTCGAAATGCAGGCGTCCCTCGCGCTTGAGCGCGGCGCCGAGCGTCTCCCAGGGCGGGCCCGCCTGCTCCGCGACGTCGCGCAGCGCCAGCACGACGCCCTCTTCCATGCTCTTGAGACCGCACACGTAGATGCAGGTGTCCTTGTCACGCAGCAGCTCAGCCAGATCGACGGCGCGCTTGCGCATCAGGTCCTGCACGTAACGCTTCGGCTGGCTCGGGCTGCGTGAAAAGGCCAGGTTGACGTCGATGAAGTCCTTGGGGAGGTTCATGAGCGGTCCGAAATACGGCAGCTCCTCCTTGGTGCGCGCGCCGAAGAAGAGCATCAGGCGGCCATCCTGGAACTTGTCGCTGCGACGCTGCCGGCGGCGCCACTCGGTCATGGCCCGCATAGGTGCGCTTCCGGTGCCCGTGCAGATCATGACGATGTTCGAGCGCGGATGGTTGGGCATCAAAAACAAGGCGCCGAACGGACCGATAACCTGTACCGTATCGCCCACCTGCAGATCACACAGGTAATTCGAGCATACGCCGCGCACCGGATTGCCCTGATAGTCGGCGGTGACGCGTTTGACGGTCAGCGAGACGTTGTTGTAGCCGGGCCGCTCGCCGTTGCGCGGACTCGCGAGGGAATACTGGCGCGCATGGTGCGGCCGGCCGTCGGGATCCTTCCCGGGCGTCAGGATGCCGATCGACTGGCCTTCGAGCACCGGAAAAGGCAGAGCGCTGAAATCGAGCACGATGTGATGCGTATCGCTCGCCGTGCCCGCGCCGGTCACGCGGTAGTTGCCGGCCACCGTTGCAACGGCGGGGCTTTTCGCGCCGTACAGGTTGGTGTAGGCATGCGCGGCCGACCAGGGCGGGAGCGTCGAGCTCCACGAAGAAGCGACGAAGGGCACCTCGCCCGATACGGCGGCGGCCAGCGCCGGCGGCGTCTCGGTTGCGGCCTCGACTTCAGTTGAGGCCGCTGCGGCGCCTTGATCTTGCTCGGGCGGCAGCGTGTCCCACAGGAGCTGTTCCTCGATGGGATAGGCGAGCGCACGCGGCAGGGTGCGCCAGTTGTCGATCGCGCCCGTGGGGCAGGGCGGCACGCACGCCATGCAGGCGTCGCACACGCCCGCCTTCACCACGTAGTTGCGCTCGTCGTGCGTGATCGCGCCGATCGGGCACGTGGACTCGCAGGTGTTGCAGCGGATGCAGATCTCCGGATCGATCAGGTGCTGCCGGATGACCGCCGCCTGCGCCCCTATGTCCATCGGTTTCCCCGGGCTCAGCCGAATCGCACGTATTCGAAATTCACGGGCTGGCGGTTGATGCCGCTCGCCGGCGGCGCAATCCAGTGGGCGAACCGGCCCGGCTCAACGACTCGACCCATGAGTGAAGCGACGAAGGCGCGGTCGTCAGCCGTCGGCAACCACTGATGCACCTGCTCGTTCCATGCCTCTTCGGAGAGCACCCGGCCGTCGGGGGCCACTTTGACGCCGGCCAGTGTGCCGATCCGGCGGTTGAACGCTTTGTGCGGCACGGTGAGGCGAAAGGCGAGGCCCGCCTTCTCGATCACCTTGTTCCAGCGCTGCACGCCGCCCATCGAGTCCCTGATGTAGTCATCGCGCAGCACTTCGTTGAGCGCGTTCAGCATCGGGACCTCTTTCTCGATCAGCTGGCCTTCCTGGATGTCGAGTGTCTTGTAGGCCGCGCCGCGCAGCACGTGGTCGTCGCCACGCTTGCCTTCCTCGTAGCGTCCCTTGAGACCGGCGCTGTAGAAGGTGGCGGCGTTGGACGACTGGTCGGCGCCGAACAGGTCGATGGTGACGCTGAAGTGGAAATTCAAATGACGCTGCAGCGTCGGCAGATCGATGACGCCGGCGGCGCGCAGCGCCGTGGGATCGTCGGTCTTGAGCCGGTTCATGACTTCGCAGGTGCGCTGGATGACCCGCGCCACGCCCGACTCGCCGACGAACATATGATGCGCTTCCTCGGTCAGCATGAACCTCGTGGTGCGGGCGAGAGGGTCGAAACCGCTCTCTGCCAGCGCGCACAGCTGGAATTTGCCGTCGCGGTCGGTGAAGTAGGTGAACAGGAAGAACGACAGCCAGTCGGGCGTCTTTTCGTTGAAGGCGCCCAGGATGCGCGGATTGTCCGCGTCGCCCGAGCGGCGCTCCAGCAGCGCTTCGGCCTCCTCGCGGCCGTCGCGGCCGAAGTAGCGGTGCAGCAGGTACACCATGGCCCAGAGATGCCGGCCTTCCTCGACGTTCACCTGGAAGAGATTCCGCAGGTCGTAGAGCGACGGCGCCGTGAGACCCAGGTGTCGCTGCTGCTCGACCGAAGCCGGCTCGGTGTCGCCCTGGGTGACAATGATGCGGCGCAGGTTGGCGCGATGCTCGCCGGGCAGCTCCTGCCAGGCCGGCTCACCCTTGTGCTCGCCGAAACCGATGGCTCGGCCGGCTTCCGCGGGCTGCAGAAAGATCCCCCACCGGTAATCCGGCATCCTGACGTGCCCGAAGTGGGCCCAGCCCTGCGGATCGACGCTCACCGCCGTGCGCAGGTACACCTCGTAGCGGCTCGAGCCTTCAGGCCCGACATCGCTCCACCAGTTGAGAAAGTCCGGCTGCCACTGCTGCAGCGCACGCTGCAGTGCGCGGTCCTCCGACAGATTGACGTTGTTCGGGATCTGCCCGCTGTAATCGATGCCGCCCATTCATTCGCTCCACACGAGGGTTGGCCGCCGCAGCGGGATCAGACCCGGTCCCAGTCGAAGGCCGGTTTTTCGCCTTTGCCGTACACCTTCAGCGCGCCCTTTTCGCCGATGGCATTCGGACGATTGAAAATCCAGTTCTGCCAGGCCGAGAGCCGTCCGAAGATGCGGGTCAGCATCGTCTCCCTGCCCGCGAAGCGCAGGTTCGCTTCCAGGCCGGTGAGCGCATCGGGCGACATGGCGGCGCGCTCTTCGATGGCAAGCCGGATCTCGTCGGCCCAGTCGATGTCGTCGGGGGCCGCGGTCACCAGGCCGAGCGCGAGCGCCTGGCCGGGCTCCTGCGGTGTGCCGAGGACCTTGCGTACCGCTTCGATCGGCCCCGCCTCCTCGTAAAACCGGCGCGCCAGGCGCGACTGGCCGTTCACCATCGGATAGGTTCCGAAGTTCGCCTCTGACAAGCTGAGGCGGGGAGCGCGTTCGGGATCGTCCGGCAGCGCCAGCATGTAGGCGCGGTCCGCGGCGAACGCGAGCTCGGCGAGCGTCCCGGCGAAGCAAGAGCCCGGCTCGATCAGCGCGAACAGGCTGCGCGAAGAAACATCCAGGCGTGCCAGCGTGCGGCGCAGCACGCCGGTCACTTCGCGCACCAGCCAGTGGCCCTGGTGCGCAATCAGCGCCGCATCGCAGGCGAGCACCGTGGCGGCATCGCCCTGAGTCTTGAGCAGCCAGGTGCCGATGTCGAGCTCGTTGGTGCGCATGCAAAGAATGGCGTCATCGAGCTCGCGCGCCATCTGGAGCGGCCACCAATGCGCGCCGGCCGCTTCGATGGCGGCGATGTCGCCGGGCTGCGCCGCGCTCGGCGCCTTCACGGTGAAAGTGGCAGTGCGGCTGGCGCGGTCGATGTCCACGTCGACGAATGGGTAGCGCAGCGCATCGCTCTGCATGGTGCGCTCGAGCGCGCTCAGCGTGACGCCTCGCGCGCCGGCCGGGCGGTCGCTGTGCGCCGCAAGGGCCTGTGCGCGCTCCTGCACCACCTGCGCGAACCGCGCAGGCTTGGCGATCGCATCCACCAGGCGCCAGTCGAGCGCGCGCTCGCCGCGTACGCCCTCAGTGGTGGTGCAGAACAGGTCCGCGAGGTCGTGGCGCACGTGGCGCTTGTCGGTCACGCGGGTGAGGCCGCCGGTGCCGGGCAGCACGCCGAGAAGTGGCACTTCCGGCAGCGAAACAGTGGACGAGCGGTCGTCGACCAGCACGATATCGTCGCAGGCGAGGGCCAGCTCGTAGCCGCCGCCGGCGCAGGCGCCGTTGAGCGCGGCCAGGAACTTGAGCCCTGAGTAGCGGCTGGCATCCTCGATGCCGTTGCGGGTTTCATTGGTGAACTTGCAGAAGTTCACTTTCCAGGCATGCGAGGACTGGCCCAGCATGAAAATATTAGCGCCCGAGCAGAACAGGCGGTCCTTGGCACTGGTCAGGACCACGGCGCGCACCTCGGGATGCTCGAAACGGATGCGGTTCAGCGCGTCGTGCAGCTCGATGTCGACCCCGAGGTCGTACGAATTGAGCTTGAGCTTGTACCCCGGGCGAAGACCGCCGGCTTCTTCAACGTCCAAAGACAAGGTGGCGATGGGGCCGTCGTAACGCACCTTCCAGTGCCGGTAGCGGGAGGGGTCGGTCTGATAATCGACGCGCTGGCTCATGGCCGGTCCTTGCGAAGAAGATGCAGTTTTCTGCATATCTATAGGCGAGACGGCACAATACTGCATACTGCCCGTGCCGTCAAAGAGCACTAGCGAACCGTTGGCTGGCTCAAAGGCTCGGCGCGCCCGGTCATCACCCTGCGCAGCAGGCTGCGCAGACCGGAGAAGCTGTCCTCCAGTGAGTGCCCACTCGTGATATGAGTCGCGTCCGCCTTCGCATAAAAGGCCGAGCGCCCGGACAGTATGCGCTTCAGATCGTCCATGGCTTCGCCGCTTCCCGACATCGGCCGGAAATCACCCTGCGCCGCCACACGCTTCATATGGTCTTCGGCGTCCGCGCGCAGCCAGATGGTGTAGCAGTGGGTAAGGAGCACATTGAAGGTGGCAGCATCGGACACAATGCCGCCAGGGGCGGCGATGACCGCTTGCGCATGGACCCGCAGGGTTTGCTCCAAGGCGCGGCGTTCGTAACGACGGTAAGCACTGTTGCCGTACAAGGCGTGAATCTCGGCGATACTGCATCGCCCCAGCTTTTCGATCTCGCCGCTCAGCTCCACGAACGGTACGCCCAGGTCTTCGGCCAGCATGCGACCGAGAGTCGATTTGCCTGCGCCGCGCAGGCCGATCAGCGCGATGCGCGAAAGCCGCGCGCGGCGGTCGGTGCCGCTGCTAAAGAGCTCGGCCAGTTGGACGCGTGCCCGGTGCAGCTCCGCTTCGGGACGTCCGTCCAGCAACTCGCGGATCATGAGCCACTCGGGCGACGAGGTGGTGATATCGCCGATGATCTCGGCCAGGGGACATTCCAGCGCGCCTGCGACCTGTTGCAGCACCAGGATGGAGGCATTGCCCGTGCCCAGTTCGAGGTTGGCCAGATGGCGCTCCGATATGCCTGCTGCCGCGGCCGCCGCCTTTCGAGTCAGTCCGCGTCGAGAGCGCACGTTGCGGATGCGCTCACCCAGCCCCACCAGGAAGGGGTCTTTTTTTTGCGTCGCCTGCGTTGGCTCTGTAAGCTCCACGACCATAGGTTCCATCAGGGGAAATTGCCGGGGGGCGCTTCTTGACAGCGCTCGGAAGCGCAGCGTATTGTTTTCCGGTAACGTGCAAGATACTGCATGAATGTAGTCCGTGCAAGCCGGTTCACATGAAGTGAGGATCTAGGCAATGAGCGAGGTATTCCAGGAGCTGGTGCGGGCCATCACGCGGGTCATCGCGGGACGCCCGCTCGACCCGGCCCTGCAAGACTGGCTGAACGAGACCCACGGCCCGACCTCGGCCTGGTTTCAGCAAGTGCAGCAGGCCTGCCTGGACGGCATCGCCGCCGGCTGGCTGTGCAACAGGGAGGCCGAAGGCATCCGGTACGGCCGCGTGGTCAAGCCTTCCCCGGACAGCGCTCAGTTTTCCGTCGACGTGGTGGACATGAACGATGTGGTCGGTCCGCATCACATGCACCCGGCGGGCGAGATTGACCTCGTGATGCCGGTTACGCCCGAGGCCCGTTTCGATGGGACGGCAGCCGGCTGGAAGGTCTATCCACCCGGCAGCGCGCATTGCCCCACCGTGCGGCCGGGCCGCGCCATCGTTCTCTACCTGCTGCCGGAAGGCCGCATCGAATTCACCCGGGTCGCATAGTCCGGTTGTTCCAGCGGCCCTGCACAATAACGAGGAGACTCCACATGCCGCCCCTGCCGCCTGCCCCGCCTGCCGGGTTCAATTTTGCGCAGCACCTGTTGGAGCTCAACGCTCGGCGGTCGGCCAAGATCGCGTTCATAGACGACCACGAGCGTCTGTCCTACGGCGAGCTGGCTGAGCGGGTGTGCAGTATGGCTGCGGGCCTGCGCGCCCTCGGCTTGCGCCGCGAGGAACGGGTGCTGCTGCTGATGCACGACAACGTGGACTGGCCGGTGTGTTTCCTCGGCGCGTTGTATGCGGGCGTGGTTCCGGTCGCGGTCAACACGTTGCTCTCGACCGACGACTACGCGTACGTGCTCGCACACTGCCGGGCGCGTGCGGCCCTGGTGTCGGAGGCGTTGCTGCCCACACTCAAGGCCGCGATGGAGAAGAGCCCGCACGAATTGCAACAGGTGCTGGTCTCCAAACCGGCCGCCAGCCTCCCGTCCGGTGTGCAGGAGCTCGAGGCGCTGATCCAGGCACAGCCTGCCACGGCTGCTGCAGCGCCCACTTTCGCCGACGAGCCTGCCTTCTGGCTGTATTCGTCCGGCTCCACCGGGCGTCCGAAGGGCACGGTGCATACGCATGCCAACCTGTACTGGACCGCCGAGCTGTATGCCAAGCCGGTGCTCGGGATGCGCGAGGACGACATCGTTTTTTCGGCGGCCAAATTCTTCTTTGCCTACGGCCTGGGCAACAGCCTCAGCTTCCCGCTGAGCGTGGGGGCCTCGGTGCTCGTGATGGCCGGGCGCGCGACGCCCGAAGCGGTATTCGAGCGGCTGGTAGAGCACCAGCCCACCCTTTTCTTCGGCGCACCCACCGGCTATGCGGCCATGCTCGCCTCGCCGGCGTTGCCGCCGCGCGCGAAGGTCGCACTGCGCCTGTGCTCTTCGGCCGGCGAAGCGCTGCCGCAAGGCATCGGCGATCGCTTCACGGCGCATTTCGGCTGCGAAATCATCGACGGCATCGGCTCGACCGAAATGCTGCATATCTTCCTTTCCAATCGCCCGGGGGACGTGCGCTATGGCACTACCGGCAAGCCCGTCGAAGGCTATGAGGTCGAGCTGCGCGGCGACGACGGCCGCCCGGTCGGCGACGGCGAAACCGGCGACCTGTACATCAAGGGGCCGAGCGCCGCGCTCATGTACTGGTGCGACCGCGACAAGTCGCGCGACACCTTCCAGGGCGCCTGGACCAAGAGCGGCGACAAGTACACGCGTACGCCCGACGGCTATTACATCTACGCCGGACGCAGCGACGACATGCTGAAGGTGAGCGGCCAGTACGTTTCGCCTTTCGAAGTGGAGGCGACGCTGGTGCAGCACCCGGCCGTGCTCGAGGCCGCGGTGATCGGCGTGCCCGACGCTGAAGGGCTCACGCGGAGCAAGGCGTTCGTGGTGCTCAAGCCCGGCCAGGAAGCGAGCGCCGCTCTGGACGCCGAGTTGAAAGCTTTCGTGAAATCGCGCGTTGCACCGCACAAGTATCCGCGCGCCATCGAATTCATCAGCGAGCTGCCCAAGACCGCGACCGGCAAGATCCAGCGTTTCCGGCTGCGCGAGCGCGAAGCGCACCCGCCCGGCGCCCATGCATGACGGCAGCGCAGTTCGTTACGGTCCGCTGGGCCGGCCGCGATGAACGTATCGAGCACGCCTGGATAGCGCCGCATCGCCGGGCCCGGCCGCTGCTCGTGTTCCTGCACGAAGGGCTGGGTTCGCTCGCCATGTGGAGGGATTTCCCCGGCGAGTTGTGCGAAGCGGCGAACTGCAGGGGGCTCGTGTTCTCGCGCGGCGGCTACGGACAATCCACTGCGCGCGCCGCGCACGAGCGCTGGCCGGTGGAAGTGATGCACCATCAGGCCCGCGATTTCCTGCCCGCTTTCTTCAGCGCACTCGGGGTGGACCGGGAACGCTTGTGGATGTACGGTCACAGCGATGGCGGCTCGATTGCGCTGATTCATGCCGCCACTTTCCCGGAGCGCGTGGCCGGCCTCATCGTCGCCGCGCCCCACATATTCGTCGAAGACGTGACTGTCGCCAGCATAGAGAAAGCTCGCGAGACCTATCTCAACACCGATTTGCGCGCGAGGTTCGCCCGCTACCACGCCGATCCCGATTCGGCCTTCTGGGGCTGGAACGACCTTTGGCTGAACCCGCAGTTCCGGCTGTGGACCATTGAAGACCTGCTGGCCGACATCCGCTGTCCCGTGCTGGCCGTGCAGGGGCATGACGACGAATACGGCACCATGGCGCAAATCGAAGGCATTGCCAGGCGCGTGCCCCAAGCGCAGTTGCTGAAATTGCACGACTGCGGCCATTCAGCGCATCGCGACCGGCCCAGCGAGGTCATAGCGGCGACTGCGGAGTTCATGCGCGGCACCTAAAAGGCGAAAAAATGGGGTCAGGTCCACATTCCTTCGCCGCACAGCATAGTGCTTCAGCGCAGAGTAAACTGTTCCGAGCCGCCGCGGAGGTTTCCATGAACGTGAGCTATGGCGAGCGCATCCCCAACAATGTCGGCCTGGCAGGCGACAAGGCGCTGCAGCGGGCGTTGGAGCGCTGGCAGCCCGAATTTCTCGGCTGGTGGGGCGAGATGGGGCCGGGTGGCGGGGCCCAGAGCTACGACGTCTACCTGCGCACGGCCATCAGCGTCGAGCGGGACGGCTGGGCGAACTTCGATTTCGTCAAAATGCCCGAGTATCGCTGGGGCATCTTCCTCGCCCCGGAAGTGCCGGGGCGCACCATTGCGTTCGGCGACCACAAGGGCGAGCCGGCCTGGCAAGAGGTGCCGGGCGAATACCGGGCCAACCTGCGGCGCATCATTGTCACGCAGGGCGATACCGAGCCGGCTTCGGTCGAGCAGCAGCGCCATCTCGGCCTGACCTGCCCTTCGCTCTATGACCTGCGCAACCTCTTCCAGATCAACGTCGAAGAAGGACGCCACCTGTGGGCCATGGTGTACCTGCTGCACCGCTACTTCGGGCGCGACGGTCGCGAGGAGGCGCAGGCGCTCCTGGGGCGCCACTCGGGTGACCCGGACCGTCCGCGCATCCTGCGCGCCTTCAACGAGCGCACGCCCGACTGGCTGTCGTTCTTCATGTTCACCTTTTTTACCGACCGCGACGGCAAGTTCCAGCTTTCGGCCCTGACCGAGTCGGGGTTCGACCCTCTGGCGCGCACCACGCGCTTCATGCTCACCGAGGAGGCGCATCACATGTTCGTGGGCGTGACCGGCATCACGCGCATCCTGCAGCGCAGCTCCGAAGTGATGGCGGACCACAAGACCGACGACCCTGCGAAGCTGCGCGCGCTCGGCGTGATCGACCTGCCGACGGTGCAGCGCTACCTCAATTTTCACTACAGCGTCACGCTGGACCTGTTCGGCGCCGAGCTGTCGTCCAACGCTGCCACCTTCTACACGACCGGGCTCAAGGGGCGTTTCGGCGAGACCGGCATCGATGATGACCACGCGCTGAAGGACAGCCACTATGCGGTGCCCGACGTCGTGAACGGCCGGCTGGTGCAAGCCGAGGCGCCCGCGCTGAACGCGCTCAACGAACGGCTGCGCGACGATTACATCAGCGATACGCTGGCCGGGGTCGCCCGCTGGAACCGGGTGATCAAGAAAAACGGCGTGGATTTCGAGCTTCAGGTGCCGCACAAGGGCTTCAACCGGCAGATCGGCTCGTGCGCCGGACTCAGGATCGCGCCTGACGGACGCCCACTGACCGAGGCGCAATGGGAGGCGGGCGTGACCGGATGGCTGCCGAGCGCGGAGGACCGCGCCTTCGTGCAGTCACTGATGGGCCGCGTGGCGGAGCCGGGCAGGTTCGCCCAGTGGATCGCCCCGCCCGAACGCGGCATCAACGGCCAGCCGATCGAATTCGAATACGTCCGATTCGGTTAGATCCCCAGGTAGCGTTGCTGGACATCCCTGTCAGCCGCGAGCTCCGCGGAGCTGCCCTGCCACACGACGCGGCCCTTTTCGAGCACGTAGTGCGCGTCCGCTACCGGGGCGAGCGCCCGCAGGTCCTTGTCGATCAGCAGGATCGAGAGTCCCTCGGCCTTGAGCTGCCCGATGGAGCGGTAAATATCCGCCCGCACCAGGGGTGCGAGCCCTTCGGTCGCCTCGTCCAGGATCAGCAGCCGCGGATTGGTCATCAACGCCCGCCCGATCGCGAGCATCTGCTGCTCTCCGCCGGAAAGCTGATTGCCGTAATGGTGCTGGCGCATCCGCAACTGGTGGAACATAGTGAAGACCTTCTCGAGCGTCCAGGGGTCGCGGTGGCGCGCGCGGTTCGCCGCCGTCGCGAGCAGATTCTCGCGCACCGTGAGATTGGGAAACACCTGGCGGCCCTCCGGCACGAGCCCGATGCCGGCCTGCGCGATCTGGTGCATGGGCAGGCCGCGCAGCGGCTGGCCGTCGAACGCGATGCTGCCCGCCTTCGGCGGCGTGATTCCCATGATGGAGCGCACGGTGGTGGTCTTGCCCATGCCATTGCGCCCGAGGAGCGTAGCGACCTGCCCCGGCGCGATGTCGAAGGACACTCCGAAAAGCACCTGGCTGCGGCCATAGGCGGTCTCGAGTCCGCGCACCTGGAGCATCAGTCTTCTCCCAGGTAGGCAGCGCGGACTTCCGGGTTGGCGCGGATTTCCGCCGACGTTCCGGTGGCGATCATGCGGCCGTAGACCAGCACCGCAATGCGATCGGCGAGCTTGAACACGGCGTCCATGTCGTGCTCGACGAGGATGATGGTCTGGCGCCGCTTCAACGTGGCGAGAAAAGCAATCATGCGCTGCGATTCCTCGGCGCCCATGCCGGCCATCGGCTCATCGAGAAGCAGCAGCCGCGGGCGGGTGGCGAGCGCCATGGCGACCTCGAGCTGGCGCTGCTCGCCGTGCGCGAGGTTGGCCGCGACGATATCGGTGCGCGCCCCCAGGCCGACTTCCTCCAGCACCCGGCGGCCCGGCGCCGTCAACGCCGGGTCGGTCATGGCATTTCGCCAGAAGCGAAAGCTGTGCCCGGCATGAGCCTGCACCGCGAGCGCCACATTCTGCAGCGCAGTGAACTCGGGATAGATGCTGGTGATCTGAAACGAGCGCGCGAGCCCCCTGCGGGCGCGCTTCGGTGCCGAAAGAGCCGTAATGTTCTCGCCCGCGAAGAATATCTCGCCGGTGTCGGGGCGGACGTTTCCGGCGAGCTGGCTGATGAGCGTCGTCTTGCCCGCGCCGTTGGGGCCGATGACCGCGAGCGTCTCTCCTTCCTGGACATCGAAGTCGATGCCGTCCGCCGCGCGCAGCGCGCCGAAGTTCTTGACCAGTCCCCGCACGTCGAGCAGCGCCTTAGTCATGCTTGTGCGCAAAAACGCCGGCGAGGCCGCGCTTGAAGAACAGGACCGAGAGCACGAGCAGCGGGCCGAGGAACACCTGCCAGTGCTGCGTCCAGGCCGACAGCGCGTCCTCGACGAGCAGCAGGGCAAAGGCGCCCAGCAGCGGACCCGCAATGCTCGCCATGCCGCCGAGTATGACCATGAACATGATCTCGCCGGAGCGCGTCCAGTGCATGAAATCCGGGGTCAGGTAGTTCGTGTGGTTGGCGAGCAGCGCGCCGGCAAGGCCGCACATCGCTCCCGCGATGACAAACGCGGCGAGCCGGTAGGCGTAGGGTGAGAAGCCGATCGCTCGCGAGCGGCTTTCGTTCGATTTGGAGGCACGCAGCACCATGCCGAAGCGCGAGTTCACTATCCGGTGTATCAGCAGGGTCGCGAGCAACGTCAGGGCCAGCACGACGTAATAGAACTGAACCGAATCGCCCAGGTCGACCAGGCCCGAGAACTGGCTGCGGATCTTCAGCCGCATGCCGTCGTCACCGCCGTAAACCGCGAGCGAGATGCCCAGGTAGTACAGCATCTGGGTAAACGCGAGCGTGATCATGATGAAGTAGATGCCGCTGGTACGGATGGACACCGCGCCGATCGCGAGCGCCACCAGCGCTGAGGCGCCGATTGCCAGCGCCCACTGCAGCCAGCCGTTGTCGATGCCATAGAAGGCAAGGATGCCCACGGCGTAGGCGCCGACGCCAAGGTAGGCCGCGTGACCGAAGGACACCATGCCGCCGTATCCGAGGATCAGGTTGAGACTGATCGCGGCCAGGGCGAAGATCATGATACGGCGCACGAGGTCGATATAGAACGCCTGGCCGAGCGCGAGCGCGAAGGGCGGCAGCGCCGCGAGCAGCACGATGGCGGCACCCCAGAGCAGCGCGCGCCGGCGCATCATCCGCCTCGTGCCGCGAACAGACCCGCGGGCCGGATAGCCAGGACCAGGGCCATCAGCAGGTAGATGAGCATGGAGGCGAGCGCCGGGCCCGCCGAATCGGCCGCGGTGGGGGAGATCACGGTTGCCAGCGCTGGCTTCAGGAAGGCGCGGCCGAGCGTATCGACGATCCCGACGATCAGCGCGCCGACCAGCGCTCCGCGGATCGAGCCGATGCCGCCGATGACGATCACCACGAATACCTGGATCAGGATGAGCTCTCCCATGCCCGGCTGCACCGAGTAGATCGGCCCCGCCATGAACCCGGCAAGCCCGGCGAGCGCGGCACCGAACCCGAACACCACCGTGTAAAGGAGCCGGATGTTGACGCCCAGCGCGGCCACCATGGTGCGGTTGGAAGCGCCCGCCCGGATGAGCATGCCGAGGCGGGTGCGCGTGACCACGTACCAGAGCGCCACGCCGACGGCCAGCCCGACCGCTATGACGCTAAGCCGGTATACGGGGTAGATGGAGCCTGGAAGGAGCTCGACATGCCCTTGCAGCCAGGAGGGCAGCGTCGTGTAAAGCGACGCGCGGCCCCACAGGATGGCCACCAGCTCGTTGAAGAACAGGATCAGCCCGAAGGTCGCGAGCACCTGGTCCAGATGGTCACGCGCGTAAAGCGGGCGCATCGTGATGATCTCCACCGCCATGCCCACGACCAGGGTGCCGACGAGGCCGATCAGGACGCCGAGCAGGTACGAGTCGGTCCACTGCATGGCGGTAAT
>Ga0156229_1230_pt1 | contig 41411 bp, 39 predicted proteins | sample RifCSPlowO2_12_FD_116156 | JGI IMG/M metagenome (GOLD analysis project Ga0156229, IMG submission 116156) | Betaproteobacteria bacterium RIFCSPLOWO2_12_FULL_66_14 | reverse complement strand
CCGTCCTACTTGGGAAGCTGCGCGATCAGCGGGTTGGCATAGAGCAGCAGCACCGCGATGGCGGTGGCGATGGCCGTGAACGCGTCCAGCAGGCCCGCCACGATGAACATCTTCACCTGCAGGGTCGGAATCATTTCCGGCTGGCGCGCCGAGCCTTCGAGGAAGCGCCCGCCCAGGATGCCGAAACCGATGGCGGTGCCGAGCGCGCCCATGCCGATGAGCAGCGCCGCCGCGATCTGCGCGTTGCTCAGAAGAAGTGCCATTGCCTGTTGCATTTTTTTGTCTCCTAACGAAGGCAGCTGTGAAATGAGAACGAGTGCGGAACTAATGCGACTCGGCCGCCAGCGACATGTACACGATGGTGAGCATCATGAACACGAACGCCTGCAGCGTGATGATCAGAATGTGGAAGATCGCCCAGCCGAGCGAAAGCAGCACGTGGCCCAGCATGGAGGCGCCGCTCGCCAGCAGCGCCTCGCGCGACCACAGGCCCGCAAGCAGCACCATCAGGATGAACAGCACCTCCCCGGCGAACATGTTGCCGAACAGACGCAGGGCAAGCGAGATGGGCTTCGCCACCTCCTCGATGATGCGCAAAATAAAGTTCACCGGCGCGAGCCACGGTCCGAAGGGAGCGGTGAACACTTCGTGCAGCAACCCCCCGACGCCCTTGAATTTCAGGTTGAAGATGATGATCAGTGCAAACACGGTGAGCGACATGGCAAAGGTCGCATTCGGGTCGGTAGTGGGCACCGCCTTGAAATACTGAACGCCTGCCAGCTCCAGCAGCCCGGAGATGAAGTCCACGGGGATCAGGTCGATGGCGTTCATGCTGAAAATCCACACGAACACGGTAATGGCGAGCGGCGTCACGAGCTCGCTCTTGCCGTGAAAGGTGTCCCGCACCTGCTGGTGCACCATGCCGGTGACCATCTCGACGAAGGCCTGCAGTTTGCCGGGGACGCCGGGCGTGGCGTTGCGGGCGACGTGGGCCATGAGGCCGAAGACCACGATGCCGACCAGACCGGACATGATCAGGGTGTCGAGATGCCAGGTCCAGAAGCCTTCGCCGACTTGAAGGTTGACCAGGTGGTGGGAGATGTATTCGTTTGCGGTAGGTGCCTGGCCTGTAGCCATGGTGCAATCGATAAAAAATCAGAAAACGATGAGCAACGCCACCCAGTACACGGCAAGCGTTGCCATGAAAGTCAGCAACAGCGGCAGGACGGCCACTCCCTTGAAGAAGATGAACACCGCCGCAAACAGGATCACCGTGAGGCCGAGCTTCAGGACCTCGGCCATGACGTGGTTCCTGAGAACAACCCGTGGATCGCTCCCTCGTTTCGACGCCGCCCCCGGGTTCGGGCCCGGATCCGGACCGCCGCCCGCAGGCGCGGTCATTTTCTTGATGTAGGCCCAGCTGGTAATGAACCCGATCGCCCCGCCCATGAAGGACGACACCCCGGCGAGCGCGTCGAAAAACACGCCCAGCGGGAGCGCAATCACGAGCGAAACCGCGACCTGCAGCCAGACGATCCGGTAAGCCTTGGCAATTTCCGGTTCGTTCTGCCCGCCCAACATCCAGACCCCGCGGCTGCAAAACTGCAAGATTTTATGGGAAATGGGGAAAGCGCGTCAAACCGCGGCGGCGAAAAAACGCGATTGCAGCGCCTTGTAGAGGCGGCACCGCTCAGATGGGGTACACGAACGACTCGGGCGGGACTTCAGAATCGAGCACGCACAGCTTTTCCCTGAAATTGAGCCGGCGGCCGGACACCGCGACGCGATCCAGGAAATACCCGGATACGAACGCCTCGCTGCGCCTTTCGGGAAAGGTGCGCAGCACCTGGAAGTTCGCCTGCACGCGCAACTCCTCGCCCGCGGCCGCCTGCAGGCGGAAGTTGGCGATATAGTGGCGCTGAATGTGGGGCTCGAAATCTTCCGACTGGCCTATAGCCACGATGCGGTCACGCATGGCCGTTTTGCCGTTGAGCGATACGACATCCTCCTCGGGACCGCGCCGCAGCGCGCGCCGGGTCGTGACGCGGTAGACGCAGGCATCGAGGAAGAATTCGGGCCATTGCTGCAGCCGGCCGCCGTCCAGGCACTCGGCGTAGCGAAAATAGAACTCCTGCACATCGAGCCGCAGCTCCGCCGTCAAAGGAAGCGCTTCGTTCGTGGCCATGACATCCTCCCGAGGCTGGGTCGCAAAGTATAGGGCGCTTTTCGCCCTGTGCGCCTTGCTGGCCGGGTGCTACGCCGACCTGGACTGGCGCGAGGTAAACCGAACAGCGCGGCTGACGCGCCCGTTTCAGCGGCCGGCGCATGCGCTTTCGATTTCAGCGACGAGCGTCGCTGCCCCGTCACCGGTTTTCGCCACCTCCAGGCTGCGCGCCGCGAGCGCGGCCGCCGGCTGCTCGCCCAGCAGCGGGGTAAGCACCCGGCTGAATTTTCTCACCACGTCGCGCTCGTCGAAGGGGCGTTCGGGGTCGCCCGGCACGTGCAGCATGAGCTTCTCATGGCGCTGTGATGCAGTGGTAACGATGACGCGCGCCGGCCAGGCTTTCGGGTAATGGGCGCGCAAGCTCTCATCGGCCTCTACGGTCACCTTGCCCATGAGCGAGCGCACCGCCTCTGAGAACTCTTCGGGCTCGAGTCGATAGCGCGCCTCGGGTGCGGTAATGGCTTGCGCCACCTGGTAGGGCGCGCTGGTGAGATGGGACGAGCGCTCGCCCTTCACCACGCCGTGGTTGACCATTTTCAGATAAGGCGGCGGGACGGCGATGGCGATGGCGGCGATGTCACCGGGGGCCACACCGCCCTCGATGATCTCCCGCGTCGCCTGGCTCGCGGCCATGGTCTGCCGGGCCGCGCACCAGGGTTTGAACGATACCGCGTCGATGGCGGCGCTTTTGCCGAGGTCCTCGGTGAGCGCCGCTGCGCGCGGCGAAATCCCGTACACCGAAGAAAGAAACTCCTTGTCGAGCAGCTCCAGGTCGGCGGTGAATCCGGCCTGGGCGGCAAAGGCGGCCATGGCGCCGTTGCGCGCCGCATGGCCGAGCAGCAGCCAGCGCGAGATCTGCCCACCGCCCTGGTGGCCGACGCCCGGGGAGGCCATTGCCAGCGCCGTGCCGAGCGCATGCGCTGATTGACGCTCATCGAGTTGCAACAGTCGAGCGGCGGCGGCCGCCACCCCGAAGGCCGCCGTGAAATAGGTGGGCCAGATGCCGCGGTAGAGAATGGTCGGTCCGTCGAGCGCGAGGCCGAGACGCACTATCGCTTCGTAGCCCGTCACAATGGCCTCGTGCAGCGCGGAGGCGTGCGCCCCGGGCAGCGCGCTGAAGAGCGTCAGCGTCGCGGGAACGATCACCGCACCGGGCGTCGTTGTCGAGGCGAGATGAATGTCGTCGATTTCGCTGAGCCGCGCCAGGGCGCAATTGAGCATGACCCGATCGAGCAGGGCGGCCTGCCCCGAGCGGGGCCCGTCCTGCGCGAGGAATCGCAGCAGCATTTTTCCTTCCGCGGTACGGGCACCCGCCACCCACGCGCCCACCGTGTCGGTGACATGCAGGCTCACCGCCTGATGTGAGGGTTCGGCGATTTTTCCCGTCGCCGCGCACGCGGCAAATTGTTCCAAGACGCTCATCGACGGCTCCCCTGTTATTGGCGCCAGAAGCCGGGCGTGAACACGACCAGAAAGGTGAGCAGCTCCAGCCGGCCGAGCAGCATCGCAATGGTCAGCAGCCAGGTCTGCAAATCGGTCAGGACGGCGTACGTGGTCGCGGGGCCCACGCGGGCGAGGCCGGGTCCGGTGTTGTTGATACTCGCCACCGTGGCCGACAGCGCCGTGAGCAGATCCAGGCCCGAGAGCGTCATGGCGAGCACCAGGATCGCTATGCTCGCTCCATAAATGGTCATGAAGGCGAGCACCGCGAACACCGCCTGGTTGGGCACGATGTCGCGGCCCAGCCGTATCGGCACCCGGGCATGCGGGTGGAGCAGCAGCTTCGTTTCACGCATTATCTGTTTCACCATCACGAGGGCGCGCATCATCTTTATACCTCCGCCCGTGGACCCCGAGCAGGTGGCGAAAGCGCACAGGAACAGCATCCACAGCGGCGCAAAGATCGGCCATTGCGCGTAGTCGACGGTGGAAAAACCGAGCGTGGTGGCCACCGACGCCACATTGAACGCGGCATGCCGCAGCGCGGTCGCGAACTCGGCGTACACGCCATTCCACCATAGCACGGTCGCTACGCCGAGCACGGACACCGCGAGCACGGTGATGAACGCCCTTGCCTCCGCATCGCGCAGGTAACAGCGCAGGCTGCGGCTGCGCCAGGCGACGAAGTGCGTGGCATAGCTGAGCGCGGCGACCAGCATGAAAACAATGGCAATGATCTCGATGGCAGGCGAATTGAAATAGCCCAGGCTCGCGTCGTGCGAGGAGAAGCCGCCCAGCGCAAGGGTGCTGAAAGCGTGCACGACGGCATCGAAGCCGCTCATGCCTGCCAGGTAATACGCCATGGCGGCAAGCGCGGTGAAGAACACGTAGATGATCCAGAAACCCTTCGCCGTTTCGGTCACCCGGGGCGTGAGACGGGTTTCCTTCAGCGGTCCCGGCGTCTCGGCGCGGAAGATCTGCCTGCCGCCCACGCCCAGCACCGGGAGGATGGCCACGGCGAGCACGATGATCCCCAGGCCCCCTATCCAGTGCAGCAGCGCCCGCCACAGGTTGATCGAAGGCGGCAGTTCGTCCAACCCGCTCAGCACCGTCGCCCCCGTCGCGGTCAGTCCCGAGGTCGCTTCGAAAAACGCGTCGGTGAAGGAAAGTTCTGCAATGTGGATGTAAAGGGGCAGCGACGCGATGAGCGGCAGACTGAGCCAGGTGAGCAGCACCATCAGGATGCCGTCGCGGGGGGTGAGCTCGGCTTTTCGGCGGCGGGTGGCAAACCAGAGCGCGGCACCGCTGCCCAGGGCGAGCACGAGCGCCTCGTCGTACGCATGCGTGGCTCCGTCTTCGAGCCAGAACGATACAACGAGCGGCACGATCATGGTCAAGCCGAACAGCGCGATCACCGCCCCGAGGAGATTCAGCACGGCGCCGACGCGGACCACGGGCCGATTCGCTTAGAAGAAACCCACGCCGACCTGGAACAGCTTTTCAACCTTCGGCAACACTTTCTTGTCGGCCACGAAAATGATGATGCGGTCGCCAGGGCGCACTTCGATGTCGTGGTGCCCCATCATCACTTCGTCGCCTCGCACCACGGCGCCGATCGCGGAGCCTTTCGGAAGGAGGATCTCGCCGATGCGCCGTCCGATCAGGTCGCAGGACTTCGCATCCCCGTGCACCACCGCTTCCAGGGCTTCCGCGGCTCCGCGGCGCAGCGAGTGCACGCGCGTCACGTCCCCGTGCCGCACGTGCGCGAGCAGCTGCCCGATGGTGGCCTGGGCCGGGGAAATCGCGATGTCGATCTGCCCGGACTGCAGCAGATCCACATAGGCGCGGCGGTTGATGAGCGTCACCACGCGCCGGGCCCCGAGGCGCTTGGCGAGCAGCGAAGACATGATGTTGTTCTCATCGTCGTTGGTGACCGCGATGTAGGTGTCCATCTCGTCCACGTGCTCGATTTCCAGCAGCGACTCGTCGGTGACGTCGCCGTACAGCACCAGTGCCGAGGTGAGCGTGTCGGCAAGCAGCTCGCAACGCACCTTGTTGTGCTCGATCACCTTGACGGAGTAGTCGCGCTCCAGCGCCCGCGCGAGCCGCAGGCCGATGTTGCCCCCGCCTGCGATCATCACCCTTTTCACCGGCTTGTCCATGCGCCGAAGCTCGCGCATCACCTGGCGGATGTTCTGCGTTGCGGCGAGAAAGAAGACCTCGTCGTTCGCTTCGATGACCGTATCGCCTTCGGGAAAGATCGGGCGATCGCCGCGGAAAATGGCGGCCACCCGGGTATCCACGGCAGGCATGTGCTTCTTGATGTCTTTGAGCGGATGTCCCACGAGCGGGCCGCCCTGGAAAGAGCGCACCGCGACCAGGCTCACTTTGCCTTCGGCGAATTCCAGCACCTGCAGCGCTTCCGGAAACTCGATGAGCCGTACGATGTAGTCGGTGAGCACCTGCTCGGGGCAGATGGCAAGATCGACCGAGAAGGCGTCCTTGCCGAGCACCATGTCGTTCATCAGGTATTCGGTCGCGCGTACGCGGGCGATGCGGGTCGGCACGTTGAACAGCTGGTGCGCGAGCTTGCACGCGACCAGGTTGGTTTCGTCGCTCTGGGTGACCGCGATCATCATGTCGGCATCCTCGATGCCCGCCGAGGCGAGCACCGAAGGATGCGCGGCGCTGCCCGTCACGGTCCTCAAGTCCAGCCGGTCCTGAAGAGCGCGCAGGCGCTCCGGATCGAGGTCCACCACCGTGATGTCGTTCTGTTCGGAGACGAGCGCCTCCGCGACCGAGGATCCGACCTGGCCGGCGCCGAGAATCACGATTTTCAAGAGCTACCCCCGGGTGCGCTTTTCCGCCGTCGCGGCGAGGGACGCATTGTAGGCGTTCGGCGCTCGCCGATCACGCGCTTTCATCGCGGCGTCCGCCCGATATGCCGAGCTGCTTGAGCTTGCGGTACAGATGAGTGCGCTCCAGCCCGCACTTTTCGGCCACCCGGGCGATGGATCCGTTCTCGAGCGCCAGATGGTGCTCGAAATACGCGCGCTCGAACGCTTCGCGCGCCTCGCGCAGCGGCCGGTCCAGGGCGAGGCCCGGGCCGGCCGGCCTGGAGCGCGCCTCGCGCAGCACGCGCTCCACGTCAGCCGCGCCGATCTCCTCCTCCAGGGCAGTGAGCGAGAGGTTGCGCACGGACGCCTGCAGACTCGCCAGGTTTCCGGGCCAGTGGAAATTGCGCAGCAGATTGAGCGCCGCCGTGGCAAAGCGCCGTGGCGGGCAGTAACGCGTTTCAACCAGCTGCAGAAGCATGAGATTGGCAATGTCCGGGATGTCCTCGGCGTGCTCGCGCAGCGCCGGCACGCCGATCGACAGCTCCGACAGGCGCGCCAGCAGCCCGGCGTCGAAACCGCGTCCCTCCACCAGGTCGCGCGGGTCCGAGGAGGTGAAGGAGATGAAGCGCACCTTGCTGCGCTCGGCCCGGACAACGAGGAACACCAGGTGCTTCTGCTGCGTGCGCGTGAGCTGGGCGAGCTCGTCCACGAACACCACGCCGCCCGCTGTCTGGGACAGCACGTCGTGCGCAACGCCCGACAGGGCCTCGGAGGCGTTGATCCACGGCGCACCGGGCGACTGGAGGTAACGCGCATAGAGCTCCGGCAAAGTGCCTGCCTCCCCGCGCAACAGCAGCGGGGCGTTGGAAGCGGCGAGCTGGGTGAGGCGCTTCTTGAATTCCGCCATCACCGGGGAGCGTCCAAAATTCGCCAGGGAAAGCGGCGCCATGGCGCGCACCTCCTGGCTGCGCAGCGCCCGCTTCACCGTGGCGAGCAGCTTTTGCAGCGCGATCGGTTTTTCCAGGAAGTCCAGTGCGCCGATGCGCGTTGCCTCCACCGCCGTCTCTATGGTGCCGTGGCCCGACATCATGATCACCGGCATGGTGAGCTGGCCGTTCGCGGCCCATTCCTTGAGCAGCGTGATGCCGTCCGCATCCGGCATCCATATGTCGAGCAACACCAGGTCGGGGCGCGCCCGCGCGCGGATCTCGCGCGCCACGGTGGCGTTCTCCGCGAGCGCCACGCTGTGTCCCTCGTCGCAAAGAATCTCCGACAGGAGCTCGCGGATGCCTATTTCGTCGTCTACGACCAGTATCTGAGCCATGCGCTCCAGTCCCGCTCAATACGGGCCCGCTCGGGGCGGCCGGCGGCCTCTCATGCCGCCTTCTCGAAGGGCAGGGAAATGCACACGGACGCGCCGCTTTGCCCGGCGTTTTCGATGGCGATGCTGCCGCGGTGCTCATCGATGATTTTCTTCACGATTGCCAAGCCCAGCCCGGTGCCCCTCGGCTTGGTGGTGACGTACGGCTCGAACGCGCGCTTCACGATGGCATCGGGAAACCCGCAGCCGTTGTCCACGATGCGCAGCAGCGCTCCGCGTCCGTAGCGCGACGTGATGATCTCGATGCGCGGGTTGGCTCTGCCCGCCAGGGCGTCCTGCGAGTTCTGCAGCAGATTGTGTATCACCTGGCGCAACTGGTTGCGGTCGCCGTACACCGGAGCGAGGCCGGGCTCCAGCCGCGCCTCGATGCGGGCGCCGCAGTGCTCGTAGAGCGAAAGCACGTCCTTCACCAGCCCGTTCAGGTCGAGCGCTTCCAGAACCGGCGCCGGCAGACGTGCATATTCGCGGAATTCGTCGACCATGCTCTTCAATGCCGCCACCTGGGCCACGATGGTCTGCGTGGCGTGCGAGAGCGCCTTGGCCCCGTCGGCGTCCAGGCGCGGCGCAAGCTTCGCCTCCAGGCGTTCCGCCGCCAACTGGATCGGCGTGAGCGGATTCTTGATCTCGTGAGCGAGCCGCCGCGCCACCTCGCCCCACGCCGTGGCGCGCTGCGCCGCGATCACCTGGGTGATGTCGTCGAACACCACCACGTAGCCTCCGCCGCCCGCCTGCGGCAGGACCGATCCGCGCAGCAGCACGACCGCAGCCTGGCCTTCGAGCTCGATTTCGCGCTGCCAGCTGGCCTCCCCGTGGCGTTCGAAGGCATCGCGGATCGCCGCGGCGAACCCGGTGAGCCGCGGCCAGTGGGCCAAAGGCTCGCCGCGCAGCGCTTCCATGTCCTCGCGCAGGATCGCACCCGCGCCGCGGTTCGCGATGCGCAGCGCGAAGGCACGGTCGAACACCAGCACCCCGGCCGACAGATTGGCGAGGATGCTTTCCAGGTGTGCGTGGGCCCGCTCGATCTGCGCGCGGTGCGTTTCGGTGGCGCTGCGCGCATCGTCCAGCTGCTCGGTCATGCTGTTGAACGATTGCGTGAGTATGCCGAGCTCGTCGCGGCTGATGACGGGCACGCGCTGCGAGAAATCGCCGCGCGCCACCGCCTGGGTCGCCTGCGCCAGCACGGCGAGCGGTTGCGACAGCCGCCGTGACAGCAGCAGCGAAAGCGCGACCGCGCCCAAGAGCGCGATCAGCAGCGTCAAGGTGAGCGTGAGGATGTAGATTTCCTGCAGGCCCCGCCGCGCCAGGGACAGCTCCTTGTAGGCGCGGTAGGCCGTCTGCACCGTGTCCCCCGCCTCCACGACGGTCTGCGGCACGGGATGGGTGAGTTGCAGAAAGCGCTGGGTATCGCCGAGTCCCGAATTCGCGACCGGAACGATGACCCTCATCAGCAAGCCCTTTTCCCGCGATTCGATGGCCGCGTACTGGCGGTTTTGCCTCGCCTGGCGCAGCAGCAGCGCCGGGGGCATGGCCGGAGAAGGCTGTTCCAGGTCGCGGCTGGCGCTCGCCAGTACCCGGCCGGTCGCCGTCACTATGACCACCTCGTCCGCCCCGACCTGCTCGCGCATGCGATGAATGAGCTGCAGCTGCTGCGCGGGCGTCATCTCGGCCAGGTCGGCACTCATGAGGCCCGCCTTGACCTGCATGTCGACCAGCATGGCATCGAGCGCCGCGCGGCCGAGCTTCAATCCGCCTTCCAGCGCCCGGTCGACGCGCACGTCGAACCAGGACTCGATGCTCTTCGCCAGGAACTGCACCGACACCGTGTAGACCAGCGCCCCCGGCAGCACCGTGACCAGGGCGAACATCACCAGCACCCGGAAGGTGAGCAGCGAGCCGAATACTTTCCTGCGCCGCTGCCTTGCGAGCACCATCAACTGGTAGGCAATGAGGCCGGCGAGCCCGAGCGCAAGCGAACCGTTGAGCACCACGAGCAGCGGATAGTGCTGTTCGAACAGCTGCGTGTTGGCGCTCGCCGCGGCAAGCAGCGACAGCAGGATCGCAGCCAGCGCGGCGCTGAACGCCAGTACGTAGGTCATTGCGCGCTCCGCTCCGGCACCGTGGTGAACGGCATGCGCCGCCATTCGGAGGCGAGCGTCAGCTCCCGGTCGGTGATGGCAGACAACTGAAAGGGCTTGGGCAGCTGTGCGGTATCCAGCCGCATGCGCAGCGCGGCCACATAGGAGGTGTCGGCGCGCACCCGGTCACGCTCGAACACCTGCCACGAGCGCAGGCGGGACACCACGTTCAGCGCATCGGCGAGTGAAGAAAAATTGCGGTGCAGCGGACCCGTGGACACACGGTACTGGCGCAGCAGCGGGTTGAAGGCGAGCTTCACCTCGAGGCGCTCCGCGGCGGCTTTCTCGTCGAACCAGTACCAGCGGGGCCGCATGAGCTCGAATTCGATCATGAAAGAGAGCACGACGCCGTTGTTGAGCGCCTCTTCCAGCCGCGGAGTGAGGATGAATTCAAAATTCGCATTGACGACATAGCTCTCTTCGGCGGGTTCCACGGTGAACTGCCGCACCTCGATCATTTGCGCGAGGACGGGCCCGGCGAGAGCCAGGGCGAGCAGCGGGACCGATACAAGACGGGCAAGCATCATCGGTTCTTCTGTAGCAGCGCGTAATAGAACCCGTCACTCTCGGCGCCGGGCAGGATCTGCCCGCCCTCGGTCCCCTCTACCGGCAGTACCCGCGCTTCCGCATGACGCGCGAGGAACCCCTCGATCTGCAGCCGGTTTTCCTCCGGGAAGACGGAGCATGTGACGTACAGCAATTTACCATCGGGCGCGAGCACCCGCCAAAGGGACTCGAGCAATGCTTGCTGGGTCCGGGCAAACGAGGCGATATCGCTCTCGCGGCGCAGCCACTTGATGTCCGGGTGGCGGCGCACCACGCCGGATGCGGTGCACGGCACGTCGAGCACGATGCGCTCGAACGGCGCGCCGCCCGAGTACGACTCCGGGCGCAGGCTGTCGCCCACCCGGACTTCGCCTCGAAGTCCGAGGCGCGACAGGTTCTCGGCGATGCGCTGCACCCGCTCGCGCGACGAATCGACGGCCATCAGGCGGCAGTCAAAGCGCTCCAGCAAATGTGCCGCCTTGCCCCCCGGTGCAGCGCACGCATCCAGCACACGCATGCCCGCGTGCACATCCAGCAGCCGCGGCACATGCTGCGCGCCCGCGTCCTGCACCGATGCCTCGCCTTCGGCAAAGCCGGGAAGCGTGTCCACGCGCTGCGGACGCTCCAGCATGATCGCCTCGCCCCAAAGCGCTCTGGCACTGATTCCCGCCTCGGAGAGCCTGGCGAGATAGCCCTTTGTCGTGGTCTTTCGGACGTTCACACGCAGGGTCATGGGCGGATGCGCGTTGCCCCGCACGAGCACTTCCTGGTATGCGCCCGGATAGGCCGCCCGCAGGCGCCCGATCCACCAGCGCGGGTGGCAGTAGCGGCCCTCTTCGCTCGAGTCCACCGCCTGGAGCAGACCCTCCGCCTCCCGCAGGTATCGCCGCAGCACCGCATTCACCAGGCCGCGCGCCCGCGCCCGCTCCAGCAGCGAGGCTGCTTCGACCGCCTGGTGCACCACCGAGTGCGCCGAGCCCGGGCCGGACACGAGCTCGGCGAGCGCCGCGAGCAGCAGCGCGTACAAGGGCCGGTCCTCCAGCGGCCGGCCCGTCAGACGATCGGCGAGCGCGTTGACCCGCCCATATGCGCGCAGCGCCTTGTACGACAGATCCTGCGCTGCGGCCCGCAACGCTGCGCGGTCTTCGCGCTGCGTTGCCAGCGCCGCGGTCAGGCTGGCTCCGCCCAGAACCTGGCTGATGATGCGTGCGGCGAGCGCAAACGATTCGGCTAGAGAGTGATCGAAGCCGGGTGCTGGAGAACGCGCCGCGGCCCTTGTCTTGAGGCCGGGGTGCTGCGTCTTCATGCGCCGAGTCTTTCGCCTGCCTGGAAGCCCAGGCCGCGCAGAAATTGCGCCGCAGGAACCCGGCGCCCGCCCGCGCGCTGCACTTCCAGCAGCCGCAGCGACCCTTTTCCGCAGGCCACGACCGGGCCCTGCTTTGCGACATCGATCAATTCGCCGGGCACGCCGGAACCCTGCTCCAGCGGCTGCGCGCTCCAGATCTTCATATCACTCTCCCGCACGCGGGTGTGCGCGCCGGGGGCGGGATTGAACGCGCGGACCTGCCGGTCGATAAAGGCGGCATCCGCGCTCCAGTGGATCAGGGCTTCGGACTTGTCGATTTTCCGGGCGTAGGTGACGCCAGCTTCAGGCTGGGGCGTTGCGGCGAGCGTGCCCGTTTGAAGGGCGTCGAGCGCAGCGACGATCAGCCGCGCGCCCATGTCAGCGAGCCGGTCATGCAGCGATTGTGCCGTGTCCCGGCTGGAAATAGCCACAGCCTCCTTGAGCAACACGGGCCCCGTATCGAGCCCGGCGTCCATCTGCATGATCGAGACCCCGGTCTGCCGGTCGCCGGCGAGAATGGCGCGCTGGATCGGTGCCGCGCCGCGCCACCGCGGGAGCAACGAAGCGTGAATATTGATCGCGCCGCGGGCCGGAATGTCGAGCACCGGCTGAGGAAGGATGAGGCCATAGGCTGCCACCACCATCGCGTCCGCCTTGACCGCCCGGAGCGCCGCCCATTGCTCGGCACCCTTGAGTGAAGCCGGCTGCCGCAGCGGAAGCGCGCGTGCCAGGGCCAGCACCTTCACTGCAGAGGGCTGCAGCTGCAGGCCGCGACCTGCCGGCCGGTCCGGGCGCGTCAGCACCAGGGCCACTTCGTGGCGGCTGTTCAGGATAGCGGCGAGCGAGCGGGCGGCGAAATCCGGTGTGCCGGCGAAGACGATACGCATGATGGCGTGAGTTGCGGTGTCCGGCCACGCCGACGCGGCGAGCGCGACGCTGGCGGGCCCGCCTCAGGCGGTTTTTTTCAGTTGTTTCTGCAGACGCGCCCGTATGCGCTCGCGCTTCAGCCGCGACAGGTAATCGACGAACACCTTGCCCTCCAGGTGATCCATCTCGTGCTGAATACATACGGCGAGGAGCTTCTCGGCGTCCAGCTCGAACGGCACGCCGTCCCTGTCCAATGCCCGCACCCTGATGCGCGCCGAGCGCTCCACGGGCTCGAAGACGCCGGGCAACGACAGGCATCCTTCTTCCAGGAACTGGGTGCCTTCGCGCTCCACGATTTCCGGGTTGATGAGCACGAGCAGGTCCTGGCGTGTGTCCGACGTGTCGATGACGATGACCCGCTTGTGCACATCGATCTGCGTGGCAGCGAGCCCGATGCCGGGCGCCGTGTACATGGTCTCGGCCATGTCTTGCACCAGCCGCCGCACGTCCTCGTTCACCTCGGTGACCGGGGCGGCCTTCTTGTACAGCCGGGGATCGGGGTATTTGAGAATGGCTCGGAGCGCCATAAAAACTTGCAAATTTAACGAATTAGCTACAGAATTTAATGCGGTCTATAAAAACAACGTGCTAATCTGGCCCCGGACACTCCGGTCTGCCGATCATAAATATGGGAATCGAGGTTTCCATGGGCAAGTCTATCACACCGTATCTGCTCGCTTTTTTGCTTGCCGCCGGGTGGTTGACGTCCGCGCGCACACTGGCGCAGGCAGATATCCGGCTGCAGGAAAATGCACCCGATCGCTACACCGTGCAACGCGGCGACACGTTATGGGGTATCGCACGCAAATTCCTGAAGGACCCTTGGCGCTGGCCGGAAATCTGGCGGCTGAACCAGGACCAGATCCGCAATCCCCACCGGATCTATCCCGGTAACGTGATCGTGCTCAACCGCCAGACCACGCCGCCGCAGCTGAGTGTTCTTGACACCGTCAAGCTATCGCCGCAGGTGCGCTCCGAGCCTATCGGGGCGGAGGCGGTACCGGCCATTCCGCCCAATGCAATCGAGCCTTTCCTCCACGAACCGCTGGTGATCGAAGAGGACGGCCTGGCCAAAGCGCCGCGCATTGTCGCGACCGAGGAAAACCGGGTTCACCTGGGACCCGGGGGCATCGCCTACGTGAACGGGCTGGCCGGTAGCGGCCAGCAGGTGTGGCAGATCTTCCGTCCGGGCCGGCCGCTGGTGGACCCGGACACGCGGCAGACGCTCGGCTTCGAGGCGATTTATCTTGGCACGGGACGGATCGTTCGCGCCGGAGAGCCGGCCACGCTGCAGATCGCAAGCGCCAAGCAGGAGATATCGAAGGGCGATCGCCTGGTAGCGCTCGGCCCGCCGACGCTCAATCAATATGCGCCCCGGGCGCCCGGCACGCAGATCGCGGGGCGGGTGATCTCCATATTTGGCGGACTTGCGAGCAGCGAAGGCGGACGCTACTCGATCATATCGGTGAACCGCGGCCGGCGAGACGGCATCGAGCACGGCCATGTGCTCGCGCTGTCGCGCGCGGGCGCCGTGGTGCCGGACCCAAGCGCCGAGGTGTCGCGCGATCGGGCTCCCACCATACAGTTGCCCGAAGAACAGTACGGCCTGGTGTTCGTTTTCCGCACTTTCGATGCCGTTTCCTATGCGCTGGTGATGGAGAGCGCGCGCCCGGTCACGCCGGGGGACAGGCTGCGCACGCCGTGATCGCGCACCGGTGCGCAGCCTGCCATCCAAAGCACCCGTTGGCGCGTTTAACGTTTTGAGCTCGCGCGGGGGGCGCGGGCCTGGAACGGGGATGGAAGATGCGCGTTGATGCCGGCACCGCGGCCTGGATACGCCTCGGGCTGATACCGCAGCTGCCGCCGGCGTCGTTTCGCGCCCTGCTCAAAGCCTTCGGCCTTCCGCAGGCGATACTCGAAGCGAGTCGCACGCAGCTCGCCCGCGTCGTGCCGGAACCCGTGGCGCTCGCCATCGTCTCGGATGCGCGCAGTGCCGGAGTCGAGCGCGCGCTTGCCTGGCTGGATGCACCGGGGCATGCGCTCATCACGCTCGCCGACCGAGAGTATCCGAGAGCGCTGCTGGAAATCAACGACCCGCCCCCGATGCTGTACGTGCGCGGCGATGCCGCCCTGCCCGCCAGACAGTGCCTGGCAATCGTCGGCAGCCGCAACGCCACCCCGCAGGGTCGCGCGAACGCGGAAAACTTCGCCAGGACGCTTTCGCAGGCGGGACTCACCGTCGTGAGCGGATTCGCCGCCGGCATCGACGCGGCCGCGCACCGCGGCGCGCTGGCGGGCGAGGGTTCGACCGTCGCCGTGCTGGGCACGGGGGCGGACATCGTCTACCCGCGTTCCAACGAGGCGCTGGGCCTCGAGATAGCGGCGCGCGGCGCCATGGTTTCGGAATTTGCGCTCGGCACGCCGCCCATCGCCTCCAATTTCCCGCGCCGCAACCGCCTGATCAGCGCGCTCGCCCGCGGCTGCCTGGTGGTGGAGGCGGCCGTGCAGTCGGGGTCGCTCATCACCGCGCGGCTCGCCGCGGAGCAGGGCCGCGACGTGTTCGCCATACCCGGGTCGATCCATTCGCCCGTGTCGCGCGGCTGCCATGCGCTCATACGCCAGGGCGCAAAGCTGGTGGAAAGCGCTCAGGACATCCTCGAAGAGCTGCACCTGCCGTCGGTGCGTGGCACCCCCGAAATATTGGACTCGGACGGTGTCCTGCTACAATATATGGGGTACGAGCCCTGCGACGTGGACAGCCTGGTGAGCCGCAGCGGCTTGACGGCCGATACAGTATCGGCGATGCTTTTGCAGTTGGAACTCGAAGGAAGAGTGGGAAGCCTCCCCGGAGGCTTATACCAACGAACGGGCTGAAGCCCTTGGGAGGCCCACCCATGCTTGACGTCCTCGTCTATCTGTTCGAAAACTATTACCACACGGATTCCTACCCCGACCACGACACGCTCACGCGCAAGCTCCATGCCGCGGGGTTCGAGAACGAAGACATCACCGAAGCGCTGGATTGGCTGAAGGGGCTCACCCGCTGCCCGGAAAGCGCGCTGCCCGAAGCGCTGGAGCAAAGCGTTTCGGTGCGCGCCTTTTGTGCCGACGAGCAGGCCAAGCTTTCCACCGAAAGCCGCGGCTTTCTCGCGTTTCTGGAAAGCGCGCGCGTGCTCTCGCCGCTGCTGCGCGAGCTCATCATCGAGCGCGCCATGGCGCTCGAGAGCGACTACGTCGGCCTTGAGAAGTTCAAGGTCATCGTGCTGATGGTGCTGTGGACGCGGCGGGGCAGCGTCGACGCGCTCATTCTGGACGAACTGCTGCCCGACGGGCAAAAGCGCCAGATGCACTGAAGTTCCCGGCTCGCGCGCAACCCAACTGCCTGATTCCCGATAGATCCGCGCGCGCGGCTGGCGCCTGGAGCCGGCGTGCGGCGGCTCATTGCCTTGCTTCGCCGCGCGGGTTGCTCTTATCATTCCCCGCTTTGCGCCGCAGTAACCGTACGCACCCGCTTGCGGGGAATTCTTTCCGCGCGGCACAGTCCGACAGCTCGAAACGTGGCATATAGACTCATCACCGCCAGACGTCCTGCGTTGCACGCGACATCGCCTGCAATGAAACTTCAAGCGCCTGCAGCGGGTGAGGGACGGCCGTGGCAAAAAAACTGATCATTGCGGAAAAGCCCTCCGTCGCGAACGACGTCGCCAGGGCGCTGGGCGGCTTCGCGAGGCACGGCGACTATTACGAGAACGACGAGTACGTGCTGTCGTCCGCCATCGGCCATCTGCTGGAGATCGGAGCGCCCGAAGGATACGAGGTGAAACGCGGCAAATGGTCCTTTACGCACCTTCCCGTCATACCGCCGCACTTCGCCCTGAAGCCCATTGAAAGGACCGAAGACCGCCTGAAGCTCCTGGCAAAACTGATCAAGCGCAAGGATGTGACCGGACTGGTGAACGCCTGCGATGCGGGGCGCGAGGGCGAGCTCATCTTTCGCTACATCGCCGAGCACACCGGAACGAAAAAGCCCATCCAGCGCCTGTGGCTGCAGTCCATGACCCAGGCCGCCATCCGCGAAGGCTTCGCGAAGCTCCGGAGGGACGAGGAACTGCTGCCGCTCGCCGATGCGGCGAAGAGCCGCTCCGAGGCGGACTGGCTGGTCGGCATCAACGGCACGCGCGCGATGACCGCTTTCAACTCGAAAGAGGGCGGTTTTTACCTCACCACGGTGGGACGCGTGCAGACGCCCACGCTGGCCATACTGGTCGAGCGCGAGCAGCGCATACGCGCGTTCAAGCCGCGCGACTACTGGGAAGTGCACGCGCGCTTCGGTGCCCAGGCGGGTGACTACGCCGCCCGCTGGTTCGACGAGGCGTTCAAGAAGGACGACGCGGACGTCGAGCGTCGGGCCGAGCGGCTGTGGGACGAGACGCGCGCGCGCGCGATTGCGGCCGCCTGCGAGCGCCGCACGGGCAGCGTGAGCGAGGAGTCGAAGCCCTCCACCCAGCTCTCGCCGCTTCTTTTCGACCTCACCAGCCTGCAGCGCGAAGCGAACGGGCGCTTCGGCTTCTCGGCGCGCACGACGCTCTCGCTCGCGCAGGCCCTCTACGAGAAGCACAAGGTGCTCACGTATCCCCGAACGGACGCACGGGCGCTGCCGGAGGATTACCTGGGTACGGTGAAGAACACGCTGGAGGCTCTGAAACAGGCCGGCACCGCCGCCAAGAGCCGTCAGCCCGAAGGAACGTATGCGCCTTTCGCGTCGCAGATCCTGAAACAGAACTGGGTGCGCCCCAACAAGCGCATTTTCGACAACAGCAAGATATCGGACCACTTCGCCATCATTCCGACGCTGCAGGCGCCCAAGCACCTGAACGAGGCGGAAGGGAAAATCTATGACCTGGTGGTGCGCCGTTTTCTGGCTGTCTTTTACCCGGCCGCCGAGTACTTGCAGACCACGCGCATCACCCGCGTGGAGACCCACGCTTTCCGTACCGACGGAAAGGTGCTGGTCAATCCCGGATGGCTCGCCGTGTACGGGCGCAGCAGCCGGGAGGAAAACGAGAATCTTCCGGCCGTGGCGCCGGCAGAGCGCGTGAAGGCGCTGGAAGTGGCCGTCCAGGCCTCGCAGACCAAGCCGCCGGCCCGGTTCACCGAGGCGACGCTGCTCTCGGCGATGGAAGGCGCAGGCCGGCTGGTGGAGGACGAGGAATTGCGCGAGGCGATGAATCAGAAAGGCCTGGGAACGCCTGCCACGCGCGCGGCCATCATCGAGGGGCTCATTCGCGAGGACTACGTGCACCGCAACGCTCGCGAGCTGGTTCCCACGCCTAAAGCGTTTTCCCTGCTGTTCGCCTTGAAACACTTCGGCGTCGAAGAGCTCGCCTCGCCCGAGCTCACCGGCGACTGGGAATTCAAGCTCAAGCAGATGGAGCAGGGGCGGCTGGCCCGAGGCGAATTCATGGATCACATCACCTCGCTCACGCGCGACCTGGTGGCCCGCATAAAAGACGGCGATATTCCCGATACCGCTTTTGCCACCGTGGAGGCGCCCTGCCCGAAGTGCGGCGGCGTCATCCAGGAGAACTATCGCAAGTTCCAGTGCCTCAAATGCGATTTTTCATTGTGGCGGGTGTTGTCCGGGCGCGAATGGTCCGCCGAGGAAATGGCCGAGCTCATCCGCAATGGCAAGATCGGGCCGCTCACGGGCTTTCGCAGCCGGCTGGGCCGGCCGTTCGTTGCCACCATCCGCCTCACGCCCGATCAGCGCATCGAATTCGATTTCGGGCAGGAGCGCACGGACGCTTCGGGCGAAGTGCAGGCGCCCGACTTCTCAGGCAAAGTCCCGGTGGGCGCGTGCCCGAAGTGCGGCGCGCAGGTGTTCGAGCTCGACATGGCCTACTCCTGCGAAAAAGCGCTGGGGCCCGAAAAAACGTGTGATTTCCGCTCCGGCAAAATCATCCTGCAGCGGCCGATCGAGCGCGAGCAGATGGCGAAGCTGCTTGCCGAGGGAAAGACCGACCTGCTGCACCGCTTCACCTCCAGGAAAGGGCGCCCGTTCTCCGCCTATCTGGTGAAGGGCGAGGGCGGCAACGCGCGCTTCGAATTTGCCCCTCGCGCGACCAAGCCGAAGCTCGCCGCAGCGGCAAAGGCCGCCGAGCCTGCCCCGAAAGTCGCAAAGCTCCCGACCAAGACGAAAAAGGCCGCCGCGAAAGCGCCGGCCGTGGCGAAAGCGAAAAAGCGCCGCGCCTCCGCCGCGTAGCAGCCGACCGGCCGTGGCTTCCTCGCGTTCAGTCGGCCTGCCCGCCGGGCAGCATCCCTTGCTCGCGAGTCTCGGCAGAGGCGAGCGGGCTCAGCGCGCGCTCATTGAAGTTGAGCGAGAGCACATCGAAGCGCGACGAATGGCCCATGACGTCCTGCGTGAGGCTCGCTTCGACGCGCGCGCTCAGATCGATGTCGGCGTAGAGGATGCCTTCTTCGTCCAGCAACGGCCCGGCGAGAAACTCTCCGTTGACGCCGATGATGGCTGAGCATCCGCCGCCCGGCCGCACGCGCTGCCTCTCCTGGGGAGTGCGGCAAAGGATGTCGGCCATCTCCCCGGAAAAATGGCCGCACGCGCTGATGACGAACAGTTTTCCTTCGTGGGCGTGCTGGCGCACGCGGAACTGCACCGTCTCCAGCTGATACCTGGGAATCACCTCCTGGGGAAACGCCGGCCAGCTGGCGACGTGGATCTTTTCGCGCCGCGCGATCAGCGAGAACTTCGCCAGGCTGCTGGTGTGCTCGCCACAGATCAGCCCGCCGAGCTCGCCAAACGGCGTATCGAACACGCGCAGCCCGCTTCCGTCACCCGCGGCATAGACGAGCTTTTCGAACAGCGTCGGGATGAGCTTTCGGTGAACGCCGAGAATCTGGCCGCCCGCGTCGATGAACAACTGCGAGTTATATAACGCGCCGGAGGCGTCCCTTTCGTTGATTCCCATGATCACACACGCGCCCGCGGCCGCGGCGGCCTCGCACAGGCGGTGGGTGGCCGGCCCGGGCACTTCGACGGCGCTGTCGAAAATGCGCCGGTACCAGCGGCCGTGCTCGTGCAGGGGATTGGTGGAGAGCGTCTGGTAGTAATGCGGGTAGCCCGAAACGTGGCACTCGGGGAAAGCGATCACCTTCGCGCCATTGCGGCCGGCCTCGGCAATCAGCCGGCAGGACTTCTCCACGGTGGCCTCGCGGTCGAGGAAGACGGGCGCGGCCTGCACCGCGGCCACCTTGAATGGCAACATCCCGGTCTGCGCCTCTGGCACGGTGAGAAGCGAGCCCTACACGTCCAGACGCGCAATGAGCGCGTTCTGCTCGATGAATATGCGTCGCGGCTCCACCTCGTCGCCCATCAGGCGGGTGAAGATTTCGTCGGCGGCGATGCCGTCTTCGATCTGGACCTTGAGCAGGCGCCGCGAACCAGGGTCCATGGTGGTTTCCCAAAGCTGCTCGGGATTCATTTCGCCCAGACCCTTGTAGCGCTGCACGGTGGCGCCTTTCTCCACTTCTCCCAGCAGCCAGCGCATCGCTTCGCCGAAATCCTTCACCGGCATGTGCTTGTCGTCGCGGCGCATCTCGGCACCCGGGCCGATCAGCCCCTGCAGCATCTCGGCGGTCGATTCGATCTGCCGGTAGTCGCCCGAGAGCAGGAAATCCTCGTCGAGCACGCTGGTGCGTATGTTGCCGTGATGAGTGCGTTCGATCACCAGCTGGTGGCGCTCGTTCTTTTCGTCGTACCGCGCGCGGATGTTGACGCCGTTGGCGCTCGCTTCCGCGAGCGCCTGTTTGAGCTTGAGTGCCGAGGCGACCGCGCCCTGGGAACTCGTCAGGTCGAGCTTCACCCCGCGCAGCAGCGCGAACAGCACCTCGCCGTCGATCATGCGGGACAGCCGCTGGACCACCGCCTGGGCCAGAAGGAAGGATTTCGCGAGCTGAGCGAGCGTCTCGCCCTCGATCGGCGCGGCGCCCTCCTTGGGAAGGAGCGACGCCCCCACCAGAGCCTGCGACAGCATGAACTGATCGCGCTCGTGGTCATCCTTCAGGTAGCGCTCCAATTTGGAAAGCTTCACCTTGTACAGCGGCGGCTGCGCGATGTAGATATGGCCGTGTTCGACCAGCTCGGGCATCTGCCGGTAGAAAAAAGTGAGCAGCAGCGTCCGGATATGGGCGCCGTCCACGTCCGCGTCGGTCATGATGATGATGCGGTGGTAGCGCAGCTTGCCCGGGTCATACTCGTCCTTGCCGATGCCGGTGCCCAGCGTCTGGATAAGCGTGACGATTTCCTGCGACGAGATCAGCTTGTCGAAGCGCGCTTTTTCGACGTTCAGGATCTTGCCCTTCAGGGGCAGGATCGCCTGGAATTTGCGGTCGCGGCCCTGCTTGGCGGAGCCGCCGGCGGAGTCGCCCTCGACGATGTAGAGCTCGCACAGCGCCGGGTCCTTCTCCTGGCAATCGGCGAGCTTGGCCGAAAGGCCGAACGAATCCAGCACGCCCTTGCGCCGGGTCATTTCGCGCGCCTTGCGGGCCGCCTCGCGCGCACGCGCGGCCTCCACGATCTTGGTGCAGATGGTGCGCGCGTCTCCCGGGCGCTCGAGCAGATAGTTCTTCAGATGCTCGGCGACGATGTCTTCCACCACCGGCCGCACTTCGGAGGACACCAGCTTGTCCTTCGTCTGCGAAGAGAATTTCGGCTCGGGCACCTTGATGGAAAGCACGCAGCCGAGTCCTTCGCGCATGTCGTCGCCGCTCGTCTCCACCCTGGCCCGCTTGGCGATCTCGTTCGCCTCGATGTACTGATTGAGGCTGCGCGTCAGCGCGGCGCGCAGCCCGGTCAGGTGCGTGCCGCCGTCGCGCTGCGGAATGTTGTTGGTGAAGCACAGGACGGACTCCTGGTAGGAGTCGTTCCATTGCATCGCGACTTCGACCGTGACGCCCTCCTTTTCCGCGCTCGCGTGGAACACGTTCGGATGCAGCACGGTCTTGGTGCGGTTGATGTATTCGACAAAGCCGCGCACGCCTCCGGCGTGGGCAAAGACCTCCTCCTTGCCGGCGCGCTGGTCGAGCAGCTGGATCTTCACGCCGTTGTTGAGGAACGAGAGCTCGCGCAACCGGCGCGCCAGGATGTCCCAGTGGTATTCGACCGTTACGAACGTCTCGGCGCTGGCAAGGAAATGCACCTCGGTGCCGCGCCGCTCGGTCTTGCCCAGGACCTTCAGCGCAGCCACCGGCTCGCCGCCGCGGAATTCCATGAAATGTGCCAGGCCGTCGCGCCTTATGGTGAGCCGCAGCCAGTCCGAGAGCGCGTTCACCACGGAAACGCCCACGCCATGCAGCCCGCCCGAGACCTTGTAGGCGTTGTTGTCGAACTTGCCCCCGGCGTGCAGCTCCGTCATCACGATTTCCGCCGCGGAACGGCCGCGCTCGTCGTCGCGGTGGATTTCGGTCGGGATGCCGCGGCCGTTGTCGAGCACCGAAATCGAGTTGTCGGTATGAATGGTGACCACGATGTGGTCGCAGAAGCCGGCCAGCGCCTCGTCTATCGCATTGTCGACGACCTCGAACACCATGTGATGCAGCCCGGTGCCGTCGGAGGTGTCTCCGATGTACATGCCGGGACGCTTGCGCACGGCATCGAGACCCTTCAGCACGCGGATGCTTTCCGAGTCGTAGGCGTCGTTGGGCGACTGTGCGTTCTTTTGTGGTTCCGTCATCGCTCGCTTTCCAGTGCCTTCATGCGTACGGGCCGCACGGCTCAGATTCTCATCGGCATCACGACGTACTTGAAATCGGCCTGGTCCGGCACCGTGATCAGGGCACTGGAGTTCGCATCGCCCAGGCCGCAGTCGATTTCGTCGGCTTCCAGATTGTTCAGCACGTCGAGCAGATAGCTCACGTTGAAGCCGATATCCAGGGCGTCCCCCTTGTAGGCAACGTCGAGCTCTTCCTGCGCTTCCTCCTGCTCGGTGTTGGTGCAGATGATCTTGAGGCTGCCGTTGGATAGAATCCAGCGCACGCCCCTGAACTTGTCGCTGGTAAGGATGGCCGCGCGCTGCAGCGACGCGAGCAGCTCGAGCCGCTTGAGACGCAGGTGCTTCGGCTGCTCCTGCGGAATGACCCGCGTGTAATCGGGAAACTTCCCGTCCACCAGCTTGGAGATCATGAGCACGTCGCCGAAGGCGAACCGCGCCTGGTTCCCGGAGAGCTCGATGGTGACCGGATCGTCCGTTTCGCCGAGCAGCTTGGACAGCTCTATGATGGTTTTGCGCGGCAGGATCACTTCCTGGCGTGGCAGGCTCTTGACGCCGAGGTCGCGACTCGCGAAGGCGAGGCGGTGGCCGTCCGTCGCCACGAGCTTCAGCAAACCGTCCTCTGTGATCATGAGCAGCCCGTTCAGGTAGTAGCGGATGTCCTGTTGCGCCATGGCGTATTGAACGAGCCCGATCAAATCGCGCAGCAGCTTTTGTGGCATCGCGAATTTGCTGCCGCTTCCTTCGGCCGGCGCCAGACGCGGAAAGTCCTCCGCAGGCAGCGTCTGCAGGCTGAAGCGGCTCTTGCCCGATTTCATCTGCAGGCGCTTGTCCTGAAGCGTTAGCGTCACTTCGCTGCCTTCGGGAAGAGCGCGCAGGATGTCCAGAAGCTTTCGCGCGCCCACGGTGATGGTTTTTGCCTCACCCGGGGAACCGGCGGCGGTGGACGCGGTGATCTCGATTTCGATGTCGGTCGCGACCAGCGAAACCTGGTCGGTGCCGCGAACGAGCAGCACGTTCGAAAGGATCGGCAGCGTATGGCGGCGTTCGATGATGCCGGAAACGGCCTGCAGGGGTTTCAACAGGGCTTCGCAGCTGATCTTGATCAAAGTCATTTAATATTTTCCTTGATGATGATGATGAAGACCCCGTTTCGCTGTTGGTAAGTGGCCGTACGCCCGGCGCGGGCGCTGTGGGGAAACTGTGGACAACCCCCTGCGTAGCGTGTGCACGGGTGTTGAACAAAAGGGCGCACAGCTGTGCGACGCGGTGTTGCTAACATTTGATCTCCAGCGAATACCGCAGTTATTCATCCCTTGAGCACCTGTTCGAGGACGTGATAATCGCGGTTGATGTCGTGGTTTTTTTCCCGTAGCGAAGCGATGGTGCGGCAGGCGTGCAGCACGGTGGTGTGGTCCCGGTTGCCGAAAGCGTCGCCGATGTCCGGCAGGCTGATCTGGGTGAGATCGCGGGCGAGCGCCATGGCCATCTGGCGCGGCCGGGCGATGTTGCGGCTGCGCTTCTTGGAATGCAGGTCAGCGACCTTGATCTTGTAGAACTCCGCGACGGTCTTCTGGATGTTCTCGATGGTGATCTGGCGGTTCTGCGCCGAGAGCAGGTCCTTGAGCGCTTCTTTGGCCGAATCGAGGGTGATTTCCTTGCCGCTGAAGCGAGCATAGGCGACCACGCTCTTCAGCGCGCCTTCCAGTTCCCGTACATTCGAGCGGATGTGCTTCGCGATGAAGAAGGCGACCTCCTCGCTGATCGGGACGGAGACCGCTTCGGCCTTTTTCAGGATGATGGCCACCCGCATTTCCTGCTCGGGCGGCTCGATCGCGACGCTGAGCCCCCAGGAAAACCGCGATTTCAGACGCTCGTCGATGCCCGCTAGGTCCTTGGGATAGGTGTCGCAGGTGATGATGACCTGCTTGTGTGCTTCGATCAGCGCGTTGAACGCATAGAAGAACTCCTCCTGGGTGCGGTCCTTGCCGGTGAAGAACTGGATGTCGTCGATCAGCAGCAGGTCGAGCGAGTGATAGTAGCGCTTGAACTGATCGAAGGACTTCTGCTGGTAGGCGCGCACCACGTCGGAGATGTACTGCGCGGCATGCAGATAGCGGACCTTGACGCGCGGCTGGTGGCCGTGAACGTGATTGCCTACGGCATGGATAAGGTGCGTCTTGCCGAGGCCCACGCCGCCGTAGATGAACAAGGGATTGTACGAAGTGCCCGGGTGGTCGGCCACCTGCAGCGCGGCGGCGCGGGCGAGTTGGTTCGCCTTGCCGGTGACGAAACTTTCGAAGGAGAACTCGGGAATGAGGCTCGAGCGCTGCTCGCTCGCAGCGGGCCGCACCCCATTGGCCAGCGGCGGACGCGGCTTGGAATTGACCGGTATCGCCGCGGTCGCGGCGGCCGGCTCGCTCGCGGCCGGCGCCGGGTCGAGGGTCAGCGTCACCCGCACGGGCGACGCGAAATATTGAGCCCCCATAGCTTCGATCCGCGCGGCGAACCGCTCCTTGACCCACTGCAATACGAAGCGGTTGGGCGCGAACAGCCGCACCTCCCCTGACGGGGCAGCCGCCAGGTCAACCTTGAGCGGACGGATCCAGGTGTTAAACTGTTGAGCGGGAAGCTCTTTTTCGAAGCGGTTCAGGCATGAAAGCCAGAAGCCTTCCATGTACTTTTTTTGGCCGTTCTAGGCGAGATTGCAAGTCGCGATTCTACGCTGTTTCTGAAGAGTTATCCACAGGCCCGGCCGCTTCGTCGCATTGACAAGGCGACCACGGGCGCCGTCTAATATCAGGTTTTCGAGAGACCCAAGGAACCGAAGCCATGAAGCGTACCTTTCAGCCCTCCGTCGTCCGCCGCAAGCGTACGCACGGCTTCCTCGTCCGCATGCGCACCCGGGGTGGGCGGGCTGTCATACGTGCCCGCCGCGCGAAGGGGCGTACCCGGCTGGCGGTCTGACGGTTACGCCGAACGCCGGGCGCCACAGGTATCGGCCGCAGCAGCGATTGCGCAGCCGCGACATCGCGGCACTCCTGGCGTGCGGCCGACGCCATCGCGGCCGTTCCCTGTCCGTGCAGGTTCGCGCCAACGGGTTACCGATCGCACGCCTGGGTTTGATCATCTCCAAACGCCATCTTCCGCGTGCCGTGGACCGCAATCGACTGAAGCGGTTACTGAGAGAGTGGTTCAGGCTGAACCAGGAGGCACTTCAGGGGAGGGACCTGCTGGTCCGGATTACCGGGCCGGTCGGGCGCTTGGAAACGATCACGGACGACGTCCATCAACTAGTCACCCAGCAATGACAAGATTATTAATTGGCCTGATTACGCTCTACCGCTATGCCTTCAGCCCGTTGCTGGGGCAAAGCTGCCGCTTTCATCCCTCCTGTTCCTGCTACGCCCAGGAAGCCCTGCAAAAGCACGGCGCCGCGCGCGGGCTGCTGCTGACGCTCACCCGGCTGTCGCGTTGCCATCCCTGGCATCCGGGCGGCTACGACCCCGTGCCTTGACAGGAAGCCGCTTCATGGACATGCAGCGGTTGATCGTTTTTTTCGTCTTTTCCTTCTCGCTGCTGATGCTGTGGGAGGCCTGGCAGCGGGAAGCGCGCGGGCCTCAACCGCCCGCGGCGAGCGCGCCGCAGGCCGTACCGGCCCCGAGCGCCGTTCCCAAGCCTCCGGCCGTGAACGGCGCCGCACCGGCAACGCCGCGTGTTCCGGCGGGCGAGGCAGCCGCGAGACCGCGTGAGCGGGTGCGGGTAACGACCGACACCCTGATCGCCGACATCGATACGCTGGGCGGCGACATCGTGTACGTCGAGCTGCTGCAGCACAAGGACGCCCAGGACGAGACCAAGAACATGGTGCTGTTCGGGCCTGAGCACCGCTACGCGGCGCAAAGCGGCTTGATCGGTCCCGGCTTGCCGAACCATCGCACGGCGTACGCCGCGCTGCAGAAGCAGGCCTCGCTCGCGCCTGGCAGCGATCGCGTGGACGTGAGGCTGCAGGCACCGGGTCCGGACGGAGTGAAGGTGACCAAGATCCTCACCTTCCGTCGCGGCAGCTATCTGATCGACATCGCCTACCAGCTCGACAACGGCTCCGCAGGGCCCATTGCCGGCCACGCCTATTACCAGTTGGTCCGCGACGGCAAGTCCCCGGCAGGCGAGAACGCCTTGGCTTACGTGTACACCGGGCCGGCCGTTTACACCGAACAGGACAAGTTCCAGAAAGTCGCCTTCGGCGACATCGACAAGGGCAAGACCCCGTACAGCCGCACGGCCGACAACGGCTGGGTGGCAATGATCCAGCATTACTTCGTGTCGGCGATCCTGCCGCCGGACAAGACACCGCGCGAGTTCTACACCCGAAAGCTCGGCGAAGAATATTACTCGGTGGGGGTGATACTGCCCTTGCCGGCGCTCGCCCCGGGCTCGAGCAGCACGGTGGCCGCGCCCCTGTACGTCGGACCGCAAGAGCAGGAACGGCTCAAGGCAGTGGCGCCGGCGCTCGACCTCGTGGTGGATTACGGCTGGCTGACGATCATTGCGGCGCCCCTGTTCTGGGTGTTGCAGCTCTTTCATGGCTGGGCGGGCAACTGGGGCATCGCCATTATCCTGCTCACGGTGGTGATCAAGCTGATCTTCTATCCGCTCTCGGCGACCAGCTACCGCTCCATGGCGAAAATGAAAATGGTCGCGCCGCGTCTGACGAAGATCCGCGAGACCTACGCCGACGACCGCATGAAGCAGAACCAGGCGATGATGGAGTTGTACAAGACCGAGAAGATCAACCCGCTGGGCGGCTGCCTGCCCATCGTGGTGCAGATACCGGTGTTCATCGCGCTGTACTGGGTGCTGCTCGCGGCCGTGGAATTGCGCCACGCGCCGTTCTACGGCTGGATCAGGGACCTGTCTGCGCCCGATCCCTGGTTCGTGCTCCCGGCGCTGATGATGGGCTCGATGCTCATTCAAACAAAAATGAATCCGACGCCGCCCGACCCGGTGCAGGCGAAGGTGATGATGATCATGCCGTTTGCTTTCGGCGTGATGTTCTTTTTCTTCCCGGCCGGGCTGGTGCTTTACTGGCTGGTGAACAATGTGCTCTCGATCCTGCAGCAGTGGCAGATCACCCGCATGCTCGAAGGCCAGAAGGCGGCCGCGGCGGCAAAGCGTTAAACGCTGCGGCGCGGCCTCACCCGTTCGGTGAAACCCCAAGAACCGACCATCGCAGCCGTGGCGACTGCTCCGGGCCGGGGCGGCATCGGCATCGTTCGCGTGTCGGGGGCGGACCTGCAGCCGCTGGCGCGCTCGATCATGGGCCGGGTGCCGGCCCCACGCCGGGCGAGCCGGGCCGCGTTCGTCGACGTCCGGGGCCGTGCCATCGACGACGGCATCGCCCTGTATTTTCCCGCCCCGCATTCCTACACCGGCGAAGACGTTCTGGAACTGCACGCCCACGGCGGGCCGGTGGTGCTGCGGATGCTCCTTGCACGCTGCCTGGAGCTGGGGGCCCGGCCGGCCGAACCCGGGGAGTTCACGCGCCGGGCGTTCCTGAACGACAAGTTGGACCTGGCGCAGGCGGAGGCGGTGGCCGACATCATCGACGCGGCGAGCGAAACGGCGGTGCGTTGCGCGCTGCGTTCGCTGCGCGGGGAGTTCTCCGAGAGAATCGACACGCTCGTGGGCGAGTTGATCGAACTGCGCACGCTGGTGGAAGCGGCGCTCGATTTTCCCGAGGAAGAAATCGATCCGGCAGACCGCGCCGATGCTCTCGATCGTTTAGCACGGCTGCGCGGCCATGTTGCACGCGCGCTCGAGCAGGCGAGGGCGGGGAGCGTGCTTCGCGCCGGGCTCAATGTGGTGCTCGCCGGCCAACCCAACGTGGGCAAGAGCTCGCTGCTCAACCGGCTGGCCGGCGAAGACCTCGCGATCGTGACGCCAATTCCCGGAACGACGCGCGACGCCGTTCGCCAAACCATCCAGATCGAGGGCGTACCGATCAACATCGTGGATACCGCGGGTTTGCGCGAAACGGGCGACATGGTCGAGGCGATCGGCGTGGAGCGCACCTGGGAGACCATCCAGCGGGCGGACCTGCTGCTGCTCGTTGCCGATGCCCGTTACGGGGTGACTGCCGAAGACGAGGCAATCGGCGCGCGGCTTCCCGCGCGCCTGGAACGCATCACCGTCTTCAACAAAATCGATCTCGGTGGCTGTGCCGAGAGCATTGACCATGTGAACGACAGGGAGATAGCGGTGTCCGCCAAGACCGGCGAAGGCTTGGAGCGGCTGCGCGCGGCCTTGCTCGACGCCGCCGGTTGGCAGTCCGGCGGCGAAGACGTGTTCATGGCGCGAGAAAGGCATCTGGCAGCGCTGGTGCAGGCAGGCGGGCAGCTTGCCTGGGCCGTGAACGAAAGCGCGCGGCCGGAACTGTTCGCCGAAGCGCTGCGGCTTGCGCAAAAGGCGCTCAATACCATTACGGGCGAATTCGGCGCGGACGATCTGCTCGGGGAAATCTTCGCCAAGTTCTGCATCGGAAAATAGTCCACGAAGTTCCCAATATGGGAACACACGGCCATGTTTCACGTGAAACCTGTTCCACGTGAAACGGAGCGCTTTAAAAAGCCGCTAGAATTCGCCCATGGATTACCCGGAGTCTTTCCAAGTCATCGTGGTCGGAGGCGGGCACGCTGGTACCGAGGCTGCCCTGGCTGCCGCGCGCGCCGGCGCCCGCACGCTCCTGCTGACCCACAATCTGGAGACCTTGGGGCAGATGTCGTGCAACCCCTCCATAGGGGGCATCGGCAAAGGTCATCTGGTGAAGGAAATTGATGCCCTCGGAGGCGCCATGGCGTTGGCGGCAGACGAGGCGGGCATCCAGTTTCGGGTCCTTAATTCGAGCAAGGGACCGGCAGTGCGCGCGACGCGTGCCCAAGCCGACCGGGTGCTTTACCGCAAAGCCATCCGCCGCCGGCTGGAAAACCAGCCAAGGCTCACCCTGTTTCAGCAGCCGGTGGGCGATCTATGGCTCGTGGGAGACCGGGTCGCCGGCGTGGTGACCGAGGCGGGCATCCGGTTCCGCGGCGACACGGTGGTCTTGACGGCCGGGACCTTCCTCGCCGGGCTCGTTCATATCGGGCTCGAGCGCCATGCCGCCGGACGGGCAGGGGATCCGCCGGCGGCCAAACTGGCCGAGCGGCTGAGAGAGCTGCAGCTCCCGGTGGGTCGCCTCAAGACCGGCACCCCGCCGCGGATCGATGGCCACAGCATCGACTTCAGCGAGCTGGAAATCCAGCCCGGCGACCATCCGGTCCCGGTATTCTCATTCCTGGGTCGCCCGGACATGCACCCGCGGCAGCTGCCGTGCTGGGTCACGCATACCAACGAGCGTACGCACGACATCATCCGTGGCGGCCTGGACCGCTCGCCCATGTACACGGGCGTTATCGAAGGCATCGGACCGCGGTATTGCCCCTCCATCGAGGACAAGATTCACCGCTTCGCGGGCAAGCGCTCGCACCAGATCTTTCTCGAGCCGGAAGGCCTGGACACGAGCGAAATTTACCCGAACGGCATTTCCACCAGCCTGCCGTTCGATGTGCAGCTGGCGCTGGTGCGTTCCATCCGGGGCCTGGAGCAGGCGCACATCCTGCGCCCGGGATACGCCATCGAATACGATTATTTCGACCCGCGCGCGCTCCAGGTATCGCTGGAAACCCGTGGCATCAAAGGCTTGTACTTCGCCGGTCAGATCAACGGCACGACCGGCTACGAAGAGGCCGCTGCCCAGGGATTGCTGGCGGGCCTGAACGCGGCGCTCGCGGTTCAGGGCGCGGCGCCCTGGTGTCCGCGGCGCGATCGAGCCTACCTTGGCGTGCTCGTGGATGACCTCATCACCCGCGGTGTTTCCGAGCCCTACCGCATGTTCACCAGCCGGGCGGAATACCGGCTGATGTTGCGCGAGGACAATGCCGACCTGCGCCTGACCGAGATCGGCAGAAAGCTCGGTCTGGTGGAGGACGAGCGCTGGGACGCGTTCAGTCGCAAGCGCGACGCCATTGAGCGGGAGAAGCAACGCCTGCGGCTCACCTGGGTGAGGCCGAAATGGCTGCCGGAGGCCGAGGCGCAGCGCGTCCTCGGCCAGGCGATCGAGCGCGAGTACACCCTGGCGGACCTCCTCAAGCGGCCGGGCGTGACTTACGGCGCCCTTATGAGCTTGTCGGGCGCCGGGGCAGCGGTTCCGGACAGTGCCGTCGCCGAGCAGGTCGAAATCCAGGTGAAATATGACGGTTACATCGCTCGCCAACTGGAAGAGGTGGCGCGCAACGAGCAATACGAAACCATGGTGCTGCCGGTGGACCTGGACTATAGCGCCGTGAGAGGGCTCACGGCAGAGGTGCAGCAGAAGCTCGCCCAGTTTCGGCCGCAGACCGTGGGACAGGCCTCGCGCATCTCGGGCGTCACGCCGGCGGCCATATCGCTGCTATTGGTGCATTTGAAGCGGGGTCTCGGCCGAGGCCAGCCACCACCCGCTCGCCAGAGCGCGGCATGACGGTTGCAGCGGCCGAGTCGCAGCTGGAACAGCAGCTCACCCGGGGCCTGCGTCAGCTTGCGCTCCCGCTTGAGGTGCATCAGCGGCGCCAGCTGCTGGACTATCTCACCCTGCTAGAGAAATGGAACCGCGTCTACAACTTGACCGCGGTGCGCGACCGCAGCGACATGGTGAGCACTCACTTACTGGACTCTCTAGTGGTGGCGACATTCTTGTCCTGTACCGGGCTGTTGGATGTGGGGTCGGGCGCCGGGCTGCCCGGCCTGCCGCTGGCTATCGCGCGGCCTGCGTGCCGGGTGTCGCTGCTCGACAGCAACCAGAAGAAATGCGCCTTTCTGCGCCAGGCCGTGGCGGAGCTCGGGCTTTCGAACGCGGAGGTGGTGTGCGAGCGAGTCGAGGCCTGGAAAGCGGCCGCGCCCTTCGAGGTTGTCATCTCCCGCGCCTATGCGGATATTGCGGCGTTCGTCGTGTCCACGGCTCATCTGCTTGCACCGGCGGGCGTCTGGGCCGCCATGAAAGGCGTGCTGCCGCGCGAAGAACTGCGCGCACTGCCACCCGGGGTGCGCGTACGCGAGATCGTGCCGCTGGCCGTTCCCGGCCTCGAGGCGAGCCGCCACCTGATACTCCTGGAGCGTGCATGAGCCGCGTCATTGCCGTGACCAACCAGAAAGGCGGCGTGGGCAAGACCACCACCGCCGTGAACCTCGCCGCCTGCCTCGCACAGGGCGGCAAGCGAGTGCTGCTGGTGGACCTGGATCCGCAGGGCAACGCTACCATGGGCAGCGGCGTGGACAAGCGGGACTTGAAAGCGACCCTGTACCAGGTGCTGCTCGGGCTCGCCGCGGCTGACTCGGTGAAAAAGACTTCTGAAGCCGGTCAGTTTGACCTGCTGCCGGCCAACCGGGATCTGGCCGGTGCAGAAGTGGAGCTGATCGGCCTGGAGCACCGGGAGTCGCGGCTCCAGGCCGCGCTCGCGCCGCTCCAGGAGCGCTACGAGTTCATCTTCATCGATTGCCCGCCGGCGCTCAACATGCTGACGCTGAACGGCCTGGTCGCCGCCGATGCGGTGATGATTCCGATGCAATGCGAGTACTACGCCCTGGAAGGGCTTTCAGACCTGGTGAACACCATCAAGCGGGTGCGCCAGCATCTCAACCCGAGGCTCGAAATCGAAGGGCTGCTGCGAACCATGTTCGATCCGCGCAATACGCTCGCGCAGCAGGTGTCGGCACAGCTGCAGACGCATTTCGGTGCAAAGCTGTACGCGACGGTGATCCCGCGCAACGTGCGTCTCGCCGAAGCCCCCAGCTACGGCGTGCCGGCGGTGAGCTTCGACCGCACCTGCAAGGGCTCCGTCGCCTATCTGCAGCTGGCCACGGAACTGCTGCAAAGGCAGGCGGAGGCGCTCGTATGAAGCCGAAGGGATTGGGGCGCGGGCTGGACGCGTTGCTCGACAGCGGGGAAACGGTGAGCGCGCCGGCGGTGCCCAACCAGCTGAAAGTCGACCAGCTGCAGAAAGGCAAGTACCAGCCGCGGACCAACATCAACGAAGCCTCGCTGCAAGAGCTCGCCGATTCCATACGCAAGCAGGGGCTGGTGCAACCGATCATCGTGCGGCCGCTCGCCGAGGGCAGCGGCGAGCGTTACGAAATCATCGCCGGTGAACGCCGCTGGCGCGCGGCGCGCCTCGCGGGATTGCACGAAGTCCCCGTGGTGGTGCGCGAGGTGTCCGATGAAACGGCGCTCGCCATCGCGCTCATTGAGAACATCCAGCGTGAAGACCTGAACGCCGTGGAGCAGGCACGCGGCCTGCAGCGGCTTTCCGCCGAGTTCGGCTTCACGCACCAGGAGATCGCCGAAGCCGTCGGCCGCTCCCGCTCGGCCATCACCAATCTGCTGCGGCTGCTCAATCTTTCCCAACCGGTGCTTGAGCTGGTGCAGGAAGGCAGGCTCGACATGGGCCACGCGCGCGCATTGCTTTCGCTGGAAGGCTCGCTGCAGCAGGACGTGGCCCGCAAAATCGCCCGCAAGGGGCTGTCGGTGCGCGAGGCGGAAAGCTGGGTGCAGCAACTGCTCAACCCGCTGGCGCGCATCAGTGCCAAGCGCGCCCGCGCTCAGGATCGGGACGTCCAGCGGCTCGCGGAGGAGCTCTCGGAGCGGTTCGGAACGACAGTGGAGATCAAGGCCGGGCGCAAGGGCTCGGGGAAGCTCGTCATCAGCTACAGCGACAGCCGTCACCTGGAGTCGCTGCTTTCGAAATTCAATTAGTGCCCTGAGACCAGACACGGCGGCAACCATGAGCGCAGCAAACGACCCCTGGACCGAAGTGGCGAAAGTCGAGGACGTGCCTGATCAGGGGACCTTGCAGGTGATCTTCGCCGACGAACCCGTGTGCCTGTACAACGTGGGCGGGGAAATCCTTGCCACTCACGACACCTGCACCCACGGCCAGGCGAGCCTCTCCGAAGGCTTCATCATCGAAGAGCAGCTTATCGAGTGCCCGCTTCATCAGGGCTCGTTCGACATACGCAGCGGGCAGGCGGTGGGCCTGCCGTGCAAGGAGCCCATTCGCGTCTATCCGGTGAAGGTCCAGCAGGGCGTCGTGTTTCTCAAGGAGTAGTTTCGGCAGGCGCCCGGTACGCCCCTTGCCTATGACTCATTTAGAATTGTCGTTCCGCGGCTCGACTGCAACTTCCCATCCAAGGAGAGGACGGTGACACGCTTGCGCTTATCGGGTTGGTCGGCGATCGCCTTGCTGGGCGCCGCTGTCGTTCTTGCGGGGCCCGCGCTCGCGCAAGGCGCCAAAGCCGCCAAGGGCGAATTCCAGCCTTCTGTCGGGCAGCCGGGCAAGGACGTCGTGTGGGTGCCGACGCCGGAGGGCGTAGTGAATCGCATGCTCGACATGGCCCGCGTGACGCCCAGGGACTTTCTCGTCGACCTGGGGTCCGGCGATGGCCGCACCGTCATCGCGGCCGCGAAGCGGGGCGTTCGCGCCATGGGCGTGGAGTTCAATCCCGACATGGTGGCGATTTCGAACCGGGAAGCGGCGCGGCAGGGTGTGACCGACATGGTGAAATTCGTCAACGGCGACATTTTCGCCACCGATTTTCGCCACGCGACGGTGGTGACGCTCTATCTCCTGCCCAGTCTCAATGTGAAGCTGCGTCCCACGCTGCTCGATATGAAGCCCGGCACGCGGGTGGTGTCGCACGCGTTCAACATGGCCGAATGGGATCCCGACGAAAGCGCCACTCCCGAGGGGCGGCAGGTGTTCCTGTGGATCGTCCCGTCCAAAGTGGGCGGTTCGTGGAATGTGCAGTACGCGGGGCAATCGCGCGAATTGTCGCTGCAACAGACCTTCCAGAAGATCAAGGGAACGATGCGATCCGGCGGCGAGCCGCTCGCGCTGTTCGACGCGCGTTTGCGCGGCGAGGAAATACACTTCACCGTCCTGGAGAACGGCGTGAGGCGCGACTTCAGCGGACGCGTCCAGGAGGGGCGCATGTCCGGCAGGCTGCGCAGCGGTGGACAGGATGTCGCCTGGACGGCGACCCGGCGTTGAAGGGAGGGCGCGCCCTGCCCTTGCGTCACCGAGGGACTCAAGCGCGATCGCCCTCAGCCGACGCGCTTGCGCAGGAGCTCGAGGGTGCGTTCCCGGGCGAGCTTGGCGCTCCCGGGCTCATAGGAGCCGCGCTCCTCACAGTTGAAGCCGTGCCCCGCCGGGTAAACATGCGAGAGGGCCGATGGATGGGCCGCTTCGATCTTGCGCACGGCCTCCAGCGAGATGGCGTGATCCTTCTCCCCCCAGTGAAACAGCACCGGGCATTGCGGCTGCTCGTTCATCATGTTCGGGATGGCGCCGCCGTAGTAGCAGATGGCGCAGGCAAGGCCTGAGATTCTGGAGGCCGACAACCACGCCAGCGTTCCGCCCCAGCAGTAGCCGATAACGGCGGATTTTCCCGCCGATTTCACCAGGTCGTAGGCGGCCTGCGCATCCCTGACGGTATCGTCCCAGGCGAGTTTCTGCGAGGCCGCGCGCCCTGTCTCGATATCGGCCTGCGTGTAGCCAAGGTCCAGAGCGCGCTGCGCGCGATCGAAAAACGATGGCGCCACCACCAGATAACCGTCGGCCGCGTAGCCGTCGGCTGTCTTCCTGATATGGTTGTTGACGCCAAAAATCTCCTGCACCAGCACCAGCCCGCCTCGCGGCTTGCCGGCCGGCTCGGCGCGGTAGGCGCCGAGCTTGAAGCCGTCGGACGAAGTGAGCTCGATCATCTGTCCCATGCTTGTCTCCTGTGAACCTTGGCGGCGACGATGATCGCACAGATCACGATCGAAGAGCGCGACTGGCCGAAGACGACAGGCGCAAGATCTACTTCGGCAATGCGCTGCGGTTGCTCAAGATGCCGGTCCCGCGGGAGGGGGGTAACACTACGCCCAGCCCCCGAATTGCGCAATACCGCGCAAAGTCTTTGGTATGCTAACGCGGCCCGAGGCTCTACCGCCTCCAGCCGGCTTCGTTAATCTCCAGACTCAGAGACTCAGACATGATCGAACAATCGCTCAATATCCCGACCCCGTCCGGCAGCGTCGACAGCTTCATCTGCTACCCCGAGCGGCGCAGGCCCGCGCCCGGCGTCATCGTCTACATGGACGCACCCGGGATACGCGAGGAACTCTACGACATGGCGCGCAGAATCGCCACGGTCGGCTACTACGTGGTGCTGCCGAATCTCTACTACCGCCACGGCCACGGCACCACCTGTGGACCTTCTGCCACGGACGACACGAGCGAAGAACACAAGCGGATGTACCAGCTCATGTTCACGTTGAACAATGCCATGATTGCCGAAGACACGGGCGCCTTGCTCGCCTTTCTCGACGCTCGGCCCGAAGTGAAACGCGGTGCTGTGGGTTGCGTCGGCTATTGCATGAGCGGAGCGTTCGCCGTGACCGCCGCCGCGCGCTTTGCGGAGCGGTTCAGCGCGGCCGCGTCGTACCATGGCGTGCCGCTGGTCACGGACAAGCCGGACAGTCCCCATCGGGTGGCCGGGCAGGCGAAGGCGGAACTGTACTTCGCCTTCGGCGAGATGGATCATCTCACGCCGGCCAAGGATGTGGAGACGCTGAGGGCGGCGCTCGAAAAGACCGCCGTTCGTCACGAAATCGAAATGTACGAGGGCGGCGCGCACGGCTTTGTCTTTCCGCAGCGCGCGAGCTACCACAAGGCGAATGCAGAGCGGCACTGGGAGCGGCTGTTCGATCTGTTCCGGCGCCGGCTGGCGTGACCGCGGCGCCGGCATGCCAGAAGCAAAAGGGGTATCCATGGATTTGAAACTGGGCGGCCGCTCGGCGCTCGTTACGGGCGGCTCGAAAGGCATCGGTTTCGCCATCGCCAAGCGACTCGCTGCAGAAGGCTGCAACCTCGCCCTGGTGGCGCGCTCCAGCGAAGGCCTGGAAAAGGCGAGCGCCGCGCTGCGCCAATCGGCGCCCATCCAGGTGAGAACATTCGCTCGCGACATGGCAAACGCGTCGGCCAGAGACGAAATCTGCGCAGCGTGCGCTGATGCCGACATCCTCGTCAACTGCGCGGGTGGCATCCCGGGCGGCACGCTGGAGGACGTGGACGACGCCAAATGGCGCGCGGCCTGGGACGTCAAGGTGTTCGGCTGCATCAACATGTGCCGCGCCTTTTACGCTCACATGAAGGCGCGCGGCCGCGGCGCCATCGTGAACATCATCGGCATGGGGGGAGAAAAGCTCGATTTCGCCTACATCGCCGGGTCCACCGGCAACGCGGCGCTCATGGCTTTCACCCGGGCGCTCGGCTCGCATAGCATCGATCATGGCGTGCGTGTCATCGGCGTCAATCCCGGGCCGGTGGAAACCGAACGTCTCGAATTCCTCGGACGCAAGCGCGCCGCCGACCGCCTGGGCGACGAAAACCGCTGGCGCGAGTTCCAGAAAGACATGCCGCACGGGCGCCCGGCCACGCCCGACGAAGTCGCGGCCATGGTGGCCTTCCTCTGTTCGGACCTGGCCGGCTACATTTCGGGAACGATCGTCACGATCGACGGCGGCCTCGCTCATCGGGGCGGCCTCACCTGATGGCACACCCTGTCACGAGCGACGGCGTGCGCCTCTATCACGAGACGACCGGATCGGGGACCCCAGTGGTCTTCATTCATGAATTTGCCGGCTCCTCGCGCAGCTTCGACGCCCAGGTGCGCGAGCTGCGAAGAAACCACCGGTGCATTGCGTTCAATGCGCGCGGCTACCCGCCCTCGGACGTGCCTGAACCGGTTGACGCCTATTCGCAGGACCGGGCAGCGCAGGACGTGATCGAGCTGCTCGACGCGCTGCAAGTCGAGCGGGCGCACCTGGTGGGCGTTTCCATGGGCGCAGCCGCCGCCCTCCAGGTCGCGCTGAAATTCCCGCAGCGCGTCCTGTCGGCCGTGCTGGTGAGCATCGGAACGGGATCGGATGCGCCGGCGGACACGTTCCAGTCTTCGATCGAGGCGATCGCCGCCCTGATCGACGCCCAGGGTATGGCCGGGCTCGCGGCCCACATGAGCAACTCGCCGGGGAGGCGCAAGCTGAGGGAAAAAGAACCCGAGGAGTTCCAGCGATTCATCGAGCAGTTGAGCGCTCTTTCAGCGCGCGGCGCGGCCAATACCATGCGCGGCGTGCAGAAGCGCCGTGCGCCGGTGTACGTGTACGAGCAGGCACTCGCGGGGCTCGCCGTGCCGCTCCTGGTGGTGCATGGAGCCGACGACGTGGAGTGCCGCAAGCCTTGCGAGTTCATCGCCCGCACGGTGCCGGGAGCCAGGCTCGAAATCGTGCCGGACTGCGGGCATGCGGTGAACCTGGAAGAGCCCTGGCGCTTCAACCGCCTCTGCGCGAGCTTCATGGACCGCGTCGATGCGGCACCGGAAAAGCATGGCTGAGCGCGCGCCGCGGTACGCCGAGGATTACCAGCCGGGCGAAGTGTTCGACCTGGGCTTTTATGACATGACGCGCGAGGAGATCCTCGAGTTCGCCACGCGCTGGGATCCGCAGCCCTTCCATATCGACGATGAAGCCGCACGCAGCACTCGCTACGGCGGCATTATTGCCAGCGGCTGGCACACGGGCCTGGTCATGCTGAAGCTCATGATGCGCGGCTTCATCTGTGCGCAAACCAGCATCGGCTCGCCCGGACAGGACGAGATGCGCTTTCTCAAGCCGGTGCGCCCCGGGGACCGTTTGCACGGCCGGGTGGAAGTGAACGGCGTGCGCCTGTCGCGCAGCCAGCCCGACATGGGTTTCGTCAGCAACACCGCCACGCTGACGAATCAGAAGGGCGAGCTCGTTTTCCGCATGAAAAGCACCTCCATCTTCAGGACCCGGCCCGGGATGCAGGGCGTCTGAGGTTACAAAAAAACGGGCGCCGCGGCGCCCGTCTCCTCGAGTGCAGGGCGCTCAGGCGTGATACGCCGTCTCCCCGTGCGAGTTGATGTCCAGCCCTTCGCGTTCCTCTTCCTCGGTGACGCGCAGCCCTACGAGCAGGTCGGCGACCTTGCAGGCGACGTAGGCAACGACACCGGACCACACGATGGTGAGCAGCACCGCCTTCAGTTGCGTCCATACCTGGGAAGCGATCGAATATTCTCCGGCGGTGATCGTCTTGACCGTCACCCAGTCGGCGACATAACCGGGCCCGCCGAGCGACGGATCGTTGAACACGCCCGTGAGGAGCGCGCCCAGAATGCCGCCGACGGCGTGGACGCCGAACACGTCCAGCGAATCATCGGCGCCCAGCATTTTCTTGAGTCCGTTGACGCCCCACAGGCACACCAGCCCGGCCGCGATGCCGATCACGAAGGCGCCGGGGATGCCGACGTTGCCCGCCGCCGGTGTGATCGCCACCAGCCCGGACACCGCACCCGAAGCCGCGCCCAGCATCGAGGGCTTGCCCTTGAAGACCCATTCACCGAAGGTCCACGCGAGCACCGCGCACGCCGTGGCGAGGAAGGTGTTGATGAACGCGAGCGCCGCCGTGCTGTTCGCTTCCAGCGCCGAACCGGCGTTGAACCCGAACCAGCCGAACCATAGCAGCGATGCGCCGACCATGGTCATGGTGAGGTTGTGCGGCGTGAGCTGTTCCCGGCCGAAACCGATGCGCTTCCCGAGCACGTAGGACCCGACCAGCCCGGCGACCCCGGCGTTGATGTGAACGACCGTGCCGCCCGCGAAATCGAGCGCTCCCCATTGCCAGATGAGGCCGGCTTTGGAGGTCATCTCGTCCACGACCTTCGGGTCCGTGTAGGCGTCCGGGCCCATCCAGTACCACACCATATGCGCGATGGGCGCGTAGCTGAACGTGAACCACAGCGCCATGAAGATCAGCACCGCGGAGAATTTCGCGCGCTCGGCGAAAGCGCCCAGGATCAGGCAGCAGGTGATGGCCGCAAAGGTCGCCTGGAAGGCGACGAACGCCAGCTCCGGAATCGGGGTCGCCTTGCTGAAGGTGGCGGCCATGGCGAACTCGCCCTTCGCCGCGTCGAACGTGCCCCCAAGGAACAGCCGGTCGAGCCCGCCGAAGAAGGCATTGCCTTCGGTGAACGCCAGGCTGTAGCCGTAGATGCCCCACAGCACCGTGATGAGGGAAAAGGTGACGAACACCTGCATCAGCATCGAGAGCATGTTTTTCGCGCGCACCATGCCGCCGTAAAAGAGCGCCAGCGCCGGAACGCTCATGAGCAGCACCAGCGCGGTGCTCATGAGCATCCAGGCGACGTCGCCCTTGTTGGGCGTGGGCGCCGGCGTTGCGGCCGGGGCCGCGGTTTGCGCCGGCTTGGCGGCCTGTTCTGCTGCCGGAGCCGCGGACTTTTCCTGCGCCAGCGCGGGCACCGCGTAGGCCACTGCCCCGAAGAGCGCAAGGACTGCTAACAGCTTTCTCATCTGAGGACCCCCTTTTAAAGCGCGTCCGCGCCGGTCTCGCCGGTGCGGATACGAATGGCCTGTTCCAGATCGAGCACGAAAATCTTGCCGTCGCCGATCTTGCCGGTGTTAGCGGCCTTCTCGATGGCTTCGATCGCCTGTTCGAGCATCTCCGTCTTCATCGCGACTTCGATCTTCACCTTGGGCAGGAAATCGACGACGTATTCCGCGCCACGGTACAGCTCGGTGTGTCCCTTCTGGCGCCCGAATCCTTTCACCTCGGTCACTGTAATGCCCTGCACGCCGATGGCGGACAGCGCTTCGCGCACTTCATCGAGCTTGAAGGGCTTGATGATTGCCGTAACCAGTTTCATGTCAGCTCCAGTCGTTTAAACGGGCGGCGAGCCGCCGCCTCGGGTTGTCAGAAGGTTTTCTGCACCGACAGAACCACGGTGCCTTTGCTGATGTCCCTCGTTTCGCCCGGGTTCCCCGATACGGGAACGACGCGATAGAACTCCTCTTTTGCGTTCGTATCGATGTAGGCGAGCCCCCAGGTGAAGCCGAGCGCGTCATAGGTCACGCCGAGCTTCCAGTCGGTGTAATCGAGCTTGCTGAAGTTGCGCACCTTCTGGTGGCCGACGTGAGCGACCACATTGAAGCCCTCGCGAACCGGATAGGTGGCGCTGAGATCGAGGTAGCCCGAGCCCTTGGAACCGGCGGTGGTGCTCAGCGGGTCGGCGCAGACGATAGGCGTGGCGCTCGAGGTGATGCCGCAGCCCCCGCCGACGGTCTGACCCTTGACGCCGAAAAAGTCGGAGACCGTATGGCTGTATTTGAGCGTCAGCCAGTTCCAGCTCGCGCCGACGTAGATTTCGGTGTTGTTGAACTTCGGTTTGCTGGGCAGGAAACCGTTGTAATAGGCACCCGGGTACCAGTAGTACAGCGCGCCCACGTCCAATCCCAGGGGGCCGGCGTTGAATTTATAACCGCCGTAGAAATCCCATTCGAGCCCCGCGCCGTTCGGATACTGGTTGCCGCTCACGTTGGACGCCCAGGTGCCCAGGTAAAGCCCGCTCGCGTGTGAGTAATCGAAACCGCCCTGGATGGCGGGCTCTTCGTAGGTTTGCGACAGTCCACGGAAACGGTAGTCGCTGACGAAACCGACGTTGCCTGTGACGGTATGGGGCGATTTGGCCTGCGCCAGCACGGCGGTCGGCGCCGCGAAGGCTGAGGCTATGGCAGAAGCAAGCAGAATTTTTTTCATTGGAGCAGCTCTTTCGTAAATGGAAAGCGCCGCTCGCTCTGCATATCGCAT
>Ga0156229_1091_pt1 | contig 60072 bp, 59 predicted proteins | sample RifCSPlowO2_12_FD_116156 | JGI IMG/M metagenome (GOLD analysis project Ga0156229, IMG submission 116156) | Betaproteobacteria bacterium RIFCSPLOWO2_12_FULL_66_14 | reverse complement strand
CAGGAATGCGAGCGCGGCAAGCACGGGACGCGAGCTCTGGACCAGGGGCAGGCGCGCCGCCATGTCGGCCAGATTGAGGGTTCCCGTCATGATGTACAACAGCCCTACCCCGATCACGATGAAAGTCGCGCCTATGGTCCCCATGAGCAGGTACTGGAAGGACGCCATCAGCGCACGCCGGTCGCGCCCCAATGCGATCAGCACGTAGGAGGACAGCGACGAGATTTCGAGAAAGACGAAGATGTTGAACGCGTCGCCGGTGATGGTGATGCCGAGCAAGCCGGCGAGGCACAATCCGAACATCGCGTAGAAGAGGTAATGCTGCTCGCGCGGAACCTCGTGCATGATGCTCGCGCGACTGTACGGGAGAATGACGGCGGCCATTGCCGATACGAGCAGCAGGACGAAGCTCGAGAGCCGGTCCACCCGATACTCGATGCCCCACGGTGGTGGCCAGCTGCCCATCGCGTAGGAAATCACCTGGCCGTCGGCGGTCTGCATCCACAGCGCAACCGCGGTCGCGAAGGCGGCCCACGCCGCCGCGGTGACAATCGCAAATGCGGCACCGCCGTGACGCACCAGCACGGCGACCGGGGCGGAAATGAGCGGAACGACGACCTGCAGCGCCGGCAGTTGGAGCAGGAGGCTCATGCCTCCTGCCCGCCGGTCTGCTCCTGCACCTCCTCGCCGGCGAGAATCACGTCCTCCTCGATGCTCCCGTAGGCCTCGCGAATCCGCACGACCAGGGCGAGGCCGAGCGCAAGCGTCGCCACCCCTACCACGATGGCGGTGAGTATGAGCACGTGCGGCAATGGATTGGAGTACACCGTGAAGCCATCGGCGATGATGGGTGCGGTGCCGCCGATCAGTTTTCCGGGGGCGACGTAGAGCAGGTAGACGGAAGTCTGGAAGATGCTCAGCCCGACCAGCTTCTTGATGAGATTGCCGCGTGCGATGACGATGAACAGCCCCGCTATCATCAGGAATATGGTCGCCCAGTAACTGAAGTGGCCGGCGAAGTTCATTCGTCCGCCGTCCCTCGTGCGCCGAACATGTAGAAAATCTTCAGCATCACCCCCGCCACGGTGATGCCGACACCGGCCTCCACCCAGAAGATGCCGCGGTGCTGACCCTCCACCGGATCGCGGGCGAGCACGAAGTAATCGAGGTAATTGCCGCCGAGCAGCAGGCCCAGGACGCCGACGCCCAGGTAGACCAGCAGGCCGGTGCCCAGCATGGCTTCGACCACCCAGTCGGGCACGACCTTGCGCGCGTCGGCCAGGCCGTAGATCAAACCGTAGAAGATCACGCCGGCGGCGGCAATCACTCCGGCCTGGAAGCCGCCGCCCGGCCCGAAATCGCCGTGGAACTGGACATACAACGCGAACAGCACGATGTAGGGAATGAGCAGCTTCGCCACGACACGCAGCACGAGCTGGCGTCTCATCGCGAGGCGTCCTTGCGTTTCTTGCGACGCCGCAGCAGCGCGATCACGCCGGCGCCCGCGGTGAACACCACGGTGGTCTCGCCGAGGGTGTCGTAGCCCCGGTAGCTCGCGAGAACGGCAGTCACCACGTTGGGGACGCCGGTCTCCCTGACGGCCTCGCCGAGGTAGCGGGGCACCACGTGCGTGTGGATGGGCGCCTGCGGGTCGGAAAAGGCAGGCAGGCCGAACGTGCCATACACCAGAACCGCTCCGCACGCCGCTGCCACGGCCAGAGGCAGCCACGGCTGGTGCGCCGGTTTTGCCTCCTCGCTCCTGCACAGGTGCAGTGCGGCCAGGAGCAGGACGGTCGAGACGCCCGCGCCGACCGCAGCTTCGGTCATGCCCACGTCCACCGCGTCCAGCGCCACCAGCACCGTGGCCATCAGGAAGCTGTAGGAACCCGACAGCACGATCACCGCGAACAGGTTGCGAGCGCGATCAATGGCGATGACAGCAAGGGCCATCAACACGAGCAGCACATTGATGATCACCGCTTCGACGGCCGGTGCTCCTTGGCAAGGGGTTTGAGTCCTCGCGCGAGCCCCGCCTGCGCGAGCGCGTGGGTCGCCGTGGGGTTGGTGAAGAAAAGGAGCAGGCCGATTATGAAGAGCTTCGCGCTCACCAGCGAAAATCCGGCCTGCAGCGCCAAGCCGAGCAGTATCAGGCCGGCGCCCACCGTATCGGTGACGCTGGCGGCATGCATACGCGTGTAGAAATCCGGCATGCGCAGCAAGCCGAGGCCGCCCACCATGGAGAAAAAGCCGCCCGCCAGGAGGCAGGCCCAGCTCGCCGCGTCGATCAGCGCGCTCATTGGTCGGGCATGCCCTCTTCACCGCCGGTGGCGAGGCTGCCATAGCGGAAATACTTCAGAACCGCGATGGTTCCCAGGACGTTCAGCAGGCCATAGACGAGCCCGAGATCGAGGAATTCGGGCCGCCCTGTGAGGAAACCCATGACCGCGAGCAGCAGTATGGCGCAGGTGCCGATCGTATTGGCCGCCTGGGCACGATCGAATATGGTCGGCCCGAGCACGGCTCGAGTGAGCGCCAGCGCGAGGGTCACCAGCAGCGCCAGTGCGGCGGCGGCGAACATCATTCGCCCTCGAACTGCGTTACCCTGCGATCCATCTCGCCGCCCACGAGACCGCGGGCGCCTGCGTCGGTGAGCGCATGCACCAGGAACTCGTCGGGTCCCACCTGCATCGAGATCGTCCCGGGCGTCAGGGTGATGGAGTTGGCGTGGGTCACCAGGCCCACGGCGGTCTTCTGGCTGGGCCTGAAGCGCACCAGCGTCGGGCTGATCGGCAGCCTCGGATGCAGGATGATGAGCGTCACCTCCCAGGCCGACTTTATGACCTCCTTGATCAGCCACGGCCAGTACAGGAACAGGCGCCAGCCGAGATGGATGGGGTGGCTTTCATGGTCGATCAGGTCCATGCGATGGGCAAACCACAGCACCGCCAGCGAGCTGCCGAAGCCGGCCGACAGCAGGAACGCCGTGAAGTACCCTGACAGGAGCAGCCAGAACACGCACAGCACGATCAGCGCGCTAACGGAGCGGTACATATATGAATGTATCGGCCTGTGCCCGGCGCCTGGGGCATACCGGCCTTGTTCTCTATTGGGCGATGGCAGCTCGGCGCCGTTGGGATTCTATGCTATAGGCCCCGTCCGAACCAAGTCCGAGCCCGGTCAGTCTTCCCTGACACCCGTGATCTTGACGATCCGCGCGTATCTGTCGCGCTCGGCCGCGATGTGCTGCGCGAACGCCTCGGGCGGTCCGCCCGCGGCGCCTTCGATGACCATCCCTTGCGACAGCACGAACTTCGCGCGCAGCTCCGGATCGCCGAGCAGGCCCTTGGCCACGATGCCGTTCAGCTTCTGCACGATGTCGCGCGGCGTCCTGGGCGGCGCGCACAGGCCGAACCAGGTCACCAGGGCCACGTCCAGGCCCGCTTCCTTGTAGGTCGGCACGTTGGGCAGGTCCGGCGTGCGGTTCTCCAGCATGACCACGAGCGGCAGGATGACGGGCACCATGTCCTGCGCCGGGTAGGACAGTTTCGAACGGATGTAGGGATTGATGGCCAGCGACTGCTGGTCGCAGGAGCACAGCGTGTAGCCATCCGGCGCGCCTCTCGCGCATGCCTCCATGGACAGTATGCTGCCCACGCCGACCCGGTTTTCCACCACGAAGCCCTGCCCGGTCGCGTTGGTGATGGCCAGCCCCGCGCCGCGCAACACGACGTCCCCGGGCCCGCCGGTGGGCGTTCCTATGGTGGCCCGTATTGGTTTGCTGGGATAAGCCTGGCCGTACGACGAAGCCGGCGCCACGGCCGCGACGGCGAAGATCGCCGCGGCCACAGCATTCAATGAGCTTTTCATTGTGCTCCTCCTGCAGGTCCGGGATGGGTGCTGCGCAGTTTAAACCCAGACCACAACGGGGTCTTCATGCCCGCGGCGCCGGCCGGGATGCGCACTTGCTCACTGCATGCCCTGCAGGCAACATGTAACCCCATGGAGAATCAGAACTGGGCCTTCCCGGCCCATCTGCAGCCCAAACCCGGCGCCTACGGCTTCAACCTGGAGTCAGCGCTCGACTCGGTGGTGCTGCTGCGCGCGGAAATACCGGAAGACGCGTTCACGGCGTCGTTTCTCGGTACCGAGCGCGTCGGAAACGGCGTCGTCATTCGGGACGACGGCCTGGTGCTCACCATCGGGTACCTGGTGACCGAAGCGAGCGCAATCTGGCTCACGACCAATGAAGGCGCCGTGGTGCCCGCCTACACGGTGTCCTACGACCAGTCGACCGGCTTTGCGCTGGTTCAAGCGCTGGGCCGCCTGAAGCTCGCGCCCCTGCCGCGCGGCTCGGCGGCCTCGTGCCGGGTGGGCGACGAGGTGCTGGTGGCTGGACACGGCGGACGGCCTCATACGGTCAAGGCCAAGGTGGTCGACAAGCGCGAATTTGCGGGCTACTGGGAATACGTGCTGGACGAGGCGCTGTTCACCGCGCCGCCCCATCCGCAATGGGGCGGCTCAGCCCTCATCGACGCGCGCGGCCGGCTGGCCGGCATCGGCTCGCTCCTGGTGCAGGAGGATGTGGGTGGCGGTGCGCCGCAAGGCAACATGATCGTGCCCATCGATCTGCTCGAACCCATACTGGATGACATGGTCAACTTCGGCCGCGCGCAGCGGCCGCCGCGAGCCTGGCTTGGCATCTACGCCGCGGAGGTGTCAGGCCAGCTGGCCATCGCCGGCGTGACGGCCAACGGGCCGGCTGCCGAAGCAGGCGTCAAGGTGGGCGACGTGGTGGTGGAAGTCCAGGGAAAACCGGTCAAGGGGCTGGCGAACCTGTTTCGCGCCATCTGGGACGTGGGTCCCGCCGGCGTCACCGTGGAGCTCACGGTAGCGCGCAAGGGCAAGATTTCGCGACTGTCCGTTCGCTCGGCTGACCGTCAGAATTTCCTTAAGAAGCCGCTCATGCACTGACCGGGCGGGTGACGGGGGGGGTCGGACGCGGGGACCACGTTGCGTCATTCTGGCAGCGCGTGCTCGCCGCGGCCGCGGCCATAGCGAATCCATTTCTCCATCTCGACCACCGTGAACGCGACGGCCGCAACCGCGAAGATGCGAAGCCAGGACTCGCCGCTCAGCGGCGCGCTGTGGAACAGCGCGTTCATCACCGGCGCATAGGTGAAAAGCAGTTGTACGCCCAGCATGGCGAGCGCGCCGGCCATGGCCCACGGGTTGGAAAGGATTCCGATCGAAAAGTAGGAGTGGCTGAGCGAGCGGCAGTTGAACAGGTAGGCAATCTCCACCGCGACGATCACGTTGATGACCGCGGTGCGCGCCGCCGCGACCGTCTCGCCTTCGATCCGCATCTCCCAGAAAAACAGCCAGTACGCGCCCGCGAGCATCACGAGCGACACCAGCCCGGTGCGCATGAGCAGCGCGAAGGTGAGCAGCGGGCGCTTCGGGTCGCGCGGCGGGCGCTGCATGAGCCCCCGCTCCTTCGGCTCGAACACGAGCATCAGGCCGAGCAGTATCGCCGTGGTCATGTTCACCCAGAGCAGCTGCACGGGCAACATGGGGAGCGTGATTCCGAGAAGGATCGCCGTGAGCAGAACGAGGGCTTCACCGCCGTTCGTGGGCAGCGTCCATACGATGAACTTGGTGAGGTTGTCGAAGACGCCGCGGCCTTCCTCGACCGCGGCCTCGATGGTCGCGAAGTTGTCGTCCGTAAGGACCATCGCGGCCGCGCCTTTCGCGACGTCGGTGCCCGTCATGCCCATCGCTACGCCGATATCGGCCTGCTTGAGTGCAGGCGCATCGTTCACGCCATCGCCGGTCATGGCGACGACGTGACCGCGCGACTGGAGCGCGCGCACGAGGCGCAGCTTCTGTTCCGGCGCCACGCGCGCGAAGACCGCGGCGCGCCCGGCTGCATCGGGCAGCTCCGCGTCGGAGAGCGATTCCAGCTCGCGTCCGGAGATCGCGGCGAGCCCGCCTTGCGCTTCGTGTCCCTCCAGCCCGATTTGCGCGGCGATCGCGCGCGCGGTGACCAGATGGTCCCCGGTGATCATCTTCACGGCGATGCCCGCTTCCTGGCATTTGCGCACCGCTTCGATCGCTTCGGGTCGCGGCGGATCGAGCATCGCCTGCAGGCCGAGAAAGGTGAGCCCCGCGGCGACGTGCGGGTGCTCGAGCTTCGCATGCCCGGGTTCGGTGTGCCGGCGCGCGCACGCGAGCACGCGCAGCCCGCGTGCGGCCATGCTGTCCACCACCGCGCGCACGGCGTCCTTGTCAAGCGGCGCGGACGCGCCCGTCGCGTCTAGCATGTCGGCGCAGCGCTCGAGCAGCCGCTCCACCGCGCCCACCTTGTAGATCACCCGGCCGGCAGGCGCCTCGTGCAACGTCGCGCGAAACATGTGCTCTGATTCGAATGGAATCACGTCCACGCGCGGCGAGCCCGCCTGCGTCTCGGCGTGGGCGAGCCCGCCTTTTTCGCCGGCGACCAGCAGCGCCGCCTCCGTCGGATCGCCCTGGACCTGGAGGCGGCCGTTCTGGTCACGCGTGAGCAGCGAGTCGTTGCATAAGACGCCCGCGCGCAAGCATTCGGCGAGCGCCGGGTGTTCTTGGAGGCGCACCGGCGAGTCGTCCAGGCGGATTTCCCCGTCGGGCTCGTAGCCCGCGCCGCTCACCTCGAACAACCTTCCGCCCGCATAGATCTCGCGCACCGTCATCTGGTTTTCGGTGAGCGTGCCGGTCTTGTCCGAGCAGATGACCGTCGTGCTGCCGAGCGTTTCCACCGCCGGAAGCTTGCGGATGATGGCGCGGCGCCTCGCCATGCGCGCTACACCGATCGCGAGCACGATGGTGACGGCCGCGGGCAGGCCTTCGGGAATCGCGCCGACGGCGAGCGCGACTGACGCCATGAACATGTCGACCAAGCTCTCGCCGCGCGCGGCCCCGATGGCGAAGGTCGCCGCTGCGAGCGCCAGTATCGCCCACAGCAGGAGCCGGCTGAACTGCGCGATTTTCTTCGTGAGCGGCGTGGACAGGTCCACCGCTTCCGAAATGAGCCGTGCGATGTGGCCGGTCTCGGTCTGATCGCCCGTCGCCCACACGACGCCCTCGCCTTGCCCGGCCGTGACCAGCGTGCCGGTGAAGGCGAGGTTCGTACGGTCGCCCAGCACGGTATCGTGCGCGAGGGGATCGGGCGCCTTCTGCACGGGCACCGACTCGCCGGTCAACGCCGATTCGTCCACCTGCAGGCTTCTCACTTCGATGAGCCGCAAGTCGGCCGGCACGCGGTCACCGGACTGGAGCAGCACCACGTCGCCGGGCACCAGTTGCTCAGAGTGCACGCGCTGTTTACGAGCATCGCGGCGCACGGTCGTTTCGGTCGCCACCATGATCGAGAGCGATGCGATCGCCTTCTGCGCCTTCGCTTCCTGCAGGAAACCCACCACCGCGTTTATGAACACCACGCCGAAAATGACGGCCGAATCGACCCACTCGCCGAGAAAGGCCGTGACCGCGACGGCCGCCAGCAGGATGTAGACGAGCGGCTGGTTGAACTGCTGGAGAAACTTGAGCCAGGCGGGCTTGCCGCGCGCCGGGGTGATGCGGTTCAGGCCGAGCTTCTGCTGGCGGCGCTCGACTTCCGGTGCGGTGAGCCCTTTGTTCGGGTCCACGTCGAGCAGGCGCACCACCTCATCGGCGTGGAACTGGTGCCACGCCAGGTCCGCGGCTCTCCCAGGCGTATGCGGCGGCGTCACGCCAGGCAGTTTAAGCCGGCTGCAGCCAACCGATCACGGTGCGTCTCATCGCCCAGATCAGCCGATCCCAGCGGTTCGGGTTCTGAATGATTTCGGCGCGATAGAACGAGGGGCAGAGGACCGCGGCATGCGCGACCTCGCCGCACAGCCCGCAGCCCACGCAGTCGTTGTTCACATGCGCCACGGGATCCACTTTGAGCGGATCGGAGGCGGGCTTCACGGTGAGTGACGGACAGCCCGACAAGCGTATGCAGGAGTGGTCACCCGAACACACGTCTTCATCGACGCCGAAACGTGTGCGCACCACCCTCGCGCCCGAGCCCAGCAGCCGGGCCACGGCGGGCTTCAGCCGACGCTGGCGCTCCAGCTGGCATTCGCCCTCCGCCACGATGACTTTGAGGCCTTTCTCCTTCGCCGCAAACGCTTTCTGCAGCGTGCGCGCCATTTTCGCGACCCGGTACGAATCCACCGTCGTCACCCAGCGCACGCCGAGTCCGCGCAGCGTGTTTTCGATGGTGCGGTCGGCGTGCACGGCGCTCTTGCCGACCGCCTCCCGGCGCGCTTCCTCGGGCGGCGAGGAAATGATTTCCTGCGTGCCCGTGGCCGAGGCGTAGCCGTTTTTCATGATGATGAGCACCGAGTCGCCGCCGTTCAAGACGCTCGAAGCCACCCCGGAGAGCAGGCCGTTGTGCCAGAAACCGCCGTCGCCCATGATCGCAAGCGGTCGCTGCTTCATCATGGGCGCCACGCCGGCGGCGCTTGCCAGGCTCATGCCGTAGCCCAGGATCGAGTTTCCCAGCGAGAACGGCTCGAAGGTGGCGAAGGAATGGCAGCCGATGTCGGTCGAAATATGCGGCCTGCCGACTTCGCGCTCGGCGAGCTTGATGGCAGCAAACACCGGCCGTTCGGGGCAGCCGACGCAGAACCCCGGAGGCCGGGCCGGCAAGGGGCCGAGCAGCTCGCCGGCGCGCTGCCTCGCGGCTTCCACGCTCTGCAGCCATTGCGCCCCCGCGGAAACATCGAGGTGAGGGGCATGCAGCGCAATGAGCTTCATGAGCGCGCGCACCATCGTCTCGGCCGTGTACCCGCCGGGGATGGGGAGAAGATCTTTTCCGTGCAGTCGTGTGCGGGCGATGCCTTCACCGCCCCGCTCGTCTTCGGCGCGCCGCAGCAGCGTGGCCACGTCCTGCTCGATGAATTCGGGTTGGCCTTCCTCGAGCACCAGCACGGCCTGCCGCCCCTGGCAGAAGGCGACAATTTCGTCGGGCACGAGGGGATAAACGACGTTCAGCACGAGTACCGGGATCCCGACGTTGCCGAAATCGTCGGCGAGACCCAGCGTGCGCAACGCGCGCAGCAGGTTGTTGTACAGGCCGCCCTGCACGATCAGGCCGAGCGAGCGCTCCTTTCCGTCGAAAACTTCGTTGAGGCGCTCGCGCCTGACGAAGTCGCGCGCCGCCGGAAGGCGCACGTCGGCTTTGGTTTTTTCCTGCTTGAACGTGGCCGGCGGGTGCGCAAGCCGGTCGTAATTGAACGCTGAAGGCCCTTCCAGACGGCGGCGCGACGACATTGCCGGCGCCCGGTTTTCGCTCGCAACGAAACTGCCGGTGAGATGGCAGGCGCGGATGCGCAGCTCCATCATCACCGGGGTGCTGGAGGCCTCGGAGAGCTCGAAAGCCTTTTCCACCGCACGCACGATGGCCGGCAGCGCCGGACGTGGATCGAGCAGCCACATCGAGGATTTCAGGGCGATGGCATGGGTGCGCTCCAGCGCAACGCTCGCCCCTTCGCCGTAATCCTCGCCCAGGATGACGAGCGCTCCACCCGTAACGCCGGCGGTGGAGAGGTAGGACAACGCGTCCGATGCCACATTCGTGCCGACGATCGATTTCCAGGTCACCGCCCCGCGCGCCGGGTAATTGATGGACGCTCCGAGCATCGCCGCCGCGGAAGCTTCATTGGCGCACGCTTCCACGTGCACGCCGAGCTCATCCATGTATTCGCGCGCCTGCACCATGACGTCGAGCAGGTTTGACACCGGCGCGCCCTGGTAGCCGCCCACGTAGGACACGCCCGCCTGCAGCAGCGCCTTGGTCACAGCCAGGATGCCCTCGCCGTGAAAGGTCTCGCCTTCACCGAGCTTGAGCAGCTCGATTTCAGTTTGAAACGAACGTTCCATAGTTCACGCGGCCTTTCGGCTTTCCGTGGGCCGCGGGAAAAACTTCAGCGGTTTCGCCTGCGGCGCCCGCGGCTCGAAGCCTCGGGCCGCCAGAGTGTTTTCGAGCTGCCTGCCCTCGGGGTCGGCGAGCGCCGCTTCGCGCGCCTGCCTTATGGCTGCCGCGCGGGAGCCCGGCTCGATGCCCGTTCCTTCCACCAGCGTTTCCAGAATGCGCACCAGGTGCGCATTTCCCCGACGGCGCGTGTCGCCGTAGCCCTTGATGAGGCGGCCGCACAGCGCTATTTCCAGGGCGAGCACAGCATCGCTCGCTGCAGCCCGGTGGATGGCATGCAGCCAACGCTCGATCAGGTGTTGTTCCTCGGCGTAGCGGGAGGTGCGCCGTCGCATCGGCCTGAAAGATGCGAGCAGACGCATCATGAGAAACCCGCCGATGCCGGTCACATTGACATGCAAGCCGACGCTCAGGCGGTCGCTGAGGCCGCGCCGCTGCGCCCAGCCGAGCAAGGGGCGGGCGAGCGCGCCGGGCAGCAGGCCGGCAAACTCTTCCAGGCGGGGCTTGAAGTAGTCGACGATGCGCACCGGCTCGTGCGGCCTGGCGCGCACTTCGTCGCGCACGCGCTGAAAGCGGCTCGCGCGTGATTTGAGGTCCGCCACCCGGATCACGTCTTCATAGCTCATCCACAAGGCCAGGAACCTGGCCGTCTCGGCAACGAGTGCTTCCCCGCTCGGCACGAGCGGCTGCAGCCGCTCGAGATACAGGCCGGCATAGCGCTCGTCCTGGAAATCCTCGAGGCGCGCGACGCCGCTCAGCAGCACTTCGTGCGCGGACGCCGGGAACTCGCGCCGCACCCGCTCCACGAGCGAGCCCGAGCCCGCGGCTGCCGCGACCGGAGATTCCCCGCGCGCCGCTTCAGACCAGGCTTCGCTTGCCTGCGCAAACCCGAGCTCGAAACCCTTCAGGCTCGCTTCGGCTCCTTTGCCGGAGCGGCGGATCGCTTCTTCGCACACCGGGCGCGGCAACGGCAGGGTGCCCGAACCTGCCAGAGCGCCGAACAGCACCGCGTTGATGACGCTCCCCGACGTGCTCGCCAGCGTTTGCATGTCGAACAGCAGCGAGCGTCTGGCGAGCGATGCAGCAGCCTGCTCGATGCGGCTCGCGTCGAACCGTCCATCGCCCATCTGCATCTTTTCCGCCACGGTGTAGACGCGGTGCTTCGACGCAATCAGCGTGGTGCGCTCGGGTGTCACGTAGCCGTTCAACATGGCACGCCCCGCCTCCAGCAATTCCGAAGCGAGCACCACGTCCACGCATCCCGGCGCAGGCGCAAGCGTCATGACGGGTCGAGAAGCATCCAGTTCCCCCGTCGGTGCGGGATAGAGCTCAAGATAGTAGGTGGTGGCGCCGGTGCGCTGCGCGACGCCCGGAATGGACGTGCTCTGCACCGGAAAATCAAGCGATCGGGCCGCGCCGATGATCCAATCGGCCAGTACCCCCCCGCCTTCCCCGCCTAAGGCGGCGATGAGCAGGGTCAAGGGACGTTTTGCCGAGTTCGGCACTATGCTCCTCCTATGGCTTGCTACGGTATCATGCCGACGCTTCAGCCGCAGACGCCTTCAGCGACCCGGAACGATCGGGATTCAACCCGAGTAGGGCGGATGCAGCCGAAGGCGTAATCCGCCGAGTCGCTGGTACGTTTGCACGTTCCATCGGCGGATTGCGCCCGCTCCCGCGGGCTGCATCCGCCCTACGAAGCTGCCCCTACGGGCGAAGCCTCGAGCACGGGGTCGGCGCTGGCGCGGAAATGCCGGTCGGCCTCTTCCGCACGGCCGATGCGGCTGAACAGGCTCGCGAGCGCCACATGCGCTTCGCGCGAGGGCCGGGCGGCGAGACTCGCCTGCAGATAGCTTTCCGCCTTCCCCCATAGCTCGGCTTGCACGCACAGCCGCCCCAGCGCCATCAACAGCAGCGGATCGCGCGGATGGTCGCGCAGCCATTGCTCGGCGCGCTGAATGCGCGACGGGGCATCGGCCTCGGCCGCTTCCGAATACGCAAGCGCGAGCTCGCTGTCCCAGCTCGTGGCCAAGGCGTCTTCCAGGACCCGGCGCGCGGAGGCCTGATCGCCCAGCCGCGCAAATGCGGCGGCGGCCTCGGCCGCGATTTTGGGCTGAATGCGTTCGGCGGCCGGCACGCTGCGCCAATACTCGGCGAGGCTCGCCGCGTCCTGCGAAATACGGCCCAGTTGTGCCACGCGGGCACCGATGACGATGCCCTCCACCGCCTCCGCGGGCAGCGCTTCGCGCTTTTCCAGCACCGTGGCGAGGTGCACCACTTCGTTCCAGTTGCCAAGCGCCTGCTCGCATTTCAGCAGGAGGCCGAGCGTTGCCAGGTGTCGCAGCCCGCTCGCGTGCAATTCGCGCAGGACCGCGCGAGCTTCCTCGAAACGCCGTTCCTCGACCAGCATTTCCGCGGTCAGGGCAAGGCGCGCGTTGCGCCATTCGGGCTCGACTTCGGCCCTTTGCAGCCAGGCGTCGCGGTGCTCAGGATCGCGGCGCCGGTGCGCTGCCCGGGCCGCTATGAGAGCAACGAGCGAGCGAGATTCGCCGCGTCGCCAGGCTTGCGCGGCGAGTTTCTCCACCCGCCCATAGCGTCCTTCGAAAAGTGCCTGGAGCGCGGCCGAGAGCGCCTTGTGAGCGCTCATTTCCCGCTGCCGCCAGCGAAAGGCGCGCACATGGACCGGCAGGCGAAATGCGTGGCTCACCAGCCGCAGCACCATGTAGAGAACGCCAAAAGCGAGCACGATCGCCGCCAGCGCGAGCACCAGCGAGGCTTCCACGCGCCAGGGCGGCGCAACGACCACGACATAGCCCTCGCCCTGGAGCATGAGCGAAAGCGCGACCGCCGCCGCGAAGACACCCAGCACCCAGAGCAGCCCCTTCATGCGCGCCGCCTTGTCGCCGGCGTTTCAGGAAGCGGCGCGCACACGCTCACTTGACCAACCTGTCGCGCGCCGCCTTGAAGCTGCGCACGGCCGCGAGACTCTCGCCGATGTTCGGAATTTCTATGCTGATGCCGCTCGAGGAGAGCTGCTTCAGGTTGGCGTTCGCCGTAGCGACCTGCTTGGCCCCGGCATCGAAATAGCGGGCGGTCCAGTCGGAGGCCGCCTTTACGTCGGCCCGGAACACCGGCTGATTGCGTTCCAGCAACGCAAGCCGCGCATTGAGCAGCCGCAGCCGGAGGTTCTCGCGCAGAAAGTACTCCTGCGTGGGCGTGAGCAGGGGCGGTTCCGGCCGTTCGATATTGCGCACCCGCACCAGCTGCTTGACCTCCTCCCATACACCGGTTCCCAGCTTCGACCAGAACCCTTCGCCCTGCTGGGGCTCGGCTTCAACCACCGCCGCCGGCCGATCGGTGGACAACGGCAGCACATCCACCGATGCGATCACCTGGTCCAGCCGCAGCGCGAGCCCCACGACATCGACATTGGGCGCGTTCTTCAATCGCTCGATGTCGCGAGCCAGCACTTTGCGCAGCGGGATGAATTGCGGCCGATCCGCCCGGGCCAGCCGCGCGTCGGCTGTCTGCAGCGCCACCAAAGCCGCCTGAACATTGCCCGCGAGCTGCAGCTGCTGCGAAGCGATGGTGAGGATCTGTTCGATTTCTGCGAGCGCCCATTCATCGCGCCCGCGCGACAGTTCCTGGTAGAGCGCTTCCAGAGCGAGCTGCTGGCTCTGCGACTCTGCCAGCTTCGCCTCCAGCTGGGCGAGCTTTGCCTGAGCCTCCCGCGCCGCGTCCTGAGCCTGGCGCGCCGCCACGCGGGCGTCGCGGCTGTCGTTGTCGCTGTCGCGAAGCCTGCGGGCGATTTCTTCGCGCAGCGCCGAGAATTCGGTGCGCGACTCGTACGACAGCCAGCCGAGCGCGACCAGGAGCAGCCCGATGGCGAGCGGCGCCCCCAGGGTGCGCCACAATGCGGCGCGCCTGCCCGGGAGCTGTGACGCTTCGGCCTTCTCGGCGGGATCGGTCATGACAGTCGATACAAAGGCGGGGCCGTCATACTTTAGCAAAAAACGCCGCAAGCGCTTCCAGCGTCGCGGCATCCCCGCCCGTGACCACGATGGCGCGAGCACAGCCGAGCTCGCGCGCGGCGTTCGCCACACGCGGATGGGGAACAAAGACCGGCGTCGCCCAGAGCATCTCCGCCGCCACCTGCCCCAGCATGTCACGCAGGTTCGCCAGCGACTCGCGGCTCGCCGCGCACACCGCCTGGATGGATCCGGCGCGCCAGCGTTCCAGCAGGTGGCTTACATCGGCCTCCGGCCGGGCGCGGCGATAACACTCCGCGTATTCGACGCGCGCGCCCCGTTCGGCGAGCGAGCGCGCGAGCTTTTCGCGCCCCCCCTCACCGCGAAACACCACGATATTCTGGCCGGCCACGTCCTGAAACACCGGCAGCGCAAGCAGCGCCTCCGTATCCCCCGGCGCCTCGGGCGCCGTGAGGTTGTCGAAGCCCAGGCCATGAAGGGCAGCGGCCGTACCGCGTCCGATGGCCGCCATGCGCGGTTGCGCCGGCCAGGCACGCCGCGCCTGCACTGCGCGCAGCCCCTCGCGCACAGCCGTCGGACTGACGAACACGCCCCAGTCGAAGGTGTGCAGCCGGTCGATGAGCGCCTCCAGGTGACGCGGCCGCGTCGGGGGAAGAACCACGATGGCAGGAAAGACGATGGCGCACCCGCCCTCCTCGCGCACCCGCTGCGCCAGCTCCTCCCCTAACCCGGCGGGACGGATGATCAACACGCCGCACCCGGTGAGCCGGGCCGAATCGCGAGCGGGCTGATCCTGCATCACCTGAGTGTTTCATCCATGGAGCGCGGCGAGGATGGCGTCCGCGCCCCGGGCTTTCAGCTCGGCCGCGAGCTGCGCGCCGAGCTCTTCGGCGCAGTCCGGAGCGCCGCGCGCTTCGGCGCGGATCACCTTGCGGCCGTCGGCCGCTGCCACCATCCCTCTCAGGTGCAGCTGTCCCCCATCCAGGCGCGCATAGGCGGCCAGGGGCAGCCGGCAATTCCCCGACAGCGCTGCGCTCACCGCGCGTTCGGCGCGCACACAGGCGGCGCTCGCCTCGTCCTCCAACGGCGCCAGCAGCTCGGCGATCTCCTGCCGGTCCGCCAGACATTCGATCGCCAGGGCCCCTTGGCCAGGAGCGGGCAGGCAGCGCTCCGTTTCGATGGTGGTGCGGATGCGCGACGCGAGCCCCAGGCGCTTCAGTCCTGCCGCTGCAAGAACCAGCGCGTCGTACTCGCCGCGGTCGAGCTTGGCCAGCCGGGTGTCGAGGTTGCCGCGAACCGGAACGATATGCAGGCGCGGAAAGCGTTCGCGCAGCTGCGCCTCGCGACGCAGGCTCGACGTACCGACGCGCGTGCCGGGTGGCATGTCCTCGAGCGCGGCGTAGCGCTGGGACACCAGCGCGTCCCGGGCGTCTTCACGCGCCGTGATGGCGGCGATACGAAAGCCGGGCGGCACGTCCATGGGCATGTCCTTGGCCGAGTGCACCGCCAGATCGGCGCGCCGTTCCAGAAGAGCGCTTTCCAGCTCCTTTACGAACAGGCCCTTGCCGCCAAGCTGCTGCAAGGTCGCGTCGAGCAGCCGGTCGCCGCTGGTGGTCATGCCCAGAATGTCGATGCCGCACGATGGATACAGTGCGCCGAGCAGCCCGCGCACGTGGGTCGCCTGCCACATGGCGAGCCGACTCTCACGGGAGGCGATGACGAGACGCTCTTTGTTCAAGGGAAATGCCGGATGCCGGGGAAGGAACGGACGCTGAGCCGCCCGTAGGGCTGGATCTGTTTGCCGCGGTCGAAGGAGTGAATTTTAGCATGCGGCCCGGCCCCGGCCGCCGCACCCGCTCAGCGTTTGATGAGCGCCTTCACCGCCGGCCATTGCCGCCGGCTCACCACGATGGGTTCGGCATGGCCGTCAAGGACCACGCCCCATCTCGATTCGCCTTCTTCCGCGCCCGTGGCGCCCCGCAGGTTCTCGACGCCGCGTATGGCAGCCCTCGCCACCAGGCAGTTGCGGTGTACCCGTATGAACGTGTCGCGCAGCTCGTGTTCCAGCTGGCTGAGGCTGTCCTCGATCAGGTAGTCCCGGGTGCGCGTGCGGAGCGTCACGTATTTCAGCTCAGCCTTCAGGAACAGCACCTCTGCCGCCGGCACCAGCGTGATGCGGCCACGCTCAGCGATGCTGAAGTGGCTGCGCGGACCGGGATCGGCTTTGGCGAGCTGCTCGCGGCCCGGTCCGGGACCGCTCACCGCCCTTCGAAGCGCCGTGGCGAGGCGCGCCGCGCGAACCGGCTTCAACAGGTAGTCGATGGCGTTCACCTCGAAGGCCTGGACCGCGTACTGATCGTGCGCGGTGATGAACACCACCGCCGGAGCATGATCCAGCCGCTGCGCGTGCCGGGCGAATTCGATGCCGTTCATGACCGGCATGTGGATGTCCACCAGCGCGACCTCCGGCGCGCATTCCGAGAGCAATGCTATCGCCTGCGGGCCGCTCGCCGCCTCGGCCACCACCTGGGTGGGAAGCTCGCTGCCAAGATCGCCCAGCAGCTCGCGCAGCCGTTCCCGCGCCGGCGGCTCGTCGTCCACGATCAGGATGCGCAGCGGCGCAATCATCGCGCCGACGCCGTTTTTTTCGCGCCGCTGCGGCGCAGCGGCATGCGGATGCGGATGCGGAAGCGCTCGTCCTCGATGGCCGTGTCCAGCGCCGCATCGACATCGAAATGCAAGGCGAGACGCTCGCCGATGTTGGCCAGAGCCATGCGGTTGCCCTGGCGGCGCTGGTGTTCGGCGTGGTAGGGATTCGCGAGCTCCAGCAGCAGCCGGTCGCCCTCCCGAACGGCGCGTATGCTGACGGTACCCGGATCGAGACCCGGCTCGATGCCGTGATAGACGGCGTTCTCGACCAGCGGCTGAAGCATCATGGGGGGAACCAGCGCCTGTTCGGCGGACGGATCGATGTCCCAGTCCACCCTCAGCCGCTCACCGAGGCGAAGGTGTTCCAGGCCGAGGTATTGCCGGGTGAGCGCGATCTCGTCGGCCAGCGTCACCAGCTCGCGGTTGTCCGCCATCAAGTTGCGGAACAGCTCGGCCAGGTCCTCGAGCGCCGCTTCGGCGCGCTTGGGATCGCGGCGTATCAGCATCAGCACGGCATTCAGCGAATTGAACAGGAAGTGGGGACGGATGCGCGCCTGCAGGGCCTGCAGCCGCGCTTCCGACAGCGCGGGGGAGAACGCGCGTTGTCGCAAGTCGAAGTAGGCCGCGAGAACCGTTGAAAGCAGTACCGCGTAGAGCGCGTGCCATGCGGCATTCGTCGCGGCCGTACCGAGGCCCGCATTCGCCGCCGCCGCGCCGGTGAGGGCCGCGAAAGCGGCCGCCATGGCCGTGGCGAGCGAGAGGCCCGCCCAGTACGGCAGCCGCGACAAGAGATGCGACAGGATGTACAGCGCTGCCGCGCTAGCGAGCAGCGCCGGTTCCAGGGTCACCGCGATGCGTGCGAACTGCTCGGCCGCGTCGTTCATCCCTTCGGACCGGACCAGGGCGGCGAGCAGCCCGCACGCATTGACGATGAGCAGGATGCGGGTGAGCACGCCGACGCTGCGGAAATCGGGCAAGGCGCCGTGCGTTTGCCTTATACTTCGGCCCGTTACAGGATTCGATGCGGCATTCAAAGCGGCGCTCAAAGTCGTGATAACACGGCGCGCGGGTTCGACAGCCTCTTGAAGAAGCGCCTCATTCTACAGGCACGCATGCCAACCAAGACACCGGCTCGCGGCAAAAAGAGCGCGGCCTGGTCGGGCCGCTTCGGCGAGCCGGTTTCCGAACGCGTCAAGCGCTACACCGCTTCGGTGGGGTTCGATACGCGCCTTGCGCGCGAAGACATTCGGGGCTCGCTCGCCCACGCGCGCATGCTGAGGAGCGCCGGCATCCTTTCGGCGAGCGATTTCGCGGACATCCAGCGCGGCCTGGCCGCCGTCCTGCGCGAAATCGACGACGGCACGTTCCACTGGTCGATCGATGCCGAGGACGTGCATCTGAACATCGAGCGCCGCCTGACCGCCCTGGTCGGCGAAGCGGGCAAGCGGCTTCACACGGCACGCTCGCGCAATGACCAGGTGGCCACCGACGTCCGGCTCTGGCTCAGGGGCGAGCTGGACGGCATCGTGCAACTGCTGCGCCGGCTCGAACAGGCGCTCGTCGACGCGGCCGAAAAGCACGCCGGTCTCATCATGCCGGGCTTCACCCATCTGCAGGTCGCGCAGCCGGTCACTTTTGGACACCATCTGCTGGCGTACTTCGAGATGTTCGAACGCGACCGGCAACGGCTCCTGGATTGCCGCAGGCGGCTGAACGTGCTCCCGCTGGGCGCCGCGGCGCTGGCCGGAACGACCTATCCGATACGCCGGGAACGGGTGGCGCAGGAGCTGGGGTTCGACGCGGTGGCCGAGAACTCGCTCGACGCGGTGTCCGACCGGGACTTCGCCATCGAATTCAGCGCGTGCGCGGCGATGGCCATGATGCATTTCTCGCGCCTGTCGGAAGAGCTGGTGCTGTGGATGAGCCCGCGCTTCGGCCTGGTGAAGCTGCCCGACCGGTTCTGCACCGGTTCTTCCATCATGCCGCAAAAGAAGAACCCCGACGTGCCGGAGCTCGCGCGCGGCAAGACCGGCCGGGTCTACGGCGATCTGGTGGCGCTGCTCACGCTGATGAAAGGCCAGCCGCTCGCCTACAACAAGGACAACCAGGAGGACAAGGAGCCGCTGTTCGATGCCGTCGATACGCTGCGCGAGACGCTCGCCGTCTTCGTGGAGCTGGTGCCGGGCATCGAGCCGCAGCCGGCAAGAATGCGAACCGCTGCAGCCGAAGGGCACGCCACGGCCACCGATCTGGCCGATTACCTGGTGAAAAAGGGGCTGGCCTTTCGCGAGGCGCACGAGACCGTCGCGCGCGCGGTACGCCACGCCGAAAACAGCAGGCGCGAGCTGGCCGAGCTTTCCCTTGCCGAGCTGCGCCGGTTCTCGCGGCTCATCGGCAAGGAGGTGCGCGAGGTGCTGACGCTGGCCGGGTCGGTCGCGGCCCGTCGCCACACCGGGGGCACGGCCCCCGCGCAGGTGCGCGCGGCGGCGCGCCGGGCACGGCAGCGGATCGGGAAGTGACAGACGCCCGCAGCATGGAGCAGATAGGCAAGTACCTGGTCAAGAGCAAGCTTGGCGAAGGGGCGACGAGCGAAGTGCATCTTTGCCACGACCCCTTCAACGACCGGGACGTCGCGGTCAAGGTGATATTCGAGGACCGGCTGCAGTCCGCCGCGGGCGCGAAGCTTGCCAAGAAGCTGTTCATCACCGAAGCGTCGCTGGCCGGGAAGCTCAATCATCCGCACATCGTGCAGATCTACGACGCGGTGGTAGGGGACGACCTGTCCTACATCGTCATGGAATACGTGCCCGGCGGAACACTGGAGCGATTCTGCGACAAGTCGAATCTGCTGAGCGTCGACAAGGTGGTCGAAATCATCTTCAAGTGCACCCGGGCGCTCGATTTTGCCCACCGGCTGGGCGTGACCCATCGCGACATCAAGCCCGCGAACATACTGCTGACGGGCGAGACGGACATCAAGATCTCCGATTTCGGCGCGGCGCTCACGGCTACCACCGACCAGACGCAGGTGGCCGGCATCGGTTCGCCCGCTTACATGTCGCCGCAGCAGATCAAGGATCACCCGCTCGATCAGCAGACCGATATCTATTCGCTGGGCGTGGTGATGTATCAGCTGCTGACCGGGACGCTCCCCTTCCAGGCGAGCAACAACTTCTCGATGATGTACCAGATCACCAATGTGCAGCCGCCCCTGCCTTCAACCCATCGCAAGGAAATCCCCCTGTCGGTGGACAAGATCGTGAAGAAGGCGATGGAAAAGGATCTGGAACGCCGTTACGACTCGTGGGAGCCGTTTTCCTACGATCTGGCCGAGGCCTTTCGCAACGAACGGCTGGGCGAGCGCAGCGACGAGGTGGCCGACAGCGAGAAGTTCAACACCATGCGCTCGCTCTCGTTCTTCAACGATTTCACCGACGCCGAGCTGTGGGAGGTCATGCGCATCTCCACCTGGGACACCGTGCCGGCGGGCAAGATCATCATGCAGGATGGCGAAAAGGGCGAGTTCTTCTGCATCCTCGCCTCGGGCGAGGTGAAAGTCACCAAACGCAGGAAGCTCCTGAACGTGCTGACGCCCGGGGAATGCTTCGGCGAGATGGCTTATCTTTCCAAGAGCGGCAACCAGCGCAGCGCCGACGTGTCCACTATCAGCGACGCCCGCCTGATCCGCATCAACACCGAGGACCTGGAGAGCCGCGCCTCGGACGCCTGCCGGCACCGCTTTGATCGGGCCTTCATGGCGATCCTGGTCGAGCGTCTCAACCTGGCCAACACCCGGCTGACGGCGGTGTAGCCCATCGGCCCGCCGCCGGGGTCGCAACGCTTCCATGAACGCGGCACTCAAGGACGCCCTGGAGCAGGCCATACGATCGGCCACCGGACGGCCGTTTTCCATCCGCGCCTGGAGCGCGGCCTCGGGCGGGTGCATCCACCGTTCGCTCGTTCTCGCCGACGGCGAGACGCGCTATTTCGCGAAGACGAATGATGTCTCGTTCCTGGATGCCTTCAGCGCGGAAACGGACGGCCTCGCGGCCCTGCAGAGCGCGGGGTTGCGCGTTCCGCAACCGGTCTGCCATGGCGCGTGCGAAACGGGCGCCTACCTCATCCTCGAGTTCCTGGATCTGCACTCCCACGCCGGAGATGAAGCGTTCGCCCGGTTGGGACGCGATCTGGCGGCGCTGCATGCGCACACGGGATCGAACTACGGATGGCCGCGGGACAATTACATCGGCCCCACGCAGCAGCAGAACGCCCGGCATGCGGGATGGGCGCAGTTCTGGCGGGACGAGCGGCTGCGGCCGCAGCTCGGGCTCGCAGCCCGGGACGGCCATCGCACGCTCGAGCGGCTCGGCGAGCGCCTCTGCGCGCGAATGGACGATGTGCTTGCGGGCCACGCCCCGGCGCCTTCGCTGCTGCACGGCGACCTGTGGAGCGGCAATGCCGGGTTTCTGCGCGATGGAACGCCGGTGCTGTTCGACCCGGCGGTGTACTGGGGAGACCGCGAAGCGGATCTCGCGATGACCGAGCTGTTCGGGGGTTTCGCGGCTTCGTTCTACGCCGCCTACCGGGAAACGGCGCCGCTCGATTCCGGCTACGAGCTGCGCAAGAGGCTCTACAACCTGTACCATCTGCTCAACCATGCGCACCTGTTCGGCGGCGGCTACGCGGCGCAAGCCGAGCGCCTGCTGCATGAGCTGCTGGCGCTCACCGGTCGCTGAGCTGCTCAGGAGCGGCGGCTACGCCGTCACCTTGAGCACCTTGCGAAGCTCGCCGCTCTCGTACATTTCGCGCATGATGTCCGAGCCGCCGACGAACTCGCCGTTGACATAGAGCTGGGGAATGGTCGGCCAGTTGGCGTAATCCTTGATGCCCTGGCGCACGTCCGGATCTTCCAGCACGTTCACGGTGTGGAACTCGTTCACTCCGCAGGCCTGCAGGATCTGCACCGCGTTCATGGAAAAGCCGCACTGCGGGAATTGCGCCGTGCCTTTCATGAACAGAACCACGGGGTGGCTGGTGACCGTCTGGTGTATGCGCTGCTTCACATCCATCGCTTGAATTCCTTGCTCTGTGTTCGAAAGACCTACTAAATTAGTCAAGATTTTAGTGGCTGGCCCGCCATCGGTCAATAGATGCAGGCGCGACTCAACCCTTGATCCAATGCTCGACGGGTTGCGATAGGAATTCCTCCACCGGAATGCCTTGACCGCCCACGAGCAGTTTGCGCCTGGGTCGGAACGCGTCCGAAAAGGCCGCGAGACCCGGTTGCGCGTCGCGCACCCGCGCGCTTTTCACTTCGATGGCGGTCACCTCGCGGCCCGACTGCGCCACGAAGTCCACCTCCTGGTTGCGATCGCGCCAATAAAAGAGTTTGCAGGCACCTGTGGCCGCGGCGTTCGCCAAGTGCGCTCCCACCGCCGATTCGGTGAGCCGGCCCCAGAAGTCGCGGTTTAAGCGCGCTTCTTCGAGTGTCATGCCTGATTGCGCCGTCATCAGCGCAGTGTTCAGCACCTGAAGCTTTGGGATCGATCCGCGGCTGCGCGCCGCGCCGGCCGCGAATTTTTGCAGACCCATCACCATGCCAGCGCCGGCGAGCAGATCCAGATAGTGCGCGAGCGTTGTGGCGTTGCCCGCGTCCTGCAGTTGCCCGAGCATCTTCGTATAAGAAAGTATCTGTCCGGAGTAGCGGCAGCCGAGATCGAACAACCGCCGCAGCAGCGCCGGTTTGTCCACGCGTGTGAGCAGCAGCACGTCGCGCGAAATCGTCGTCTCGATCAGCGCATCGATGACATATCGGGTCCAGCGTCCGGGCTCGGAGACCAAGGGCGCTGCACCGGGGTAACCACCGTAATACAGGTATTGATCGATGTCGAAGCCGAACGCGTCGCGCATTTCCGCAAACGACCAGTGCGGCAGGCGCAGCATCTCGAAACGCCCGGCAAGGCTCTCGGTGAGCCCGCGTTGGATGAGCAGCGGTGCCGAGCCGAGCACAACGACCTTGAGCGCTCGCTTCGAGCGTGTATCCTCGTCCCACAAACGCTTCACGGTTTCAGACCAGCCCGGGATTTTTTGGATTTCGTCGAGGACAAGCAGCGCGCCGCCGCGTGCCGCTTCGGTCGCCACGAGCCGGGTGGCCTCCCAATGCTCGGCGATCCAGTTGCGCTCGCGCAGCGTCGGTTCGTCAGCGCTGGCGTAGCGGTAGGGCGCTCCAGCGGTCGCAGCCACTTGGCGCACCAGCGTCGTCTTGCCCGACTGGCGCGGGCCGGCAACGACCTGAATGAAGCGGCGCTCCTCCCTGAGGCGCTGCTGTAGCTGCCCGGCGTGGGCGCGAACGAACTCGGTCATGGCGTCTGACATTTTACTCAGGTTACTGAGTATTTTTACTCAATATCAAGAGTAAAACGTCAAGATGCTGTTCTATATTATTTTTTATTTCAGCTCAAAGCCGGCCTGACACCACGCGAGAGACGCCGGCCAGGTCGATGCGGTCGCACACGCGTAGATAGCCGAGGTCGCGCAGCAGTGCGACGCAGGCAGCCCCCTGGTCATAGCCGTGCTCGAGGATCAGCCAGCCGCCTGGGGCCAGAAACTGCGGCGCCGCGGCGGCGATGCGTTCGATGCATTCCAGGCCGGTCGGGCCGGCCTCCAGAGCGCCGCGAGGCTCGAAACGCAGGTCGCCCGCGCCCAGATGGGGATCGGCCGACGCGATGTAGGGAGGGTTGGAGACGATGACATCGAAGCGCTCGCCTTCAAAAGCCGAAAACCAGTCGCTCCGCTCAAAACGCACTTGCACTGCGTGGCGCCGCCCATTGGCGCGGGCGAGCTCGAGCGCCGCCTGCGACTTATCGGCCCCCGCTACGCTCACGCCTGGACGCGTTTTAGCCAGCGCAATGGCAACGGCGCCACTGCCCGTGCCCAGGTCGAGCGCGCTTTGCCCTGCGCGCAGATGCTCCAGCGCCACCTCGACCAGCAGCTCGGTTTCCGGGCGCGGGATGAGGACGGCCGGGCTCACACTCAGTGCCAGGCCATAGAACTCCCGCTCACCGGTGAGATAAGCGACCGGCTCGCCCTCCTGCCGCCTTCGGTACAGCGCTTCGATTTTTTCTCGTTTGCCAACACCGAGAACAGCCTCTACGTGTGCGACCAGCCAGGCCCGGTCCACGCCGAGCGCGTGCGCGAGCAGCACCCCCGCCTCGAGCGCCGGCAACCCGCTCCTCTCCAACATTTCAGCCACCGTCGTCACAACGCAGTCCCAAGCTATTTCCAGCGGTCGGCGCAGTGATGTTCTGCTGACGGGGAAAGCGGCGCAGGCGCCGCTCAGGCCCTTAAACAGCCGGCGCGAGCTTCATGCGCCGGCGGTCCTTCTACCCGTTTTCCGCCAGCTGCGCCAGCTGCTCGGCCTGGTGCTCGGCCATCAGGACCGAGGTGAGCTCGTCCAGATCGCCGTCCATGATGGCGCCGATCTTGTACAGGGTGAGATTGACGCGGTGATCGGTGACCCGGCCCTGCGGAAAGTTATAGGTGCGGATCCGTTCCGAGCGGTCGCCCGAACCGATCAGCGATTTGCGCGTGGCCGCCTGCTTGGCCTGGGCCTGGCGCTCCTGCCTGTCCTTGATGCGAGCCGCCAGCACCGCGAGCGCACGCTCCTTGTTCTTGTGCTGCGAGCGCGCATCCTGGCATTCGACCACGATACCCGTGGGCACATGGGTCACGCGTATGGCCGACTCGGTCTTGTTGACATGCTGCCCGCCGGCGCCCGAGGCGCGGAAGGTATCGATGCGCAGCTCCGCCGGATTGAGAATCACGTCGTCGATGCGTTCGGCTTCAGGCAGTACCGCCACGGTGCACGCCGAGGTATGAATGCGTCCCTGCGTCTCGGTTTCGGGAACGCGCTGCACGCGGTGGCCGCCCGATTCGAACTTGAGCTTGGAGTACGCGCCCTGCCCGATGATGCGGGCGATCACTTCCTTGTAGCCGCCTACTTCACCGGGGCTTTCCGAGATGATTTCCACCTGCCAGCGGTTGCGCTCGGCGTAGCGCGCGTACATCCGGAACAGGTCGCCGGCGAAGAGCGCCGATTCGTCGCCGCCGGTGCCTGCGCGGATCTCGAGGAAGATGTTGCGATCGTCGTTCGGATCCTTGGGGAGCAGTCGCCGCTGCAGGTCGATTTCCAGCTGCGACAGCCGCTCCCTGCAGGCCCGTATTTCCGCCTCGGCATAGCTTTTCATGTCGGCGTCGCCGGTCATTTCCTGCGCCGCCTCGACGTCCTCCTCGGTGCGCCGATACTGCCGGTACAGGTCGGCCACGGGCTCCAGCTCGGAGTGCTCCTTGGTGAGCCGGCGGTACAGCTCCAGGTCGCGCGTGGCCGTCTCCGCGCTGAGCAGGCCGTTCAGTTCGTCCAGCCGGTGGGCCAGCTGCTCCAGCTTCGCGGCGATGCTGGACTTCATTACGGGTTATTCGCGGCCGGGCAGATGGTAGAGCCGGGCGACGAGCCGTTCGAGCTCGTCGCCCTGTTCGCCCTGGTTCAGCGCCTGGGTCGGGGCGTGCAGCAGCTTGTTGGTGAGGCCCTGGGAGAGCGCCTCGAGCACCGCCTTCGGATCGTCGCCGCGCGCCAGGGCGCGCAGCGCGCGTTCCAGCTCGGCCTGGCGCGCCGCCTCCCCCGTTTCACGCAGCTGGCGTATCAGCGGCACCCGGTCGCGCAGCCGCATCCAATGAAGAAACGAGTCGACCTGGGTCTCGATGATGGCTTCCGCCTGCACCACGGCCGACTGGCGCACGTCCAAGCCTTCGCGTACGACCTCGGCCAGGTCGTCCAGGGAATACAGGAAGACGTCATCGAGGCCGCCCACTTCGGGCTCGATGTCGCGCGGCACCGCGAGGTCCACCATGAATACGGGCCGGTGCCGACGCACCCGCACGGCCCGCTCGATCAAGCCCTTGCCTATGATAGGCAGCGACGAGGCGGTGCACGACACGACGATGTCGTATTCGGGAAGCGCCTCGGGGAGCTTCGCCAGCACCAGGGGCGTGCCGCCGAAGCGCTGAGCAAGGCCCTCCGCCCGCTCCAGGGTGCGGTTGGCAAAGGTGACAGCGCGCGGGTGCTGCGCGGAAAAATGGGTCGCGCAAAGCTCGATCATTTCGCCCGCGCCCACGAAAAGCACCTTCTGCTCGGCCAGGCGAGGAAAAATGCGTGCGGCCAGCTTTACCGTGGCCGCGGCCATCGACACCACGCTGGCGCCGATATGGGTGGTGCTGCGCACCTCCTTGGCCACGGCAAAGGACCGCTGGAACAACCGGTTGAGCGTCGTGCCCAGGGTCCCGGCCGACTCCGCCGCGCGCACCGCCTGCTTCATCTGGCCGAGGATCTGAGGCTCGCCCAGCACCATGGAATCCAGACCGGAGGCCACACGGAAGGCGTGCCTCACGGCCTTCTCCTGGGGCAGCGTATAGATGTAGGGGCGCAGCTCCTGGGCCTTCAGACGGTGGTATTCGGCCATCCAGTCGAGCGCATGCCCGGGTTCGCCGGAAGCGCAGTAGAGCTCGGTGCGGTTGCAGGTCGAGACGATGGCCGCCTCCCGGACGGCCTTGGCCTGCACAAACTCGGTGAGGGCGTTCTGCAGGCGCTCGGCGGCGAACACCACCCGCTCGCGCAGCGCGAGCGGGGCGGTCTGGTGGTTCATGCCGAGAGCAAACAACTGCACCGGGGGCACTTTATGGTGGCAATGCAAAGCCCGAATTATAGGGGACTCGACCCCTGCCAAAGCGGGCAGACCTATCAACCCCAATTCTTAGCCACGATCGTCAACACTGACGGCGTAATTGCCTAATCGCCCATGCTGTTGCGCTCGGCGATCAACATCGCCTCCGTCTCGTGGCCGGAAGCGGGCCGCCCGACCAGGTAACCCTGAATCTGGTCGCAGCGCAGCAGCCGCAGCAGCTGGGCCTGCTGCTCGGTTTCCACGCCCTCGGCGATCACTTTGAGACGCAGCCCCTGGGCCAGGCCGATGATGCTCGAAATGATGCTGGTGCTGTCGGCTTCCTCCGTCATGGCGGCGACAAAAGTGCGGTCGATCTTCAGCATGTGGATGGGCAACTTGTTGATGTAGGCGAGCGACGAGTAGCCCGTGCCGAAATCGTCGATGGCGATTTCCATCCCGAGGCTGTCCAGGGCTTTCATCTTTTCGATGGCGCCCTCGATGTTCTCCATCAGCAGGCTTTCGGTGATCTCGATATCGAGGCCGCGATCCTCGCGGGGCACCCCGGCGAACAGGCGCTCGATGTCGCGAACGAAGGCCGGATGGCGCAGTTGTATGGCCGACACGTTCACCGCGATCCGGGGCGGGTGCAGGCCGCGTTCGCGCCAGCGGGCATAGGTGGCGAGCGCTTCCTGCATCGCCCAGCGGCCGACGTCCAGAATGAGTCCGGTGTCTTCCAGGATGTCGATGAACCGGTCGGGTGTCACCAGCCCGGCGTCCGGGTCGTTCCAGCGCAGCAGCGCCTCCAGCGCGATCACGCGGCGTGTCAACAGATCCACCTTGGGCTGATAGTAGAGCGCGAACTCGCGGCGCTCCAGCGCACGCCTCAGCTTGTTTTCAAGCTCCAGGCGTTCCGCCACCCGTGCATTGAGCTCCGGCGCGTAAAAGACGAATCGCTCTCCGGTCGCTCTTGCCTGGGTCAACGCCGCTTCGGCATTGCGAATCAGCGTGTCGGCGTCCAGCCCGTCATTCGGAAACACGGCGATGCCCGCGCGCGTGAAGATGCGCAGCTCCCGGCCGTCCAGCTCGAAGGGTGCGTCCACGATCGCGGCGGCACGCTCGTTCAGGATGCGAGTCACGGCGGCGAGATCGCGCGCCGCCTGAATCAGCATGGCGAACTGATCCCCCGCCAGCCGGCTGACCCGGATATCTTCTCCCACCGCCTTCTTCAGCCGCTGCGCCACCTGCTGCAGCAGCCGGTCGCCGCCCAGCTGGCCGAACGTGTCATTGATGTTCATGAAGCGCGCGATATTGAAAACGACCAGCGCCACGAGATGCTCATCGGGCCGGGCGCTTGCCAGCGTTTCACTGAGCTGGCTGTGGAAATAGGTGCGGTTGGGAAGACCGGTCAGCGGGTCGTAATACGCGAGGTAATTCAGCTTTTCCTGTTTGGCGATCAGCGACAGGGCGAAGGCGATGTTTCCGGTCACCTCTTTGAGCAGGTGCACTTCCTCGTGGTCGAAATAGCCGCGGTCCCGGGCGTGCAACAGAAACGCGCCCACCGCCTGCCCGTCCACGATCAGCGGGAAGCTCGCCGCGGATCGCGTGCCGCTCTTCAGCAGCCGATCGCGGCTTGCGACATGCGGGTCGTTCGCGATGTCGTTGTGGATGACGACCTCGGCGGTGCGCAGGGATTGCCTGACCATGTCTTCGCTCGACGCCACGTCTGCGGCGAGCTCCTCGTCGTTGGTTGCACGGCCGGCGACCCCGGACACGCACCCCGTCGCCATATCCAGCAGGCCGAAATGCGCCATTCTGAGCCCCCCCATCTCGACCGCGATCCGGCAGGTTTCCCCGAGCAGATCCAGCCGCTCGCGCACGCGCACGATGGTGTTGTTGACCGCGGACAGCACGCCGCGTATTTCACTCAGACGGGCTATGCGCCGGCGCTGCTCGGCCTGCTCGGTGACGTCGCGCGCGATGCCGTCGATGCGCGCGCTCGCCTGTCCGCTCGCCGGCAGCCAGCGGCCGCGGTCGTGGATCCAGCGCACCACGCCGTCGGGACGCACGATCCGGTATTCGACGTCGAAAAAGCCGCGTTCGCGCACGCCGCGCCATTCGCTCTTGAACCGCGGCAGGTCTTCGGCGTGTATCAGGCGCTCGCGCAAGGTCCTGTCTGCCAGGAACGCCTGCTGCGGACGGCCGTACACTTCCTCTGCAGCCGGGCTGATGTAGAGCAGCTCCCCGGTGTCGGCGCAGACCGACCACAGCACGTCCCGCAGGTTGGCAAAAATGCTCGACAGCCGTTCCCGCGTGGCGTCGAGCTCCGCTTCTGCCTTGCGGCGTGCCGCCGTGCTGCTCGCTTCGGTGAGCGCACGTTCGACCGATGCGGGCAGGCGGATGAGGTTGGTCTTCAGAACATAGTCGACCGCGCCGCTCTTCAGGGCGCGTATGGCGTACTCCTCGCCCAGCGTCCCCGACACGAAAATGAACGGCACATCGGGGCAGAGCTCCTGGGCGATCGCGAGCGCCGTCATGCCGTCGAATGACGGCATGGAAAAATCCGACAGGATCACATCGGGCCGGCGCCGGGCGATGGAGGCGCGGAAATCGACCCGGGTGTCCACCACCTCGTGTTCCACGTCCAGACCGGCGCGCTCGAGCTCGCGGATCTCGAGCTCCGCGTCGGTCGCGATGTCTTCGGCGAGAAGAACGTGGATTGCCCGGGTCATGCGGTTACATTAAGGTTCGGCGCTGTGCCAGTATGCAGTATGTACTAGGTAAACTAACATCACTTCGACACGCGAGGTCATATGCCTCATCTTCCCGCTTCCGCCGCGCTGGCGCGCTTCCGTGTGCTCGATCTGACCCGCGTGCGCGCCGGCCCCACCTGCGTGCGCCAGCTGGCCGATTTCGGCGCCGACGTGGTCCGGATCGAACCCCCGCCGGGCACCGACCCGAGCGTCGGCATCAGCGGCGCGCGCCACGACTACGAAATGCAGAACCTGCAGCGCAACAAGCGCTCGATGACCCTTGACCTGAAGTCGCCGCGCGGCCTCGAGGCATTCATGAAGCTCGTCGCCCATGCCGACGTCGTGGTTGAGAACTATCGCCCCGACGTCAAGTTCCGCCTGGGCATCGATTACCAGTCGTTGAAGGCGGTGAACCGCGGCATCGTCCTGGCGAGCATGTCCGGCTTCGGCCAGGACGGACCCTACGCCGGCCGGCCCGGTTTCGACCAGATAGCGCAGGGCATGAGCGGCTTCATGTCGGTGACGGGCGAGCCCGGGCGCGGGCCGATGCGCGCGGGCGGCGCGGTGGCCGACATCACCACCGGCATGCTGGCGGCCTTCGGTATCGTGACGGCGCTGCTGGAGCGTGAAAGCTCCGGCGAGGGCCAATGGGTGCAGACGAATCTGCTGCTGTCGGCCATGGCGTTGATCGATTTCCATGTGGCGCGCTATCTCATGAAGGGCGAATTGCCGCAGCAGGTCGGAAACGACCACCCGACCTCGGTGCCCACTTCGGCGTACCGGACGCGGGACGGCTATATCAATGTGGCCGCGTCAGGCGACGAAATATGGGCGCGCCTCAGCCGTGCGCTCGGCCACGAGGAGTGGCTCGCGCGCGCAGAGTTCAAGACCAATGCCGATCGCGCCGCCCACCGTGGCGCGCTGAACGAGGCCATCAACCAGGCGCTCGCCCGACGCACCTCGGCCGAATGGATAGACCTGCTCAACAAGGCAGGCGTGCCCTGCGGGCCCATTTACACGCTCGACCAGACCTTCGCCGATCCCCAGGTAAAGCACCTGGAGGCGGCGGCCGCCATCGATCATCCTGTGCTGGGGACCCTGCGGGTGCAAAACCAGGCCGTCAAGCTCTCGCGCACGCCGGCCACCATGGCAAGGCCCACGCCCGAGTACGGGGAGCATACCGGAGAAGTGTTGCAGGAAATCGGCTATTCCGTTGCCGAGATCGAAGCGCTGCGCGCGGCCAAGGTCATTTGAGTCGCAGCGGCAGGCGTCGTTCAAACCGTCCGTTCAACGGCCGGGCGGCCGAGGAGCGCCGCCAGCTGGCTCGCACGAACCGGCTTCTCCAGCAGATGGACGCCTTCGGCGATGATTTTTTCGTGGGTCACGCTTTCCCGGTCCCCGGTAATGATCGCGGCCTTGATCCGCGGCCAGCGCAGGATGGCATGGGCCACCACGTCCAGGCCCGAGGCAGCGGGCAGACGGTAATCGGCGATCACGGCCTGGTATTCCTCGCGCGCGCGGCCGATGATGGCAATCGCCTCTTCGGCGCTGCGCGCCAATTCAACGCGCGCCCCCCAGGTCTTCAGCAGCTCGACGGTCGCCTCGGCCACCAGCGGATCGTCCTCGACCAGCAGCACCCGCGCGTTCGCCTTCGCCGGGTGTCCTGCGATCTCGATGCCGACGGTCTCCGGAGCCCGAGGCACTTCGACGGTGAACGTCGACCCCTTGCCGGGCGACGATTCGATTTTCACCGGATGATGCAGCAGTCGGCTCATGCGCTCGACTACCGCCAGGCCGAGGCCGAGGCCCTTGGAGCGGCTGCGTTCGGGATTGTCGAGTTGGTTGAAATCCTGGAATATCGCGCGCTGCTCCTCTTGCGACACGCCGATGCCGGTGTCGCTCACCTCGATCTCCACCCGATCGTCGTGCGTCCGGCAAACGACATGAATCCCGCCGCCGGCCGCCGTGAATTTCACGGCATTGTCCACGAGGTTGCGCAGCATGCGGTGCAGATGCTGCGGATCGGAGTGCACCGATGCATCGCACTCCTCGATGTGCAGCGACAGGCCCTTGGCCAGCGCGGCCTGAGCGAACTGCTCGCGCAGGCTCTGCAGCACCGGCGCGATCGGGAAGTCGGCGAGCTGCGGCGTGATCGAGCCGGAGTCGAGCGCCGCGATGTCGAGCAGTGCATTCAGCAGGTCGGTGAGGCTCTGGACCGACCGTTTGACGCGGGCCACCATGACAGAAGTCTGCTCGTCGCCGCGATGCTTCTCTTCCAGCACCGTGATCCCCATGCTGAGCGCCTGCAGGGGTTGCCTCAGGTCGTGGCTTGCAGAGGCGAGAAAGCGGGACTTGTCTTCGTTGGCCTCCACCGCCTTATCGCGCGATCGCCGCAGCTGCTCTTCATGATCGGCGCGCTCGCGGTCCCGCGTCTGCAGGGCTTCTGCCATGCGGTCAAACGTCTGGCCCAGACGATCCAGCTCCGAGCGGCCCGACAGGCCGGTGCGCGCCGCATAGTCGCCCGCGGCCCAGCGCCGCGCCGCGGCGTTCAACACGAAAATGGGACGCTGCAGCCCGTAGCGCCCCGCCAGCCAGGCCGCGAGCAGCGCCAGCAGCAGGCCGATCAGTATGAAAAGCACGAGGCGCCGGGTCGAGTGGTCGAGCTCTGCAAAGGCAAGGGCATCGGCAAGGCCGACAGCGACCACGAAAGGATGCTGCGAAGTGCCCGCCGGCGCGTAGGCCATGAGCCGGCGCTCGCCGTCAAAGGGGCTCACGCTCGTGGCACTCGCCTGCGCGTTCGCCGCTGTGGGCAGCTGGTCGCGGGCGACCATCTCTCCCACGCGTTTGCGGCCGGGAAGATCGACGATGATGGTGCCGTGCTGGTCCACGATGGTGACCGCCGTCCCCTGCGGCAGCGGCTTGAGGCTCAACTGGTCCGCCAGCGCGTCTACGCCCAGGCGTGCAATCACCACACCCGAAAACTGCCCTCCGGACGCCGTCACCGGGTACGACAGATGTATGGCTCTGCGGCCCGTTAGCCGGTCGATGGTGTATTCGCCGACGCTGAAGTCGCCCGTCTCCTTCGCCAGCTTGAAATACAGGCGGTCCGAGGCGTCGATCTCGCCGCGCTCTTCGCCCCCGCAGACCACCCTCCCGCGCGCATCGAGCATCGAGAACAGCAGTTGCTCGTCGAGCTCGCGAAGATCCGCAAGATAGCCGCAGGCGGCGGCATCGAAGCGCCGGATCACCGGCGCATGCGCTATGGCAACGAGCATTTGCCGGATGCCGAGCAGGATCTGGTTCAGCTCGGCGGCGACCGCCTCCGCGCGAAGCGAGGCGAAGCGCAAGGCCTCCGCGCGGTGTTCGTCGCGCTGCTGAAGCTGGTGGTACCCGAGCAGGAGGACCGGCGCCAATACAGCGACGAGCACCAGCAGCAGCAGGCGCGAAAGAAAGCTCATGTCCTAACGCTGTTCGAAGCCCCCAGGACGACGCTATATCACATTCCGCGCCACGCCGGGGAAGGCCCCGGGGGCGCCGGACAGTCGCACGCCGTTACCTGCGTTCCTGAAATTCCCAGGTGTGGCCCTCGGGATCCTTGATGAAGACCTGGTCGCTGGCAATGTAGCCCTTGGCTTCCTGGTAGGGTACGCCCAAGGCCCGCAGGCGCTCCCGGAATGCATTCAGGTCCTTTACCAGCCAGGCAGTGTGCCGGCCGGTTGCGGAAATGGGCGCGTCCGGCCCGGGACGGTAGTCCCGCTCGGTCACGATCAGGTGAAACTGCACGGTATTGTCGTCGTCGCCGAGCCACGCGCCCGGCCCGGGCAGGTTGGGCCGGGGAAGGAGTTTCAGGCCCAGCACGTCGGTGTAGAACTTCACTGAAGCTTCCAGGTGGCGCACTGGAATTCCTTCGTGCACGGCGCCGAGGAATGTCACCTGGGGAAGCGACGCACGCGCATCGGTCTGTGCCATGGTCATGCCTCCGGTCTGGTTGCTCCGGACACTAGCAGACGCTTCCGCGCCAGGCAATACGGCGAAAGAGGGGCGGTCGTTTCCATCGACCAGCGTGTCGCCGCCCGCCGACAGCAAATTCGAGCTTCGGCCGCTTTGCAGCGGCCACTGCGATTGCTACGATGCGCGCCCGACCTCACCCGGCTTCCCAGGCATGACCACCAAGCTCGTCGGCATCGCTAATCCAGGCTGCGCGCCTGCCGTTTCCATTTCCATGCATCGTCATGGAAAGGGCCCCAGGCGCAGTGGACCAGCTCGTGCCCGACGATCCTGAAATGGTTTTCCTGCTCGACGCGCTGTGTGATGATGGTGCACACCCGGTCGTTCGTCCGGTAGCATCCGGCCACCCCATTGAACGACCTCAGTGTGGCGTTGTGCAGCTCCCGGCACGCGGCGCGAACCTGGTAGTCGTCGTCGAGCTCGATCCACCTGACGCGCCCCTCCCAGGAAGTGGCGTCTTGCGGCGGCGCGTATGGCGACGCGCAGCCCGTCAGGACGGCAAGCAGCAACAAGGACAGGCGCATCGACACGGGCCGCGGTCATGGTATTGTGTGGCGATAGCTTTCTACCAGTCGCGTTTGTCGGGCGTTCTGTCTCCAGGCTGATCCGTATTGCTGACGCTGCACAATTGCCGCAGTCTGGATCCCGTCTAGCGGCTCCCCTTTCCGTTGCCAGATGTGGCAATGTGCTAACCGTACCGGTTTCAGCAGGGGACATCCATGAGCAACGACCCGGGCAAGGAGAAGGGCACAACGAACGCGGGATCCGAAAAGGCGGATGCGAGCATCGACCTGGAAGCCGTTGCCACGCTGATCGCGGCTTTGGAGCAGGATCTGGCAAAAGTGTCCTCGGGGTCGAAAGACATCCAGGAACTGAGAGACGAAGTGGAGGAGCTGAGGCAGCTCCTGCACTCCCGAGCCGAGGAGGAGGGGGTTGCGGAAAAGCTTCACACCATCAAGGGCAAGTTCGAGAAGACGAGGAGCCCGTTGTTGCTGGAGGCCATACGTGAAGGCCAGTACATCGCCATCATCGGCCGTATCCTGGGCCTGTCCTAGCCGCCAAACAGCAGGGCTATCCCGGCGGCGGCTGAGGCGATACCCGCTGCCATCCTCCGGGACACTCCTTGACGTACGGATAGTAGGCCTTGGAATCCTGGCAGTAGTACCACCAATAGCCTTGCGGCTGGTCCGGTGATGCTTGGGAGCCGCCCTGTTCGATATAGGCCTGCGGGGCCGGGGGCAGGATCGGCGAATAGTAATAAGGCCAGGGCGGATAGTAGTAGGGAGCCGGGTAGTAGTAGGGCAAAGGGGCGTAATAGCCGGGCGCATAGAGCGGGAACCCGAACGTGATGCCCAAGCCTATGCGTGCTCCGCCATGCCGCTGCGCTACTGCGGATTCGGTGACTGAAGCCCCCGCCACCACGATCAGCAGCATCGTAATTATCTTTAGCAGCTTCACCGCAGCGTCTCCTTGCGAAATCCTCCCTTCAACACTAGCAGTTTCAGAAGGCCAAAGCGGGATCAAAATGTAGCGGAATGTAACGGGCCGCAACACACTGTTACCCATTTGCCGGGATCTTCATGATGGAATCTGCCATCCAACAGTCATCCAGGTCTTCCAAGGAAGGCGGCACGGTGAAACGGCTCTCTGCGTTTGCTTTGATGGGCGTGGTTACGTTGAGCGGTTGCGTAACCGTTCCCGCTGATCCCTACTATGGGTACGATTACCCTCCAGCGGGTTACTACAGCCCCGGGCCTTACTACTACGGCCCGTCCATCAGTCTGGGAATCTACGGCAGCCGTTCCTACGGCAGCGGCGGCTACCATGGGCGACGACCCCACGGTGGTCGCTTCTATGGTCGAGGCTACCATCGTTAAGAGCAACGATCGTCTCTCGACGCCAACTGTTCGCTGGCGAAGCCGCTTGCACGTTCCAGCATCTGAAATTCCATGAGCTCCGGCCAGGTAATGTGAACAAACACCGCGTAGGCTGATTTCCATTCAGCCGAGAATAAGAGTCCCTCGAAGCCGAACACATGGGAGGCTGCTGGGCGCAACTATGCGGCGGGCCTTGCGGACCTTGCTCGTTGCCATTTGCCTGGCAGCTCCGGCCGTTTGCCTTTCGCAAGCCGGTCCCGCGCCTTCGCTGAAGGCCGAATATCTCTACCGCTTTCTCCTCTACGTCACCTGGCCTGCGGACAGGTTTCTCAGGCTTGCCTCCCCGATCGTCGTCGGTGTCGTTGCAGACGACGCATTGGCCAGCGAACTGCGAAGAGTCACCACGGACCGGGAACCACAAGGCAGGCCTGTCGTGGTTCGCTCGTTGCGACCCACCGACTCGTTGAGCGAGGTCCATGCCGTGTTTTACGGCTCCTCGATGAACCCGATGCTCGCTCAGCTCATAGCGTCGGCGACCGGTTCGGTCCTGATCGTTACCGAAGCGCAAGGCGGACTCGCTCTGGGAAGCGTCATAAATCTGATCCTGGAAGACCAGCGGTTGCTCTTCGAAGTCAACCTTGAAGAGGCCAAGAAGAGACGGTTGGGAATCAGCGCATCGCTGCTTTCAGCGGCGGTGAACGTAGCCAAGTAGGGCGGTACGCGGCCGCGTGTCACGACCACGTAATATTTGACCCCCAACATATCGTGGCACCTAGCGAGCTAGGGCACGATATATTGGGGGTCAAACTACGGTGAATGACAAAGACCTCACAGCCAGGGCGTTTCAATGTCCGTTGTGCAAGTCCCGGACCTATAGAGCCGTTCCTTTGCCTCCGCTGCAAACCGTTCGCCTAGCCCTGTACCAGTGCGATGGTTGCACCCTGACCTTCGTAAATCCCGGACGCTTCGCGAAGGAAAGCTCCGGGCAGGTCCCGGCCCTGGAAATGGCGCTGATTCCCGAAGTCTTCACCTAGCCACCACGCGACCCGTTCGCTGCCGGCGGCGCAATAATCAATCGAATTCGAGGCCGCGCTTGCGCAAGTAGGCGGCGTACCGCTCTTGGAACCCCATGTCGTCGTCGCCGAGATCTTCCGGCTTCAGCCGGAAGGCTGCCAGGTCTTCGAACTCGGTTTCTTCATCCATTCCTGGTTGGGCGTACACCTCGTTCTTCGATCCAATTTCTCCATCGGTCAATCCGGTCGTTGCCATTTGGCGCGTCCTCCTTGGTTACGGCGCACTTCAATGTAACTCCCGTGCTTCGCCAGTTTTGTGACGCGGCACACGCCAGCCGATCTATGGGTCGCAACTTATCCCACCAGCCGATACTTGACGGCGTAGCGCACCAGCTCGGCGTTGTTCGCGAGCTTCAGCTTGCGAAGGACGCGCAGCCGGTAAGTGCTGATCGTGCTGGGGCTCAGAAACATCTCCTTGGAGATTTCGTTTATCTGCTTGCCCGATGCCAGCAGCCACATGACGCGATACTCGCGGTCCGAAAGCGTCTCGTGGAGCGGTTTTTCCGTCCCTCCGGACAGTTCATCGGCGAGTTTTTCGGCCAGCGCCGAGCTGATGTACTTGCCGCCCCGTGCCACCTTCTGGATGGCGGTCGTCAACTCTTCGGAGGCGCTCTCCTTGCTGAGGTAACCCGAAGCCCCTGCCTTGATGACTTGCGTCGCATGCACCTCCTCCGGGTGCATGCTGAGGATCAGGACGGGCCGGTCGGGGTACTCGGCCTTTACCGCCTTCACCAGGTCGATGCCGCTTCTGCCGGGCATTGAATAGTCGAGTACCGCCACGTCCCACTCGGTCTTGCGCAGCAGATTCAGGGCCTCGTGTCCGTCACTGGCTTCGCCGACCACCTGCATGTCCGGCTCCGAAGCGAGAATCTGCTTCAACCCGCTGCGCACGACCGGATGGTCATCGGCAATAACGATCTTCATAGGAGTTCTCCATGAGACGTTGTTATGGGCACACTGTGGGTTCCCTGGCGCTGGCCTTCCTAAGCATAAGCCACGGAGAGATTCCGGAAACGGCCCGGCTGTAGCTGACGAGCCACGTATTGTAGAGCGCGAGCGAGTAGTCGCAAAGCCACAATCCCTAAGGAATTGCGCACCCTGCTCTAGGGAAATCACCGATTGGCCGCTCGTACGCGGCAGTCAAGAATCGACTGTCCAAACTGCTTTGAAAGGGTCAGCCATGGCCTACACGTCCCAGCAAGAGCTGCGAGGAATGACTCGAGCCCAAATTGAAACCGCCCTCAGAAACCTGTGCGAGCCGTTTGGCGGACTGAAGGCGGTGAGCTTCACCCAATACAAAAGGCGGGACCAATTGTGTTTCGTCGAGTTGAACGTTGCGGACAATCGAGTACGCCTGTCGTCAGTCCTCAATGGCACGAGCGTTGGCGATTGCCTCGTTCTGCGAGTTCCGAACGTGGCCCCTCGCGTGACAAATTACCAATCGCGCTCCAGGGCACCAAGGGCGGCGTGATTGCGGTGCTGCGGGCGGGTTGCCCGGCTGCCGCCCCACAGTCCGACTATCCCCGTATTTGGGGCGCAAGCTCGACTCCGGGCCGTTTCGAGGGCTCGCGGATCATCAGACCGAACAAAGAGAGCACGAGACTGGTGACTCCCCAGGTGAACACCGCGCCCCACAGGCCCAACAGGTCCGAGACAAAGCCGAAAACCAGCGCCCCCAGAACCATTCCGATATTGAACGAGGTCAGGAAGTACCCGAACGCCTCCCCTCTTCGCTTGGGATCGCACACGTCCGCGGTCAAGGCGGCAACAGCCGGAGTGCTGAATGCCGAACCTGCGCCTGCCAGCCCTACAGCGGCGAACAGCGCCCAATAGCCGCTGGCCCCTGCGTACCACAACACGCCCGCCGTCGCGACCAGCGAGCCCAGCAGCGCCGGCGACCTGCGGCCCCACCGGTCGCTCACCATCCCTCCCGGAATATTGAAAAATGCCAAGCCGATTCCGTGAATGAACATGAGGCTTCCTATCATGGCCGGCGTCGCATCGAAAAGCGCAACCGCGTAGAGTGGAAGCAGCGCGTTGTTGAAGCTGGAGCAGACTCCGCCCCGTGATCGGACCACGCATCCCGCGGCAAAAGTGGGCCATAGACCGGGCTTGATCAAGGGCGCATAGGTGATCGGGGACGGCGAACGGGTTACGCCCGGCGCCCTGCCCTTCGCTGAGTCTTTGAGCGCGATGAAGCAGAGCAGCCCGCCCAGCACCGCCACCGCGGCCCATACATTGAACACGGCAACATGCCCGAAGGCGGCGGCTATGAACCCACCGAACAGTGGGCCCAACCCGACCCCGAGGAAGAACACGGTGTTGAACGCTCCCATGACCTTTCCGCGCTCGGAGCTGGCGGTGTTCTCGGTCAACATGGCCATCAAGGGAGGCCAGAGGCACCCGGAGCCGATGCCCGCGAGCGCCTGCAATAGAATGAACTGGCCCGGGGTCGTGGCGAAGTTGTAGAGCGTCGCAGCCACGGCGATTCCGGCAAAGCCAATAACCACCAGGTAGACCCGTCCGACCCGGTCGGACAGGCGACCCATGGGGATCTGGGTCAGCAGTTGGGCCGCCGCGAAGGCAGACACGATGACGCCGATCGCGGAATTATTCGCTCCCAATGAATGCGCGTGAACCGAGAGGGTCGGAATCATGACCCCATAACCGAGGGTCGCCAGAAAGGTCAACGCGTAGAGCGTCAAGGTTTTCTTCACATCGGCTCTCCGTCCATGGGTGGGGCTTGACCGGCATTCCGGGCACGTTCGACAGCAGGGGTTTCCCGGCGGCCCGGGGGTGAAAAACAGGCGGGTGCTGCACCCCCGTGAAGTTGGAGTATCAATCCTACCAGTGTTTCGGCGGGTCGCGAAGCTGCCGCCAGGCGCGGACTATGACGGCGAACGCGCAGATGCAAGCGGACAAGCGAGGGCGCGCGTATCGCCTCCCGGGAGTTCTGGTAACGCCCTACCGGATGTGCTTCGCCTTGGGCATCGCCAGGTTCAGCACCATCATGCTGAGGACGCCCGCCGTAGCCATCACCGCCACGGCCCAGCGCGGCCCGGCCGCCGAGGCCAGAAAGCCCAGCGCCATGGCCGCCACGGTGATCACTGCCTGGTGCATGCCGAAAATCGACATCGTGCGTCCGCGGAATCCGGGCTCGGAGTACGTCTGGACCACGGTGTTCACGAGCACGTTGCAGTGCACGTGGGCTAGGCCCGCGAGCGTCATGGCGGCGAGCGACAACCCGTACCAGGGCGAGACCGCGAACAGCACCGCCGAGAGGCCGTAGACCACCCCGGCCACCAGCATCATCATCCCCCGCGGGAGCGCGTGGCCGGCGTTGGCGACGAGCGCGGCGCTGAAGAACGCCCCCGTCCCCATGGCGGTGAGCAGCAGCCCCTGGCCGACCGCGCCCACCTGCAGCAGGTCACGCGCGAACACCGGCAGCAGCGTGGTGAAGGGCACGATGAAGAACGAGGCCAGCATCACGCACCACAGCGCGGCGCGCACCGTTTCGTGCGTCCAGCCGTACTTCCAGCCCTCCACGATGCTTTTCGCGAACGACTCCCGACGCCCGCCCGCGGGCGCGGCGTGGGCCACCGGCTTGAGGGGGAACGTGAACACGGAGGCGGCGAGAAGGAACAGCGCCTGCACCGCGTACGCGCCTCCCGTGCCGAACGCGACGATGAGCACGCCCGCGAGCGCCGGCCCCACGCCCCGGGAGACGTTGAACATGAGCGAATTGAAGCCGATCGCGTTGGTGAGGTATTCATGCGGCACCGCCTCCGAGATCATCGACGCGCGCGCCGGCTGCTGGAACACCTGGGCGCAGGCGATGAGGAAGGCCGACACGTACACATGCCAGGGGACGATGAGGTGCGCCAGCACGAGAAACGCCGTCACCGCGTACACCGCCACGGCGGCGAGCTGCGCCACGACCAGCTGCGCCTTGCGCGAATAGCGGTCCGCGGCGCTCCCGGCGAGCGGCGCGAACAGCACGAACGGAATCACCTGGATACCGCGCACCAGCCCGAGCTGCACCACCGAATCGGTCAGCTCGTAGATCAGCCACCCGCGCGTGACCTCGTCCATCCACGTGCCCATGGTGCCGAACACCTGGCCGCCCCAGAGCAGGCGGTACTCGCGGTAGCGCAGCGTCGAGAAGGCGCGCACCTTCAGCAGTGCATCGCGGAGGCGGGTCAATTGGGGGATCGTCCTGGGAAGGGCCGGCATTTTCGCACGCCGGCGGTGGACAGCCCTTCCGCGAATTTACGGCAGGAGACCGGTATATAGTCTGACGCTGGAAATCATCGAAAAGGAACCATGAAGAATGCTTTGCTCACGCCGGCGGCGGCCCCGATCGCCGCGGCGCATCTGCAAAAGGGAGAGCCAACGTGAAACGAAAGGGAGCACCCAGTTCGGGGGTCGATCCGCGCGCTCTTGCGCGTGGCATCAGGCTGCGCAGGCAACTTACGGGAAGCGAGTACGTCAAGGGAGCCGATACAGGTCTTGACCCGGCGCTACTGCCTGCGCGCGAGATGCTCACAGAGTTCGTATGGGGCAAGGTCTGGACGCGGAAAGGCATCGATCGCCGGACACGCAGCTTCATGAACATCGGCATGCTGATGGCACTCAACCGGCCGCACGAGCTCAGTGTGAATCTGCGAATGGCGGTGAACAATGGACTCTCCCGCGAGGAGCTCGGCGAAGCCATACTGCACTCGGCTGCGTACTGCGGCGTCCCCGCCGGGGTGAGCGCCATCGCCGTCGCTCGGCAGTTCTTCGCCGAGCTGGACCGCGAGCAAGGCAAGGATCAGCCCGGCAGGCGGAGGAAGTAAGCGCTGCAATTCCAATCGTCATGACCGGCCGGTGTCGCGACCGACTCCCGTGAACGCGGACGTGCCCATTTCCGAGTGCTCTCGTCCCCAATCTCACTCGGCCGTGTCACGGACTGCGGCGCTTGCCCGCCGCGCGATTCGGCTTTCGCGCTGCGCAATGTGATAGCTGCTGCCAAAAATGACCACGGCGCCGGTCCAAGTCCAGATATCAGAGAGCTCGCCGAACAGGACAAGGCCGAACAAAGCAACGAATGGAAGTTGCAGAAAATTGAATGGCATAACCACGCTCGCCGGTGCTGCGATCAAGGCACGGGTCAGTCCCTGCTGCGCCAGAAGGGTCAGTCCTGCCATGACCGCGAGCCAGCCCATGTCGCTCCAGCTCGGGGTCTGCCAATCGAGCAGGGCCGGCACCAGCGCCATGGGCGCGCCCAGCCCGTAGAGGTAGAACACCATGGTGTTGGCATTCTCGGTCCTGCCCAAGCCGCGGGCGATGGCGTGGCCTGCGGCGAATCCCGCCGCAGAGGCCAACGCCGAGAGCGCCGCTGGGGTTATTTCGGCGATGCCCGGCCGCAGGATGACCAATACGCCGCCGAACCCGAGAAACAGCGCCGCCCAGCGATGCGCCCCGACCGCCTCGCCCAGGAAGAACACGGCGAAAACGACCGTGAAAAGCGGCGTGGCGAAATTGATCGCCGTCACGTCGGCGATCGGCATGTGCGCAAGCGCATAGACCCATGCCAGGGTCGCGCTGTAGAGGAATGCGGCGCGCAGGGCATGGAGCCCGATTCGCCTGGTGGCCAGGCACGACAGCCCCGAGCGCCAAACCCAGGGCAGCATCAGCAGCGCGACCAGTGCCGCCCGGAAGAAGGCCACTTGCGCCACGGACAGGTTCTTGACGCTTTGACGCGCGGCGATGTACAGGGTGGCGTAAAAGAACGCAGCCGCCAGCATCCACAATATTCCGCGGCTCGCGCGGGGAAGCCGGCCGAAGGCGGCACGCAACTCGAATAGCGCCATTACCCCGCCTTACCGAATGGTGGAGCGACCGCAGCCCCGGTCGGGCCGCGACGAAAAAACGGTCGGCCTTGTGACCGACTGCCCGTCAACCCCTACGCCGTCCATATTCTCAATGCGTTCCCCCTCCCCCGGGTGCAAAGGCGCCGCTGGTTCGCAGCAAGAGCGCTCTCGGATCCAGGTTTACATTGTGCTTTGGGCGATTCTCACGCAGTATTTGATCTAATTTGATCTCTTTGTCAGCAAATTGTAAGGGGACGGCCAATGAAGATCTCGGACAAGACTAAAGACATAGCGATGGGCGCGGTGGGGGGAGCAGTGGCACTCGCCATGGTGGGATACTCCTGGGACTTTTTCTTGACCCCTGGAGAAGCAGAGACCATGGCTGTACAGCGTGCTAATCAAGCAGTGGGCATGGCTCTCGCGCCGTTCTGTGCAGAGAAGTTCCGGCGTGACCCCGATGCCACAGCAAAGCTGATCCAACTCAAGAAAATGGACCAATGGCAACGCGCAGGCTTCATTGAGCAGGGTGGCTGGGCAAAGACATCAGGGGAGAGCACTCCTAATTCAGCGGAATCAGCGGTATCAGCAGCCTGCGCTGAAATGCTTGTGGCTGACAAGGTTGTGAAACCGTAGTGGCAAGGGATCTCGTTCGAGAGGGCTCGCCCGCCCGTGAGCTATTTTGTAGACAACGCGCACGCCGCGTTCGGGTAGCGCGCCCGGAGCCAACTGAATAGCGAGGTGAAGGCGTTCACGTAGCCGACCCTGGTGCTGTGCGCACGCTCATCGCCGAACACGTCGTTCACGAAGGCCGCGAAAAGCTCCTGGTCGATGTTGTGCTGCACCTCGACCCGCCGCGGCGAGAAAATCGCCGAACTTTACTCTATGAGGATCTTGGTGGCCAAGGGCGGAATCGAACCACCGACACAAGGATTTTCAGTCCTCTGCTCTACCAACTGAGCTACTTGGCCGGCCCTGCGACGCCTGGCAGTTCCAGGTGCCGATTGAACGCCCCCATGGAGCCGGAGGTGCGAGGTGGGAGTCCGGATTATACGGGGGAACGGGCCGCCCGCCAACGAAATGACACGCCGAAAATCTAGCGTCGCGTGCACCACGCGCGCCAGGCGGCACGGTACAAGTCTTCAAGCCCGCGCGTGTAGCGCGGCGCGTCGAGCAACCCCGACGCCTGGATCCGCTGTCTCATGCCGGCACGCAACGCACCGAGCCGCGGTACATCGCGGCCCAGTGCCGCCGCAACGTCGACGTACTGTTCTTCACTGGAAACGACGAAGTCGGCGAGCCCGATGTGCGTGAGCAAGCTCACGCCTGCACGCGCGGGCATGTGGCGTCCAGCCAGGCTGACGACCGGCACGCCGAGCCACAGCGCCTCGCAGCTGGTGGTCCCGCCGTTGAACGGATAGGTGTCGAGCAGCACGTCGATGCGGCGGTGCAGAGCCCAGAATTCGGGATGCGCCATGCGGTCGCGGAATTCGACGCGCTCGGACTGGACCCCGCCATGATGCAGTCGGCTCAGCATGCGCGAGCGGCCCTGTTCCGCGGTTCCCGCAATCAGCAGGCGCGAGCCTGGCACCCGGTGGAGGATGCGGGCCCACAGTTCCAGCATCCGGTCGGTGATCTTTGCCGGATTGTTCGTGGATGCGAAGGTCGCCACGCCCTGCTCCAACGCGGGCGGGGGCGATACTTCCGGCATTGCGGCCATGGGCTTGTAACACCACATGCAGCCGGGCAAACGCAGCAAACGCTCGCTGTAGTGCGACTCGGTCATTCCCGGCGGATCGCAGAGCGGATCGGTGATGCGATAGTCGATGGTCGCAAGGCCGGTGGTGGGCAGGTAGCCGAGGTAGCCGATTTGCACCGGAGCGGGCTTGCGCGCGAACACGAGCAGCCTGTTGTCGCGAAGATGACCTGATAGATCCACCAGTATGTCGATGGCGTCGCTCCGGATCCGGGCTGCCACCGCATCGTCGTCCCATCCGGCGATGTCGTACCAGCCGGCTGCGCCGCGGCGCAGCCGCGCGGTGACCGCATCCTGAACGCGGTTGTTGCAATAGCAGAACACTTCGACGGCGTGCCGATCGTGATTTTCGAGGACCGGCTCCATGAACAAACTCACGGCGTGCTCGCGAAAATCGCCCGACACGTAGCCCACGCGCAGCCGGCGTTCGGGGTCGGGCGCGTTGGCATGAGGCCGGCCGAGAGCCGCAAACGGCGCGCCGTGCAGGCGGGCCCACTCCTCATGTTCGGCGCGCAGCTCTTCCCCGCCCACACCGTCCAGCGAAGGCAACAGGAACAGAAGGTTTTCGCGGGCGCCGAGGTGAGCCGGATCGAGCACGAGCGCGCGTCGCAATGCCGCAGCGGCATCCTGCGGCCGCCCCAGATACGTCAACAGCCCGCCCAGGTTGTTGTGAAAGGAGGCGTTCACCGGGTCGAGCTCTATGGAACGGCCCATGAGCTCGAGCGCCGTCGCCCAGTCTCGCATGCGATAGGCAATCACGCCGAGCAGATGCAGCGCTTCTGCATGGTCCGGCTGGAGGCGAATGAGGTCTTCGCAAGCCAGCTGCGCCGCGCCCCACTCGCCGCCTTCCAGGTTCGTACGCGCCGCGATCAGCAGTTCCGCCGCCGAAACACTGGAAGCCGGCGCAGTCCTGCGCGCGCGGCCCGACAGGATATCGCGAAGCAGCTTCATGGCGGTTCAATGGACGTGGCGGGCATCGCGCTTCGCATTATCCCGGCGCCAGGGCGCACCCGTCCCAAAAAAAATCCCGCTTCGCCGGGGCGAAGCGGGATTCGTCCTACCTTGCTACGGCAGGACGGCCGTTTCGCTTACATGTCCATGCCGTCCATACCGCCCATGCCGCCCATGCCGGGACCGCCCATGCCCGGGCCGCCCTTCTTCTCTTCCACCAGCTCGGCCACGGCCACATCGGTGGTGAGCAGCAGGCCGGCGACGGAGGCCGCGTTTTGCAGCGCGGTACGGGTCACCTTGGTCGGATCGACCACGCCCATGTCGACCAGGTCGCCATAAGCTTCGGTCTGGGCATTGAAGCCGAAGTTGCCCTTGCCGTCGGCCACCTTGTTCAGCACCACCGACGGTTCGGCGCCGGCGTTGGCGACGATGGCGCGCAGCGGCTCTTCCAGCGAGCGGTGCACGATGCGGATGCCGGCGCCCTGGTCTTCGTTGTCGCCTTTGAGCTTGTCCAGGGCCGCGCGGGCCCGGATCAGGGCAACGCCGCCGCCCGCCACGATGCCTTCCTCAACGGCCGCACGGGTGGCGTGCAGCGCGTCTTCGACGCGCGCCTTCCTTTCCTTCATTTCGACTTCCGTCGCCGCGCCCACCTTGATCACCGCCACGCCGCCTGCGAGCTTCGCCACGCGCTCCTGGAGCTTTTCCTTGTCGTAGTCGGAGGTCGCCTCCTCGATCTGGGTGCGGATGGTCTTCACCCGTGCTTCGATCGCCTTGGATTCGCCCGCGCCGTCGATGAGGGTGGTTTCTTCCTTGGCGATTTCAACGCGCTTCGCCTGGCCCAGATCCTTCAGCGTGGTCTTTTCCAGCGTCAGGCCCAGCTCTTCGGCGATCACCTGGCCGCCCGTGAGGATGCCGATGTCTTCCAGCATGGCCTTGCGACGGTCGCCGAAGCCCGGCGCCTTGACCGCGCAGGCCTTCAGGATGCCGCGCAGGTTGTTGACCACCAGCGTCGCGAGCGCTTCACCTTCGACGTCTTCGGCCACGATCAGCAGCGGCCGTCCGGCCTTGGCCACTTGCTCCAGGACCGGCAGCAGGTCGCGGATGTTCGAGATCTTCTTGTCATGCAGGAGAATGTACGGATTCTCCAGCAGGGAGATCTGCTTTTCCGCATTGTTGATGAAGTACGGCGACAGGTAGCCGCGGTCGAACTGCATGCCTTCGACGACCTCGAGCTCGCTCTGCAGGCCCTTGCCGTCCTCGACCGTGATCACGCCTTCCTTGCCGACTTTGTCCATGGCATCGGAGATGATCTTGCCGATGTCGGGGTCGGCATTCGCCGAGATCGCACCGACCTGGGCGATTTCCTTGGAGGTCGTGCAGGGCTTGGAGATCTTCTTCAACTCGTCGACCACCGCGTTCACGGCCTTGTCGATGCCGCGCTTCAGGTCCATCGGGTTCATGCCGGCGGCCACGTACTTCATGCCTTCGCGCACGATCGCCTGCGCGAGCACGGTGGCCGTGGTGGTGCCGTCACCGGCGACGTCGGAGGTCTTGGACGCGACTTCCTTCAGCATCTGCGCGCCCATATTCTGGAGCCTGTCCTTCAGTTCGACTTCCTTGGCGACGGACACGCCGTCCTTGGTGACCGTGGGGGCGCCGAAGCTGCGCTCCAGCACGACGTTGCGGCCCTTGGGCCCCAGCGTCGCCTTTACCGCATTGGCAAGAATATTGACGCCCTCGAGCAGTTTGTGTCGGGCTTCTTCATGAAAACGTACGTCTTTGGATGGCATTGGTTTCGCTCCTACTTTTTTTCAGTCGTTGCTTGGCGGCGCGCTTACTTCGCGATCACGCCCATGATGTCGTCTTCGCGCATGACGAGATACTCGTCGCCTTCGACCTTGACGGTGGTGCCCGAGTACTTGCCGAACAGAATGCGGTCGCCCACCTTCACATCGAGCGGGCGCACCTTGCCGTCCTCGAGGATCTTGCCGTTGCCCACGGCGATGACCTCACCCTGGTCAGGCTTTTCTGCGGCATTGTCCGGAATGACGATGCCGCCGGCCGATTTGCGCTCTTCCTCCAGCCGCTTCACGACCACGCGATCATGTAAGGGACGGATTTTCATATAGTATTGCTCCTTCTGACCATTTAAAGTAAGTGACCGCACACTTGCTGCGGTCGAGGGAATCTCAAAGCTGAGGATGCGAGTCTGTTAGCACTCGATCTTCACGAGTGCTAATAATAGGATTAAGTGCATTCGATTTCAAGGCCCCCCGCCGACGGCGGTTTTTCGGCGTACGCGGCCGCCGGCGGCGGCACTTCTTGAAAACCTGCCGGCCGGGATGATATCCAACCGCTAGACCAGCCGGCGGCACTGGCCGCCAGGAATGAGAGCCGGGCAATGAAGTACAAGGACTACTACGCGATCCTGGGCCTGGAACGGAACGCCTCTGATGGAGACATCAAGCGCGCCTACCGCAAGCTTGCCCGCAAATACCATCCGGATGTCTCCAAGGAACCGCATGCGGAGGAAAAATTCAAGGAGGTGTCCGAAGCCTACGAGACGCTCAAGGACCCGGAGAAGCGCGCCGCCTACGAGCAACTGGGCCGTTACCAGACGGGACAGGAGTTCCGGCCGCCGCCGGACTGGGAGCAGCGCTTCGGCGCAGGCGGCCGCTTCGACGAATCGCTCGACCTGGGCGAGCTGTTCGAGCATCTGATGGGCGGCCGCGGCCAGCGGCGGGCAGGAAGGGGGAGATTCGCCGCCCGGGGCGGCGATTACGAGGCCACGGCGCGCATCACCCTGGAGGAAGCGGCGCGCGGGAGGGAGCTGGAACTGGCCATGCGCGGCGGGGGCGAGGGCAACCTCTCCACCGCGCGGGTACGCATTCCGAAAGGGGTGACGCATGGCGAGCGGCTGCGCGTCCCCGGCAAAGGCATGCCGGGCTGGAACGGCGGCCCGCCTGGCGACCTGTACCTCAACATCGAGCTGCAGCCGCATCGCTGGTTCAAGCCTTCGGGACACGATCTGTATCTCGAATTGCCGCTCGCACCGTGGGAAGCGGTCCTCGGGGCGAACGTCGAAGTGCCTACGCTGGACGGGCGGATCGCCCTAACGGTGCCTGCCGGATCGCGTGCGGGCCAGAAGCTGCGCATAGCCGGCCGGGGCCTGCCCCGCGCGCACGGCGGGGCAGGCGATCTACTGTGCGTTCTGACCATCGTCACGCCGCCCGTGACCGACGAACCCGAGAAGCAGCTGTACCGGGAGCTCGCGAAAGTCTCGAAGTTCAACCCCCGCGCCGGACTCCAGTGAGGACTCGTTCATGACTCAGGACGAAGACATACTGATGCAGATCCTCGATGAGCACGGCCAGGTCGCGTTGGACGACCTGCTCGCCGTGTCGGGACTCGAGCGCGAGGTGCTGATCGAGCTCGTCGAGTACGGCGTGTTCGAACCGCTCGGCGAAGGCGAGCTCAACTGGCGCTTCCCGTCACGTTCGCTGACGCTCGTTCGGCGCGCGGCACGCCTGCGCGCCGGCTTCGAGCTCGATACGCCGGCGCTCGCGCTCGCCATGGAGCTGCTGGAACGCATGGACGAGCTGCAGCGCCGGGTGCACGAGCTGGAGTGTCAGCTGCTGCGCTGAGCTTGCCGCCGGCGGGGCTGCCGGCGGGGCTTTCCAACCGGCCGCGTCAGGTTTATGTTCCGCTCATGATGGCCCGTCTGAACCCGCCCTTCAGGGTGTTTATCGCCGTTGCGCTCTTCGCCTGCCTTGCCCCCGCCGCGTCGGCGAGCAGCAGCGTGCCCGCGCCCGTGGCCCGGGCGCTTGCCGCGGCGGCCATTCCCGTCGACCACGTCGCCATCTGGGTCCAGGAGACAGGCGCATCGCGACCCAGGCTCGCTCACAACGCGTCGGCATCGATGAATCCCGCCTCGGTCATCAAGCTGCTCACCACTTATGCGGCGCTCGAGCTGCTCGGACCCTCGTATTCGTGGAAAACCGAAGCCTGGACCGCGGCCCCGCTGATAGGCGACGTGCTGTCCGGCGACCTGGTCCTGCGCGGTGGCGGCGATCCGAAACTCACGGTGGAGAATTTCTGGCTGCTTTTGCGCGCGCTGCGTGCCCGCGGGCTTCGCGAAATCCGCGGCGACCTGGTGCTCGACCGACACTGGATCGATGGCGGCGATCACGACCCGGGGCGCTTCGACGGCCAGCCGAATCAGCCGTATAACGTGGGGCCCGACGCGCTGCTGCTCAATTTCAAGGCGTTCCGCTTTTTCTTCGTTCCCGACCTGGACAAAAGAACGGTCAGCGTGCTGAGCGAGCCGCCCTCGGCGGCGTTGAACGTCTCCAGCGATGTACAGCTGGCCGAGGGCCTCTGCGAAGACTGGCGCGCCGGCCTGAGGGCCGATTTCAGCAACAACGGCCACAGCGCGCAGGCTTCCTTCAGCGGCGCCTTTCCTGCCGCCTGCGGCGAACGCGTCTGGAACGTGGCGCTGCTGGCGCACCCGGCGTACGTATTCGGCGTATTCAAGCGTTTGTGGGAAGAACTGGGCGGCGTCTTTACCGGCGCGTTGCGCGAAGGCCCGGTGCCGGTCGGCTCCCGTCTGCTGTACACGCACCAGTCGCCGACACTCGCCGAGGTGGTGCGCGACATCAACAAGTTCAGCAACAACGTGATGGCGCGTCAGCTGTTTCTGGGCATCTCCGCGGAGCTTGCGGGCCCGCCCGGGCGCAGCGAGCGGTCCGCAGCCGTGGTGAAGGGGTGGGCGGAGCAGAAAGGCATCAAAATGCCCGAGCTCATTCTCGACAACGGTTCCGGGCTCTCCCGCGATGAGCGCATCAGCGCTGCAAACCTGGGGCGGCTCCTGCTGAGCGCCTACGCGAGCCCGGTGATGCCGGAATTCATGGCGTCGCTGCCGCTGGTGGCCTACGACGGGACCATGCGCCGCCGCATGAAATCAGACAGCGTGGCGGGCCGCGCCCATATCAAGACCGGCTCGCTGGCCGGCGTACGGACGCTCGCCGGTTATGTCCTGGACCGCCACGGCCGCAGGCATGCCGTGGTGTTCTTCATCAACCACGCGGGCGCCGTGGCCGGACAGCCGGCGCAGGATGCGTTGCTGCGCTGGGTCTATGAAGGAGACGAAGAGTGCCTGCCTACACCGACGCGCTCTGGACGGCGTACATCGGCTTGCGCGCATTGAAGTCGAGCCAGCCTTTCACGATGCGGTAGATCACCCAGACGGCGTCGGCGATGAGTATCGCCATGCCGATCACGACGATCAGGGTGATCGCACCCAGCACCCCCCACAGCAATCCGAACCAGAAGGTACGTATCTGCCAGCGGAAATGGCTTTCCATCCAGGTGCCGCGTACATCGTCGAGCTTCACGTAATTGATCACCACGGCGACGAGCCAGGTGATGCCGATCAGGAAACCGAGGGCCTGCAGCAGATAGACCAGCTGCGTCAGGTTCTGTGCCGAAAGCGGACCAGGGAAGGCCTGTTTGTGTTCGTCCATGGAGCTCTCCTATAGACGGAATTCTGTGCCAGGTTGCTACGCCAGCGCGATCGTCGCACGCTTAATTTGATCTCGCCGATTTTGCATGTTGCGCAGTTGACGCTCGAACTTGAGACGAAAGCCAACTGCGCAACATGCAAAATCGACGAGACTCAGTAAACGTGCCACTTGGCGAGATCGTAGTACTTTGAGTGACCAAGACGTTACAAACCCAGCTCCCCCCACAACTCGTCCACCCGCCGCTTCACCTCGCCGTCCATCGCAATGGGACGGCCCCACACGCGCGACGTTTCCGCCGGCCACTTGTGGGTCGCGTCGATGCCCATTTTCGAGCCCAGCCCGGCGACCGGGCTCGCGAAGTCCAGGTAATCGATGGGCGTATTCTCCACGATCACGCTATCCCTCGCCGCATCGACGCGCGTTGACATCGCCCAGACGACCTCTTTCCAGTCGCGCACGTTGATATCGTCGTCGGTGACGATGATGAGCTTGGTGTACATGAACTGCCGCAGGAACGACCATATGCCGAACATGACGCGCTTGGCGTGGCCGGGAAACTGTTTCTTCAGGCTCACCACGGCCACGCGGTACGAGCAGCCTTCGGGCGGCAGGTAGAAATCCGCTATTTCGGGAAACTGCTTCTGCAGGATGGGAACGAACACTTCGTTCAGCGCGACGCCCAGGATGGCCGGTTCGTCCGGCGGTTTTCCCGTGTAGGTGCTGTGATACAGCGCATCGCGCCGCAGCGCGATGCGCTCGATGCTCAGCACCGGGAAGCGGTCCCGCTCGTTGTAGTAGCCGGTGTGGTCGCCGAACGGGCCCTCCGGTGCCGTGTCTCCGGGGTGTATCACGCCCTCCAGCACGATCTCGCTCGAAGCGGGCACCTGCAGGTCCGATCCGATGCATTTCAGCAGCTCGGTGCGCGAGCCGCGCAGAAGGCCTGCGAACTGATATTCCGAGAGCGTGTCGGGTACGGGCGTGACGGCAGCCAGCATGGTGGCAGGATCGGCCCCCAGCGCTACGGCCACGGGAAAAGGCCGCTCCGGATGCGCGGCGCAATGATCGCGATAATCGAGCGCCCCGCCGCGGTGCGCCAGCCAGCGCATGATCACCTTGTCCCGGGCAATCACCTGCTGGCGATAGATGCCCAGGTTCTGCCGCTTTCTGGAATGAGCCAGGCCTTGCGGCCCGCGCGTCACGACGAGCCCCCAGGTGATGAGCGGTCCGGCGTCGCCCGGCCAGCAGGTCTGGATGGGCAGTCGCCCCAGGTCCACGTCGCTCGCTTCCCACACGACTTCGCGGCACGCAGCCGACGCTACCTCCTTCGCCGCCATCTGCATGACCTGCCGGCCGATCGGCATCCAGCGCTGCAATGCGTCCACGAACCCCTTGGGCGGTTCCGGTTCCTTGAGGAAGGCAAGCAGCTCGCCGATCGCGCGCAGCGACTGGAACGGGTCCTCGCCCGCATCACCGCCCAGCGCCAGCGCGACGCGGCGCGGCGTGCCGAACAGGTTCGCGAGCACCGGGATCGGGGCGCCGCCGGGCCCGGCCGGCACGCCGGCCGGCTGTTCGAACAGGAGGGCCGGCCCCTGTTTCTTCAATACGCGATCGCAGATCTCCGTCATTTCCAGCCGCGGCGACACCGGTTTGCGGACGCGCTTCAGCTCGCCCGTGCCTTCCAGCTGGCTTATGAATTCGCGGAGGTCTTTGTAAGCCATCGCACTACCAGGGTCCGTGCACGGCGTAATCGAGCGCGATGCCGGCGAATATCGCCCCGCCCACCCAGTTATTGTGGTTGAACGCGCGAAAGCAGCCTTCCCGGGAGCGGCCGCGGATCCACACGTAGTGCCGCGCCATCATGACCGCCGCCACGGCGAGACCGAGGTAATACCAGATGCCCCAGTGCAAGCGCAGACCTATGCCGACCAGGATTGCGAGCATCCCCGCGTAGCACGCCATGACCGCGAGCACGTCGTAGCGGCCGAACGTAATGGCCGAGGTGCGTATGCCTATTCTCAGGTCGTCATCGCGATCCACCATGGCGTATTCGGTGTCGTAGGCGATCGCCCAGAGGATGTTCGCCGCAAGCAGCCACCAGCCGATCGGCGGGACGGTGTCGAGCTGGGCTGCGAACCCCATCGGAATGCCGAAGCCGAAAGCGACCCCCAGGTAAGCCTGCGGAATGGCGAAAAAGCGTTTGAACAGCGGATACGTGGCGGCGATGAACAGCGCCACAAACGACAGCTGCACCGTGAGCGCATTGAGGTTGAGCACCAGGAGAAACGCGAGCAGCGAAAGCACCGCGGCCAGCATGAGCGCTTCGTGCACCGACACGCGGCCGGCGGCGAGCGGCCGCTCGCGGGTGCGCTTCACGTGGGGGTCGAGCTTGCGGTCGGCGATGTCGTTCATGACGCAGCCGGCCGAGCGCATGAGCAGAGTGCCGAGCACGAATATCGCCACGACGTGCCATTGCGGCCGGCCGTGCCCGCCCATCCACACCGCCCACAGCGTGGGCCATAAAAGCAGCAGCGTCCCGATCGGCTTGTCCAGCCGCATCAGGCGCTCGTAGAGGTCGAGCCGCTCCTTGATCGCAATGGCATTCATGCCGCTATTGTCCCAGTTTCAAGCCATGAGGAAATCCGCACGCGCGCCCAGCCACCGATCGAGGTGCCGCTCGGCCGCCTCGGGATGGCGTTCCAGCAGGAATTCGGCTGCCTCGCGGGCCCGCAGCAGCAGCTCTTCGTCGCGCGTCAGATCGGCGAAGCGCAGCAGCGGGACGCCGCTTTGCCTCGCGCCCAGGTATTCCCCCGGCCCGCGCAGCATCAAATCCTCCCGGGCGATGGCAAAGCCGTCGCTGTTCTCGTAGATCACCTTCAGCCGCTGGCGCGCGGCTTCCGAGAGCGGCGCCTCGTAGAGCAGCACACAGACGGACTCCGCGGCTCCCCTGCCCACGCGACCGCGCATCTGGTGCAGCTGCGCCAGCCCGAAGCGTTCGGCGTGCTCGATCACCATGAGGGAAGCGTTGGGGACGTCCACGCCGACTTCGATCACCGTGGTCGCCACCAGCAGGTGCAGCTTCCCGGCGACGAACTGTTCCATGACCGCAGCCTTGTCCGCGGCAGCGAGCCGGCCGTGCACCAGCCCGACCTTGAGCTCCGGCAGCTCGCGGCACAGCGCCGCGTGGGTGTCCGTGACCGTCCTCAAATCCGATGTGGGCGTATCCTCTATGAGCGGGCAGACCCAGTAGGCCTGCTGCCCGGTCCGGCACGCTGCGCGGATGCGGCTCAGCACTTCCCCGCGCCGGTTCGCCGCTATGAGCTTGGTCACGACGGGCTGGCGGCCGGGCGGCAGCTCCTCGATCAGCGAGACATCCAGGTCGGCGTAATAGCTCATCGAAAGCGTGCGCGGGATGGGTGTCGCGCTCATCATCAGCAGGTGCGGCTCGAGGACCGCCTTGTTCTTGTGCCGCGTCTGCCGCGCTTTGTCGCGCAGCGCGAGGCGTTGCGCCACCCCGAACCGGTGCTGCTCGTCCACGATGACGAGCCCGAGCGCATTGAACGCGACGCCTTCCTGGAACAGCGCATGCGTTCCGACCGCGACGGTGGCCGTTCCGCCTTCGATGCCGGCGAGCGCGCCTGCCCGCTCTTTTTTCGTCAGGCTGCCGCTCAGCCAGGCGAGCCTCACGCCGAGCGGCGCGAGCCATTCGGAAAACTTGCGCAGATGCTGCTCGGCGAGTATTTCGGTGGGCGCCATGATGGCGGTCTGGCGTGCGTTTTGCGCGGCGCGCAGCGCCGCCAGCGCCGCCACGACCGTCTTGCCGCTGCCCACGTCACCCTGCAGCAGCCTGTGCATGGGATGCGTCGCACCGAGGTCGCTCTCTATCTCGGACCAGGCCCGCTGCTGCGCGCGCGTGAGCTGGAAAGGCAGCCGCTCGATCAGTGCCGGCACCAGCGGGCCTCCGCAGGCCATGGGCGAAGCGGTTTTGGCCTTGCGTTCGCGGTAATGCTTGCGCATGGACAGCTGTTGCGCGAGCAGCTCGTCGAACTTCATTCGCGTCCAGGCCGGATGAGTGCGCTGCAGGAGCGCTTCGATGTCGTCGTTGCGTTGCGGGTGGTGCAGCGCCATCACGGCCTGCCGGAACTCGAGCAGGCCGTATCGGGCGACGAGGGCTTCGGGCAAGGTATCGTCGAGCCGCACGCGGGAGAGCGTCTGGTCCTGCAGCCGGCGCAGGACGTGGCGAGCGAGGCCGGCGGTGGTCGGATAGACCGGCGTGAGCGTCTTCGGCAGCGGCGCCGCGCTGCGCAGCACGCTGTAGCGCGGATGGATCATTTCGCCGCCGAAAAAACCGGGCCGCAGCTCTCCGTAGGCGCGCACGCGCGTACCGTCCCCGCGCGCCGCCTCGAGGGCCTTCTGCTGGCTCGCGTAGAAGTTCAGAAAACGCAGCACCGCCTCGCCGCTGTCGTCGTGCACCCGCACGATGAGCTGGCGCCGCGGCCGATACGCCACTTCCACGCTTCGCACACGGACTTCGATCTGCACCGGCACGCCCGCCTGCGCCGCGGCGATCGGCGTAACGCGCGTTTCATCCTCGTAGCGCAGCGGGAGGTGGAGCACCAGGTCGAGCGGGCGGCTGATGCCGAGCGCGGCAAGCTTTTGCGCCAGCGCCGGCGCAACGCCAGGTAACACGTGCGGTTTCGCCGCGCTTTGTGGGCTGGCTGCGCCTGCTTTCGTTCCCCTCATCGGGCTGGATTAGAATGGTGTCTGTCGATTCATGCAACGCCGAATGTAGCACCGCCAACCGTCTCGCATGGGACGCTGGCTGCCGACATGGTGTCCCCCGTCCTTCAGAATCTGGAGAAGCTGATCGGCACGCCACGCGACGGGGCGCTGTTGCGCTACTCCATCGGCAACGAATACCTGAAGCGAAAGGATGCAGAGAGCGCGGCGAAGCACTTCTCCGCCGCCGTGGAAAAGGAACCTGGTTATTCGGCGGCCTGGAAGCTGCTCGGACGTGCCCTCGCCGAATCCGGTCGTGCCGATGAAGCGCTGGCCGCCTGGCGCAAGGGCATCGAAGTCGCCGAGGCGCGCGGCGACAGGCAGGCGGCCCGGGAGATGACGGTGTTCGCGCGTCGCCTGGAAAAGGGCCGGGCGGACGAAAGCGGCGCACCAGAATGACACCCAGTGGCTGACCTCTCCACCGTCCGGCGGCGCCTGCTGGGCCCGGCGCTCGATCCGTTCCAGCCCAGGTCGAAACGGCACATCACGCTCGCGGCCTTTTTCGCCTGGGTATGGCTGGGCGCCGACGCCATGTCTTCCACCGCTTACGGGCCGGAAGAAGCGTTCCTGGCGCTCGGCGAGCATCCCGGGCTCGGACTGTATCTGGCCATCGCGACCGCTCTCACCGTCTTCGTAATCGCGCTGGCCTACAACCAGGTGATCGAGCTTTTTCCCACCGGAGGCGGCGGGTACCGGGTGGCGACCCGCCTGCTGGGACCCTATGCGGGGCTGACAGCCGGCGTGGCACTGGTGGTCGATTACGCAATCACCATCGCCATTTCGGTCGCTGCCGGGATTGATTCGCTGTTGTCGTTAATGCCGCCGGGCTACGCGATCTACCGGGTACCGGCCGGCCTGCTGATCATCGGCGTGCTGGTGCTGCTGAACCTGCGCGGCATGAAGCAGAGCCTGACCGTGCTGCTGCCGATTTTCCTCGGCTTCATCGTCATTCACGCGGCGCTGATCGGCGTGGGGCTCGCCTCGCACGCGGGCGAATTCCCGCCGCTTGTCCCGGCCACATTGTCCGAAACCGGATCGCTCGCCTCCCAGCTCGGCTGGACAGGCGTGGCGGCGCTGCTGCTGGTCGCCTACGCCCACGGCGGCGGCACCTACACGGGCCTGGAGGCCGTGTCCAACAACGTGAACCTGTTGGCCGAACCGCGCGTGCACACCGGCAAAATCACCATGCTGTACATGGCGAGCTCGCTTGCCTTCACCGCCGGCGGCATCCTGCTGCTGTATGTGCTGTGGGACGCTCGGCCCGAGGAAGGCAAGACGCTGAACGCCGTGGTGTTCGGCTCCATCATCCAGAGCTTCGACTGGCGCGAGGAATGGATGAAGCAGGCCGCGATTTTCCTGGTGCTCGCGCTCGAGGCGGGGCTGCTGTTCGTCGCGGCCAACGTCGGCTTCCTGGGCGGACCGTCGGTGCTCGCGAACATGGCGGTCGATTCGTGGGTGCCGCACAAGTTTCGTTATCTGTCCACGAGGCTGGTCACGCAGAACGGGATCCTGGTGATGGGGCTGGCCGCCATGGCGATGTTGCTCATCACCTCGGCCAGCGTCCGCCTGCTGGTGGTGGTGTACAGCGTGTCGGTGTTTCTCACCATCGCGCTGTCCCTGCTGGGACTGTACCTGTACTGGTGGAAGCACCGCGCCGAAAAAATATGGCTGTCGCGGCTCGGACTTTCGGCGACGGGATTCCTGGTGTGCGCGGTGATCCTTTCGATGCTGCTCACCCAGAAGTTCACGGAAGGCGGCTGGCTGGCCGCGCTCGTCATCGTCAGCATCGTCGCGGTGTGCCTGCTGGTGCGTCATCACTACGACTGGACGAAACAGCAGATACGGCGCATCGACGAAGCGTTTGCGGAACTGCCGTTCGGCAGCGTAACGGTTCCGCCTGCGCCGGATCCTGAAAAGCCCACGGCGGTTTTCCTGGTGAGCACCAGCCGCGGCGGCGGATTGCATGCGCTGCTGTGGGTGCAGCGCATGTTTCCCGGGCATTTCAGCAACTTCCTCTTCGTCAACGCCCGCAGCGTCGATCCCCAGGGCTACAGGGGCCGGGAAGACGTCGAGGCGGTGAGGACCGAGGCCAATGCCACGCTGTCCTACTTCGTCAATTTCTGCCACAGCAAGGGCTGGGCCGCGAAGTCGTACCTGTCTTTCGGCACAGACCCGATCGAAGAGGTGACCAAGCTGGGAGAACGCGTGTCGGCGGAGTTCCCGAACTCGATCTTTTTCGCCGCGCAGCTCATTTTCAGGTATGACAACTGGTTCATCCGCCAGATGCACAACCAGGCGCCGCTCGTGCTGCAGCGGCGCTTCCACCTGCGGGGGATGCAGATGATCATCCTGCCCATGCGCATTGCCGTGTAGCGTCGGCCGTGCAGGCAGCGCCGGATTGAAGCCGGAGTAGCGTCTGAGCGGGCCGTTACGCTGAGCTCAGCGCGACGGCCCGAAAAGCGCGTCGATGATGGCTTCGAGTTTTACCCCGAGGCTGGGCTTGTGAATCAACACGTCCGCGCCGGCCGCGGTCGCGGCCGCCTCGAACTCCGGTTCGTCGTAGAAGCTCACCATCACGATGCGCGGTGAGCGGGCCATGGATCGGAGGCGGCGCGCGACTTCCAGGCCGTTCACACCGGTCATGGCAAGATCCAGGATCACCAGATCGAAGGCCTGTTTCATCGCGAGGTCCACGGCCGAAAGCCCGGAATGGGCCGTGACGACCTCGCCGATGCGCGGCATGGTCTCGAGCAGCGACTGTGCGGCGCGGAGGACGTAACGGCTGTCGTCGACGACCAGCACCCGCAGGCCCTGCTGCTCCAGTGCCATGATGTCCCCCGTCTCCGTCACGCCAGCGCTGCCCAGCATGGCTCCCGTGTTCTCGCATTCATGGGACGCCAATGTAGCGGCGGCCGGCCGGCACACCCATTCGGGCAAACCCTTAGTTGAGCCCGCGAAAAACCTTATGCCGCGGGGGCCGCGCGTTGGCCATGCAGTTGACCGGCTGGAGCAACTCCCGGCAGCGTCTCGCCCAGGCCGTTCAGCGGCAAGGAGTTCATCTTGTATGCGCGGCAGGATCCGGCCGCTGGCCGCCCGGGAGCGTGCACTTACCTTCGCCGAAGCCCTGATGCCATTGGGATGCCGTATTGCGATCGGCGCGCTGGGCCGGGAATCGGTGTCGTCCAAGCCCGTTCAGGATATTGACGCCGATTTCGCGCTGGAGTGAGGCGTCAAGCCCCAAACAGGCGCCGAGCCAGTAGCGCCTGCATGTCGCGCCGGCCGTCGACGATCAGATATATATAGACGCGCTTCTCCACGATTCGGTAGATCAATCGGTACGGCTTAAAAAACGTCTGGCGGTATTCACGGATGCCCAGGGCCAGAAGTTCCTTCGGGTGAGACCCGCGTTCTGGAAAGGTGGACAGGCTTTGCAGCACTTTCTCGATGCGATCGAGAACCCGGGCCGCATTGCCGGGGGCATCGTGCGCGGCGATGTAGTCGTAGAGCTCTTCGAGGTCGCGCTCGGCGTGCTCGGTCAGCAGCACATCGAATCGCATCGTCGGCCCTATGCCTTCCTTTCGCGCAGGCGTTTGATGACATCCGCTGCCGGGACGACCCGGCCTTCTTCGATCTGCCTGTTGCCAAGAGCGAGGACCTTCAGCAACGCCATCGTTTCCTGGGTTTCCTCAAACGAAGCAACGTCCTGGATAACTATCTTCGCTTCACCGTTCTGCGTGATGACCAGTGGCTCGCGTTGTTCGGTAAGTCGCTGAACGATCTCGGCCGCATTGGCCTTGAGATAGCTGATGGGCTTGATCTGTGTCGAGTACTTCATGGCTGGCACCTCACTTGCGACATAAGACCAAATATAGTCCGTATTCAGTCCGATAGCAACGGATGCATTTTCAAACGCCCGGGGTTGATCCGGATACCCGAGTCCGGGATCGTCGCAAAGTTCTTATCGTCCCTTGCGGGTATGGCGTACCCAAGCCGCGGCGAGTGCCGCGGCAGCGTGCTCGATCTCGTCTTCCGTGGTGGGCAACCCGACCGACAGGCGCACAGCGCCGGCCGCGACGGCCGGCTCCAGCCCCAGCGCGGCCAGCACACCGCTCACTGCGTGGCTGCCAGCGTGACAGGCTGAGCCGACCGAGGCGGCGACATCAGCCGCCGCACTGCGCAACAGCTCTTCTCCGCTTACCGAAGGAAAAGACACGTGCAGCGTATTGGGAAGGCGTTCAGAAGGGTGGCCGTTCAGGCGTAAATCAGGAATGTTCTGTTGCAGAAGTGCATGCAACCGGTCACGCATGCGGAGCAGGTGAGCTTGCGCTTGCGACAGCCGTTCGCCCGCCAGTTGCGCCGCGACGCCCAATCCGACCACCAAAGGCACACACTCGGTACCCGGGCGCAGTCCGCGTTCCTGCCCGGCGCCCGCCAGGACTCCCTCAATCGGCGTGCCGCGGCGCACATAGAGCGCGCCAACGCCCTTGGTCGCGTAGAACTTGTGGCCGGCGAGTGTCAGCAGATCCACTCCCAATTCGTTCACGGCGACACCGATCTTGCCCGCCGACTGCGCCGCGTCGGTGTGCAGCAGCACGCCGGCTTGGCGCGTGAGGCTTGATATTTCTGCAAGCGGCTGGATGGTGCCGATTTCGTTGTTGGCATGCATGATCGACACCAGCGCCGTATCGGGGCGAAGCGCCCGGCGGATCGCATCGGGATCGACGCGGCCCGCGCCGTCGACCGGCACAACCGTCAACGCCCAGCCCTGTGCATGCAACCGGCGCAGCGGCTGCTCCACCGCCGGGTGCTCGATGGCGGAAGTTACCAGATGGCGCTTCTTGCCGGACAGCGCGCGCGCCACGCCGGACAGCGCCAGGTTGTTCGCCTCGGTGGCCGAGCCGGTGAAGACGATTTCCTCGGGCGTGGCACCGAGCAGCACGGCCACCTGTCTGCGCGCCTGAGCGAGCGCCTCCATCGCCTGCTGCCCATAGACGTGGGATGACGACGGGTTGCCGAACTGCTCACGCAGGAACGGCATAATCGCATCGGCGACTTCAGGTGCGACCGGCGTGGTCGCGTTGTAATCGAGATAGACGGGCAGTCTCACGAAAGCTTCTCTCTTGCATTTCCCTATTTCAATTCGTACCAAACCCCGCGGC